>Ga0118677_10014589_pt1 | contig 11058 bp, 8 predicted proteins | sample AliMusrvi5mmetaG_FD_86154 | JGI IMG/M metagenome (GOLD analysis project Ga0118677, IMG submission 86154)
CATCTTCATCCGTATCATCACTGCCTTCCAACAGATCACCCATGGCAACATCTTCTGCTTCGTGAACCGGAGCGTCTAATGAAGTGTGACGGGTATTACTTTGGAAAATATTGTTGATCTCTGTTTCGCTCATTTCCAATATCTCACTCAATTCTTCTGTTGAAGGTTCACGCTCATGTTCCTGCTCAAAAGCCATATAGGCTTTATTAGCTTTATTGTAGGTACCGATCTTATTTTGAGGAAGACGAACCAATCTGCCCTGTTCAGCCAAAGCCTGTAAAATAGACTGACGGATCCACCAAACCGCGTAAGAGATGAATTTAAACCCTTTTGTTTCATCAAAACGTTGTGCAGCCTTGATCAGCCCAAGATTTCCTTCATTAATCAGATCACTCAAAGAAAGCCCCTGATGTTGGTATTGCTTGGCAACGGACACCACAAAACGCAAATTGGCCTGAACCAATTTGTCCAAAGCACGCTGATTACCCATCTTGATCTTCTGAGCAAGGGTCGTTTCCTCTTCCGGAGTGATCATGGGTATCTTAGAAATTTCCTGCAGATATTTTTCAACGGCCTGAGAATCTCTGTTGGTGATCTGTGTTGCGATTTTGAGCTGCCTCATGATTTCTTATTACTTGTTTTTGATAAACGATAGAAAGACCCCTTTTGTTTTATAAACGCTGTAAGGGATACGTTAATTTTCCGAATCGTTCGTTTGGAAGCCTGCAAAAGTACGTTGCAACATCGGATTATGCCAGTTTTTGTGGAAAAACTTATGAAAATGGGCAAAAAAACGCAGTATTTACCCAAGAACCTGAATAAAAATTTAACCGAATCCCGGAGTTCAGACTTCGGTTTCCATTTATCTTCGCAAACTTATGATCGATTTCCGCTCCGATACCGTTACCCGCCCTACCCCGGCCATGCTGGAGGCGATGAGAAATGCCCCGGTTGGGGATGATGTCTTTGGTGAAGATCCATCTGTTAATAAGCTGGAAGCCTTATCTGCTCAGCTTTTTGGGATGGAAGCCGCATTATTTTGTCCCAGTGGCACCATGACCAACCAGATTGCCATTAAATGTCATACCCAACCCGGAGATGAGCTGATTTGTGATAAATTATCCCATATTTACCAATATGAAGGGGGCGGAATTGCGTTTAATTCAGGTGCTTCAGTCCGTTTAGTAGAAGGGAATCGTGGTCGTATTACCGCTGATCAGGTGAGAGAATCGATTAATCCGGATGATGTACATAAGCCTGTCACTACCTTAGTTTCTCTTGAAAACACAGCAAACAGAGGTGGCGGGAGCTGCTATAATTTTTATGATATTCAGTCAATTAAGGAGGCTTGTTTACAAAACAATTTAAGCTTACACCTGGATGGAGCCCGTTTATTTAACGCACTGGTAGCTAAAAATGAGACTCCCGCTCAATATGGAGAAATATTTGATAGCATTTCTGTTTGCCTGAGTAAGGGATTGGGTGCGCCTGTGGGAAGTGTGTTGATCGGGAAAAAAGATTTTATTAAAAAGGCCCGCCGTATTCGCAAAGTATTTGGCGGAGGAATGAGACAGGCGGGCTTTATTGCAGCTGCCGGTATTTTTGCGCTTGAGCACAATATTGAACGGTTGGCCCAAGACCATGCACATGCCCAAATGATTGCTAAGGTTTTACAGGAGAAGGATTTTATTGGGACTATACTCCCTGTAGAAACCAATATCGTCATTTTTGAAGTGAAAGGCAGATATACTGCGCCGGCTTTGGCGGCTAAGTTGAAGGAACAGGGTATATTTGTGATAGCCATCTCATCAACCCAGGTTCGGGTAGTTGTTCATTTGGATATCAGTCCCGTTCAGGTAAATCAAACAATCGAAGTGATTAATGGGTTATAAAATACCTAAGGTTTGAATAATTGGAAATGAGTTATTATCAACAATTGATATAAGAAGAGTCAGATATGTTACCTAGAATTAATCCCACAAATACACAGGCCTGGTTTTTATTAAAAAAGCATCACGAAGAAGAAATGAGTCGCAGGCAAATGCGTGACCTGTTTGCTGCTGACCCGGAGAGATTTCAAAAATTTTCGATTGTTTTTGAGGAGATGCTTTTTGATTATTCAAAAAATATCATCAATCAAAAAACATTGCAACTTTTATTACAGTTGGCCGAAGACTGTAAATTGAAAGAGGCCATACATGATATGTTTGCGGGTATCAAGATCAATGAAACCGAAAACAGATCTGTTTTACATACCGCCCTTAGAAATTTTTCAGATACGCCTATCCTGGTAGAAGGAAAAGACATAATGCCCAGGATTCGGAAAGTATTGAACCAGATGAAAGAATTCACCGAAAAAGTGCATACAGGCAAGTGGAAGGGGTATTCTGGTAAAAAAATCAGGTTTATTGTAAATATTGGAATTGGGGGTAGTGATCTGGGACCGGTTATGGTAACAGAAGCTTTGAAACCATATTGGAAAAAAGGACTGGAAACCTATTTTGTAAGTAATATAGATGGATCGCATATTAGTGAAGTGCTGAAAAAAGTGAGACCGGAAGAAACCCTTTTCCTCGTGGCTTCCAAAACCTTTACAACCCAGGAAACCATGACCAATGCACACACCGCAAGGGCCTGGTTTCTGGAAACAGCGGGTAATGAAGCCTATATCGCCAAACACTTTGTGGCACTTAGCACCAACGAAAAAGAAGTGACTGCATTTGGAATTGATAAAGCCAGTATGTTTGAGTTTTGGGATTGGGTGGGTGGTCGGTATTCTCTTTGGAGTGCGATTGGTCTTTCTATCGCATTAACTATCGGGTATGATCATTTTGAGATGCTATTAAAAGGAGCCAGCACCATTGATGAACATTTCAGGAAAGAGAAATTTGATAAGAATATACCGGTATTGATGGCATTGATTGGGATCTGGTACACCAATTTTTTTGGTGCACAAAGCGAAGCCATTTTACCTTACGACCAATATATGCACCGGTTTTCGGCCTATTTACAACAGGCCAATATGGAAAGCAATGGAAAAAGCACAGATAGAAATGGTAACCCGGTTAATTATGCAACCGGCCCGGTTATCTGGGGCGAACCGGGAACCAATGGGCAACATGCATTTTATCAATTGATACACCAGGGAACGCTATTGATACCCTGCGATTTTATCGCACCTGCTATCAGTCATAACCCGATTGGAGATCATCATGTGAAACTATTGTCTAATTTCTTTGCCCAGACAGAAGCATTAATGAATGGCAAATCTGAGAACGATGTGAAAGTGGAGCTGATGAAAGTGGATAAGAAGGAAGACGAGATCAAAAAACTGGCTCCATTTAAGATATTTGAGGGCAATAAACCCACCAATTCTATTTTGTTAAAAGAAATCACTCCGTATTCTTTGGGTAGCCTGATTGCGATGTACGAACACAAAATATTTGTACAGGGAGTTATCTGGAATATCTTCAGTTTTGATCAATGGGGAGTAGAATTGGGTAAACAACTGGCTAACCAGATTTTACCTGAACTGGTAAACGATGCAGTTGTGAGCTCTCATGATGTTTCTACCAATGGATTGATTAACGCATTTAAGCAATTCCGAAAAAAATAGATTGATTATTTAGTGATTCAAAGGATTGTATGGATCAGATTCTGATAAGACCAATTGAACCCAGGGATAACTCGGCCATTGCTACAATTATTAGAAGTTCTTTAGAGGAATTTGGAGCGAATAAGCCAGGCACGGTTTATTATGATGCGTCTACCGATCATCTTTTTGAATTATTTTCTGAAACAAAAGGAAGTTTTTACCTGGTGGCAGAAAATAAGGGTATTGTATTGGGAGGTGCTGGCATCTACCCTACGCAGGATTTACCAGAAGGCACTTGCGAACTGGTAAAAATGTACCTGAATCGGGATGCACGCGGATTGGGATTGGGCAGAAAAATGATTAGCCAGTGTATTGATATGGCAGCAGCATTGGGCTATCATCAAATATATCTCGAAACAATGCCGGAGTTAAAAAAAGCGGTAAGTGTATATGAAAAATTTGGGTTTACTTATCTGAAATCACCGATGGGTAATTCCGGACATAACGGATGTGATATATGGATGTTGAAATCAATATAAAAGCCGCTTCTTTTGAAAGCGGCTTTTTACTTTTATCCGTAAGTTTTACTTGTCAGAGATTACCATTTGTCTACTTCTTCCGTAGCACTATTGGCTGCAGCCGCAGCATCAGTGATGGGAGTTGGGGCAACGGCTACCGGTGCAGCTACCGGTTCAGAAACAGGGGCCTGTGATTCATGACCATTTGCTTCTGCTTCTCCAGAACCGCCTTCAGTTTCACCTTCCGCATATTCATGATTAAAAGCATCAAAGTCAAAATCAGGCATCAGATCTGTTTTCACATAATCAATCGCTTCTCCTAATGCTTTGATAAACTTATTGAAATCTTCTTTATACAGGAAAATCTTATGTCTGTCATATCCATTATCATCAAAGCGTTTGCGGCTTTCGGTAATGGTCAGAAAATAATCGTTTCCACGGGTTGCCCTTACATCAAAAAAATAGGTTCTTCTCTTGCCAGCTCTGATTCGTTTGCTGTAAACACTTTCCATTTTTTTGTCATTGTTCTCGTACGCCACAGTTATTAGTTTTTGGTTTTAGCAATTCCTGTTAAAGTGCACAAATATAGGATTGTTTCAGAATTACCAAAATTTTAGGATACTATGTTTGAAAAGGCTTTCCGGAATTGGTTAATCCAAACTAGTTTCCTGCCCTAATTCTGTGAGTTGAAGCCGGTATAACTCGGCATAATAGCCATTATTCGCCATTAATGTTGCATGGCTACCCTGTTCTGATACCTTACCATTCTCGAGAACAATAATTTTATCAAAAGGGAAACTGGAAAATATTCTGTGTGTAATAATAATCGCTGTTTTATCATGCAGGTACCTGTTCAAATTCCCGATAATTTCATTTTCTGTTTTGGCGTCAACAGCACTCAGGCAATCATCAAAAACAATGATCTCTGGTTCTTTGATCAAGGCCCTTGCTATGGAAATCCGTTGTTTTTGTCCGCCGCTTAATGTTACCCCCCGCTCCCCTATCATGGTATCATATCCCTCACTAAATCCCAGTATTTCTTTGTGTACACTTGAAAAAATGGCTGCCTGTTCTACCAGCTCTTTTTTGGCGGTCTTTGCAAGACCAAAACTGATATTATTGGTTACGGTATCACTGAAAAGAAAAACATCCTGCTGCACATAACTAATCTGTTCACGCAAAGTTTTCAACTCAATATTTTTAATATCCTGGTCGCCGATATGTATGCTTCCCTTTGTAGGATCATAAAAACGCAATAACAATTGTGCAAGTGTTGATTTGCCACTTCCGGTTCTTCCCAGCAGCAATACTTTATCTCCTTTTTTTATGCTCAGGCTAAAATGATCAAGTGCGGTAATGCCTGTATGGGGATAAGTGAAACAGATATCATCAAAAATAATATCTCCCGAAACCTTTGTTGTGATTGGGTTTGCAGTATTCCGGATAGTAGGCTGTGTTTGCAGAAACTCATTTAATCTTTTTTGGGAAGCCGCTGCTCTTTGAATCATGCTGGCCGTCCAACCAATGGCACTCACAGGAAAAGTCAGAAGATTGATATAAATCACAAACTCTACTATCAGGCCCACTTTACTGCTATCCTCCAATGCCTGTATCCCTCCTATCATAATCGTAATCAGGGTGCTGATGCCAATCATTAATGCCATACTGGGAAAATAAATCGCTTCCACTTTGGCTAGCCCAACTGCATTTTTTTTATACTCCTCACTATTTTTCCGAAAAAAGCCCAGCATGGCTTTCTCCTGCGCAAAAGATTTGATTACACGAATTCCTGAATAGGTTTCCTGTGCATTGGTGGTTAAATCGGATAATAGAGATTGTATTTTTTCGCTCTTTTTATTGATCACACTGTTTACCAGGTAAATGGTAATGGCAAGTAAGGGTAAGGGAGCCAGCACTAATAATGTGAGGTGAACATCTTTTCGTAACATGTTGACTACACAGAATCCTATTAGGGTAACCAGGTTGATCAGGTACATTACAGCGGGCCCGGTAAACATTCTTACCCGGCTCACATCTTCTGTCATCCGGTTCATCAGATCTCCCGTACTATGCACCTTATAAAAATGGGTATCCAATTGCTGGTAATGCCGGTAGATTTCATTTTTCTGATCGAATTCAATATGCCGACTCATCACGATGATCGTTTGCCGCATAAAAAACATCAGTATTCCCCGGATGATGGCAGATAAAAGGATGGTTAAACAACTGATGGTGATAATCCAGCCAAAACTCAGGTTTACGGATTGGATAGTTTGAATAAACCAGTCAACCAGTTTATCATGAACCGGTTTGCTGGCAGAGGATTTTGCGCCGGGCAGGTGTTGTTGAACCAGATTTACGACAAAACCGGTAATCTGGGGTGCCACCACGGCAAAATAATTGGAAGAAATCACAAACAGGATACCAATAAAGAAACGGGTACGGTATTTCCAGAAATATTTATTAAGGACAGAGAGATGCTTCAAGTAAGGGGTTGTTTTTGCAAAGGTAAATAATTAGCACACAAAGGCCGAAGGCAGTGTTTTGAGTACCTTACCATGAGTAATTTGGAATGCCAGATAAAATAAGAATATCAATACCCAATCATTTATTTCACACTCCATTCATGAATTCCGGATGCATCATTTTTGGGTAATTGTACGATCATTCTGATGGCTGTAGTGGTTACCGGGTCAAATTGAACAGTATTGTTCTTGTCTTTTTCAGTTGGATAAGCAGTAATCGGATGTATCGGAATCCAGTCATTTCCTTTTTTATACAAGAGTTTCCAAGATGCGGGTACACTGCATCCGCCAAAGGGTTTATCATCATACCAGTAAACGGAGCTTTCTGAAATGGTATATGACTGATCAAAATCGTATTGAACCCATTCTGTGGTATCTTTTGCAGGCCACCAGTGGAGATAATTATTGCTTTGATCTTTACTATCCACCGGCTCAGATTGGTCGTTAAGTGCTTTCAACATCAATTTGCCACGGGCAGATGAGCTGGCTTTACTTTTAAAAGCGATAGTGGGCAAGGGTTTGGGCTTAGCCGCATCTTCCCGAAAAGGAATCCAGACTTCCATCTCCCCACTCCCGCGGTTGTTCCAACTGTAATAGGGAATCGCCGTAAAAATTTGGTTGCCACTACTTGTTTTATTTGCAGATGGTCTTTCTGCAAGATGCCCCTGCATGGTAAGGGTGGTGATTCCATTCAATACTGCTGGCAGATATGCAGCCTGAATAGCTGTTGATGAGTCAATCACAATACTTTGTACGGTACTGTCTTTCTGGTCTATCCCTTCCAGACAATACACTACCGGTCCTCTTTGTATGGCAAACCTGCCACGGTCTGCTTTTACCTTTTGATTGGCAATAATTTTCTCAACTGTCATGGGAAAATCAACGGTTACTTTATCTCCTTTATTCCAAACACGTGAAATGATAGCGTAGCCTTTTCTTGTAGGATACTCGAATTTTATGCCGTTGATATAAACGGGGATAATGGATACTTCTTTATTCATAAAAGAATACAGATCACCGGGCACAGGCTGGTTAGTGGCCCATCCAGGAATGCGGATATGCAATGTAAACTGGCTGTTTTTCGCTGGGTCTACCTGTATAACTACTTTACCCTGCCATGGATATTGGGTTTCCTGTGTCAGTTTAACTTCGGTAGCAGGTAATTTTATAGTAGCATAATTACTTGCAAAAAGGTTAATATAAAGATTGTTTTTATCCTGTGCATAAATATAACCCGGCATGGAAGGAAGAAAACGAGTGATATTGGTGATACAACAAGCACAATTAAACCAGGCACTCCGTTGATGCTGCCCTACAGATGCTAATGGATTCGGATAAAAGAAACGATTGCCGGTTAAAGAAATGCCACTAAGCAGTCCATTATACAAGGTCCGTTCCAATACATCCAGGTACTTGGCATCTCCGTGTAATAAAAACATTCGCTGGTTCCAGTAAACATTGGCAATCGAGGCACAGGTTTCTGCATACGCACTCATATTCGGAAGATCATATGCATCCCCAAATGCTTCTCCACTGCCGGTGGCACCAATACCACCTGTGATATATAGTTTTTTTGTGGCTACATCTGTCCAGATATCATCAATTGCATTCAGGTATTCTTTATTACCGGTTAAAGCGGCTACATCGGCCATGCCCGTATACATATAGGTTGCCCGAACCGCATGTCCTTCTGCTTCATGCTGATCAACAACTTTTTTATCAGCCTGGTTATAAGCATCTCCTTTTGGTCCGCGTATATCCAGGAAAAATTTAGCCAGGTTCAGGTATTCTTTTTTGCCGGTTATCCTGTATAGCTTAACCAGTCCTAATTCTACTATTTGATGTCCCGGGTATTCCTGTTCTTTACCCGGACCAAAATCTTTTACCAATAAATCAGCATTTTTAAGGGCAATGTTTAGAAAGGTTTTCTTTCCGGTAGCGAGGTAATGGGCTACGGCTGATTCGTATAAATGACCGGAATTATAGAGTTCGTGACTGAGTTCTTCTTCTTTTTCCCAACGTTTTGTACCAATCCATTCATGGGGTTTTGCCGTTTTTGCTGTTCGAAAAGTATAGAGGTATCCATCTTTTTCCTGGGCATCTCCTATTATTTGGATCAGGGTATCCATTTGCCTGTCCAGCGCAGGATCATAGGCTTCCTGCAAACTATAAGAAGCTCCTTCCAGCAACTTATACAAATCAGTATCATCAAAAGGATAATCGCTCAGCTTACCATCCTTTTTCTTGCCGGCGGCGATCAGAAAATTATCCATTCTTCGGTTTTCACGGCATTTTTCAAGAATAAAAGGAATGGTAACCCGTGCATTGGTTTGTAATCTGGGTTGCCAGAAATCATCAGTTAAATGAACCCTCGTAAAATCGACTGGCTGAACGGCATACCCGCTCATCAGGTTTTGTGCAGTTACCGGGGGTAAACTAAAGAATAGTTGACCAACAATGCTCGTGAACAACAGTTTCCAATATCTATTTTGCATGTGGTTATTGCTTTTGAAAATGAGAATCACACTTTATAAAGAATAAGGGCTTTAAAGATAAACGGAATACCTGAAACTCATTCCAAAAGCGATGTAGTTGGTTTAATCTGGTTGGCCAGACCAGTGCAGTTATTGTAAGTATTACAGCTATTGAAAAGATATGATGGGAATCTTGTAACTTTTAATAATGGTAATACGGCTAATCATCTTACTAGGCTTATTCCCATTCTATTTACTGGCACAGGATGCTGCAGGAATTTTGCCTGAAATGCCCAAATTAAAAGATACAACAAAACAAAGGGACCTGATTGATATTGCAAAAAGCTGGTTGCATATCAAATCAAAAATTATACTGGAAGAGCGGGAAAAGATGGTCTATTTTACCTTTCTACCCTTAACAAGTAGCGTTCCGGGCGGAGACGGCAGGGTATTGATTACAAGTACAACCCTGGGCACTTATTTTGGCCCCCGTAAAACCACGAATATATCCAGTGCCACATTCGCACCTTATTGGAATTTTAGTGGCCGATTTGGTCTGCCTTTGCGATCCAGTGTATGGTTACCCGGAAATAGCTATACCATTCAGGGAGATACCCGGGTGCTTGTTTACCCGCAATATACCTGGGGTTTGGGTACCAGTCATTCTTATGGGGAACAAATACTGATAGATTATAAATACATACGATTTTACCAAAGTGTGCTCAAGCGAATCAAACCATATTTTTTTGCGGGGTTAGGATATCATTTAGATTACCATTTTAATATTTCAACGAACGACTCACTTACCAATTTAAAACAATATACCGGGTATGCCTATGGTACCGGTAATTATTCATTTTCGTCCGGGGTAAGCCTGAATCTGTTATATGATACCCGCAATAATTCGATTAATCCATTACCCGGTAGTTATATCAACATTGTGTATCGTGTGAATCCGGTTTTTTTGGGTAGTAATAATAACTGGCAATCATTGTATGTTGACTTGAGAAAGTATTTATCCATGAATCCAGGAAAGAAGAATCAGCAAAATACGCTCAGCTTCTGGTCGTATTACTGGACAGTTTTCACTAAAAACACCCCTTATCTGGATTTGCCCGGAATTGGTTGGGACCCCTATAATCGATCAGGCCGGGGCATTGACCAGAACCGGTACCGGGGCAGCACCCTATTTTATGTTGAAAGCGAATACAGGCGGGATATCACAGAAAATGGGCTATTGGGTTTTGTGGTCTTTGGGAATATGAATACAGTAAGTGGCTCTGGTAATTTGTTTACTTCCTGGCATCCCGCTGCCGGAACCGGATTACGAATAAAATTTAATAAGGGTTCCAATACCAATATTGGGATTGATTATGCATTTAGTAAAGGGTATAGTGCTGTTATTTTCAACCTTGGCGAAACATTCTAAGCAGACTATTACGTAATGGACTGGTATTTTATTGAGTTTTTTGAATCTTTAAAATATTCGAATCGGATAGTTGCGTCAAACCCTTTAATTCATTGAGGATTAGTAGGTTTTATCTGTCACTGTATATATCGGATTATCTCAAAAGCATTCTTTTTTTTGGTAGATAGCCCGCTTCACTATTATTTTGCACCCGGAGAGTTGGCAGAGCGGTCGATTGCGGCAGTCTTGAAAACTGTTGACTGTAACAGGTCCTGGGGTTCGAATCCCTAACTCTCCGCCTTCGGTCGCTGAAGCGACCTTCGGCGGACAAGTCCGCTGAGGGAGTTGAGGAGACTGATTATCACCAATGCTTTTAGTATTGGTGATTTTTTTTGCCATTTTTTATTGGGGAGGTGAAAATAAGGTATTTGTACGCTTGTTTTTGTAGGGATGGATATTGAAATTGGTGAGAAATTAGGGTTATGCAATATGTTTACATTCTTCGGTGTAAGGATGGATCTCCTTATACGGGTTGTAC
>Ga0118677_10014590_pt1 | contig 11057 bp, 6 predicted proteins | sample AliMusrvi5mmetaG_FD_86154 | JGI IMG/M metagenome (GOLD analysis project Ga0118677, IMG submission 86154)
GCGGTGACAGCTAGAGAGCCTGTGGTGGTCGAACGGTTAGTGACGAAAGGACTGCCGAGGCCGAAGAGAGTGGCGCCTGCTGGTTTGAGAGCGGGACAGAGATTGTTCGTGGAGGAAGAGATATAGAGACGGAGATTAGACATGTAGGAAGTTGGGAGGCTGCCTTGTTGGGTTACAGTGATACTAGAGACCGTAGCAGAACCGGCTTTAGTGAAGGTAAAGGAGCCACCGAGTTCTTGAGTGATGGTACCGGTTGTGGGTAAGGTGGTGGTGGCGATTTGGTAGCCTTGGCGGTCGACGGTGACGATGGGTGGGGTGAAGGACCAGTTGGTATTGTTACCAGAGTTAGTGAATTGAGAGAGATCAGCAATAGCGATGGTAGAGGTAGAGAGATTGTTAGAGTCTTGGACGTCGAGGTATGAGAGGACACGACCACCTTGTGGATTGAAGTACCACTGGGTACCAGGTGAAGTGGAACGGAGTTTAAGGAAGTTCGTACCACCAATGAGACCAGACAAGGTGGTCGTGCCAGTGATGACGAGTGGTGTAGTGGAAGAGTTACTGATGGTGAGAGTTTGGGGAGTGGTACTACCGGTACCTAAGACCTTACTTAAGGAACCGAAGGTGGTGGTAGCAGAGAGGGAGATGGTTTGGTCGGAGCCAGTGAGAGAGAGGGCGGTGGAGGAAGAATTCAAAACACCAGATGAAACAAAAAGAGAACCATTGATCGATTGCGACTGGTTTGAAGACTGCAATTCAATTCTCCTTAAACCGAGATACGGTCCGCCCCAGTTGTCAGCAATTTTAATAGCGTAATATCGATAAGGGGTGGAATTTATTATTGGAATATATTTTGGATCAGGAATATCTAAACTAGCATGCAAATCAAACTGCATCGCTCCCCCAATTTGTGTCCAGTTTGTATCCGTGCCATAAGTTAAGGTAGAAAAAGCAATATCATTATTCGAACCCCAGAAAGTAAAGTTTTTCGCACCACTTATTACAGAACCTCCGAGATGATGGATATTCTCGTAATAAATTTTAGTTATTATTTTTTGTGAACCAAGATCTACATGAAATCTTTGATTAGTAATTGTACCGCTAGGTGTGATCCAAGTGTTGGTTGTGCCCCATGCACCAGTAAGCGGGGCACTAGGGTTTGTAGCCAAAAACGGATCAAATTGAGGTGAGCCAAAAACGGATGTTGCTTTTACATAAGTCCCATTTTGAAATGGAGGATATTGCGATGCGTAAGAACTCGGTGGAAAAAAGAACATGGAATTTGTACCACCAGCAATTGTTATATTTTTGTAAGTCCAATTGTTTAGAGTATATAAAGTACTAGTACCAGTATATTGAACAGTGCTTCCACTACTCAAAACAGGAGCAGAAACGGTTTCTGAACCTTTTAACCTTAAAGTTGCAGATGCTCCGACAGAGAAGCTACTGGAAGCTGACAAATTAACGCCGTTTAAATCAAGAATACTGGAAGAAGCAATGACATTAGTTGCACTCATGCCATAATTTTGCAATTCAATTCTCCTTAAACCGAGATACGGTCCGCCCCAGTTGTCAGCAATTTTTAGAGCATAATATCGGTACGCATTCGTGTTCACAATGGAGATATATTTAGGATCCGCAACATCAGAGGCAACGTGTTGCGCAAACTGCATCGCTCCCCCAATTTGTGTCCAGTTTGTATCTGTGCCATAAGTTAAAGTTGAAAAAGCGTTGGCATCATTTGAGCCCCATAAGGTAAAGTTCTTGGCACCGTTTGTAGCCGAAGTACCAATATGATGAACGTTCTCGTAATAGATTCTTGTCACCACTTTTTGTGAACCAAGATCTACATGAAATCTTTGATTAGTAATTGTACCGCTAGGTGTGATCCAAGTGTTGGTGACACCCCAACCACCTGTTAAAGGTCCAGTGGGATTAGTTGCATTGTAAGGAGCAAAATCTGCCGCCTGTGGATATTGGCTAGTAGCCTTAACGTAAGCTGATGTCTGCTGGGGTGGATACTGTGAAGAATATGTGCTTGTTGAAAGGTTAAAAACAGAACTTGCACCACCAGCAATGGTTAAAGTAAAATATGGACAACTTTTTAATGTATATTGGGTAGAGATTCCATCATATATTATAGTACCCACATTAGTAGTCGGACATTTACTAATTGTTTCTCCACCTTGAAGCTGAAGGATACCAGAAGATCCTATTGTAAATGTATTACCAACGGTTAAACCATAACCATTTATGTCGATGGTTCCAGTTGCTACGGATAGATTATAGAAAGCACTAGTACCAGAGAGAACAACGGAACCGGCGGGTTGATTGATGATTCCGGTATCACTGGTACCGGTGGTGCCACCTTTGTTAACAGTTGTGGTACCCGTTCCATTAAAAGTTAAATTTCCATTAAATGTACCGCCCGTCAAAGAGAAAGATCTATTATTACCAGTCATATTCAAGGTCACATTGGCATTACCAAAATTTGGACTAGGGTAAGTAATACCGGTATTAGTTTGAACATAATTACCAGTCAGAGTAATAACCACAGGGCTTGTGGCTGTCCAATTATGTAAATATGAATAATTTCCGAGACCAGCTGCTTGCACAGTAAAAGTACCGGTAACGCTAAAGTTACTGCCAAAGGTAGTCGTATCACTAGAATATGCAGCGGTTAAGATTAGATTATTAAAGGCAATATTATTGGCAGAAATTATTGGTGAGCGAGTGTAGTGATCAAAGGTAACAGTTCCATTTCTAACCATAAAACCAGTAGCTCCAGCGTTGTTGATAAAATTATTATAGATAGTGAGATTGTTTGAAGTTACTCCTCCGTCCGGTGAAGCATCTAGAACACTACCGGAATTAATTACGAGGTTAAAAAATGAATTTGTTGATGTCGCTAAAGCAACAACACCAGAAACTTGATTAACGGTAGTAGTTCCAGCATTCCACGCTCCACCAGCATTAACTAAGGTGGTACCCGTTCCATTAAAAGTTAAATTAGCACTGAAACCCCCGCTAGTCATTGTGAAATTTTTAGCAACTCCAGTCATATTCAAAGTGACATTTGCATTGCCAAAAAGAGGACCGTATATATTAACCAAACTATTAAACTCACTAAAATTTCCGGTTAGAGTTATAGTAATAGGACTTGAGGCAAACCAATTATGAATATAACCACCGTTTCCACCTGCTGCACTTACAAAAAGATTACCGTTAACGGTAAAACTATCCGTGAAAGTTGCAGTATAACCATCACACAATGAGGTTAAAGTTAAATTATTAAAATTAATTCCTCCTGTGGTGATAGTTGGAGAAACGGATGAGTGGTTAAATACTGTACTTGAGGCCGCATTAAATACACCTCCGGATCTGGTGAAATTATTGTAAAATGTAGTTGTACCAGTACCACCAGTATAATTACCATTAGAAACTGTAAGGGTGGAATTGGCATAAAACATTCCGGCTCCTGATAAAAACGTACCACCCCCCTGAGAATATGCTGCGGAAATCAGCAGATCTTGACCATTCATATTATATGTACCAGCCGTCATAGTGAAAGTATTGAAATTTGGTTTTCCCGATACTTCATATACAGTTCCCGCTGATTTATTAACACTAGCATTAAAATTATTAGTAGTTTCAGTTGCACCACCAGTAATGTAAAGGTTTTGATCAATAGCACCTCCAAAAACCAAACTTCCTCCATCAGCCGCATAACCAGAACCAAAATTGTATGCAATGGAAACATTTCCCTGTGCTGTAAGAGTACCACCAGCACCAAATCGTCCGGCGGCCAAAGTAGTTGTACTAGTAACAGTAACATCACTTCCAGCACTAATATAAAAGATAACCACAGACGAAACAGTGAAGTTCTTAACAGCGACTGAAGTACTGGTAAAATTTATAGTACTAACATTACCTGGAGCAACTATGTTTAAAGTAGTATTTGCAAGGCTCAGTGTACCAGCTGTTCTTGTAATACCAGAAGCTATGGTCATATTACCAGTACCACCGGTGAAAGTTCCCCCGCCCTGAGAATATGCAGCACCAACCGTTAGATCATAACCGTTCATATTGTATGTACCAGCGGTTGTCGTAAAGTTCCAAAATTTTACCGAACCAGAAGCTTGATAAACAGTACCGGCACTTTTATTAACAACAACACTAAAGGCATTTTGAGTCATTGTAGCTCCACCTGTCACATAAATATTTTGGTCAACACCACCACCAAATACAAACCGGCCGTCATCACTAGACGAACCAAAACCAGAAGCAATTGAAACATTACCTTGGGCAGTTAGAGTACCAGTACCGCCACCAGCACCAAATCGGCCAGCAGACAAAGTCGTAGTTCCTGTGACAGTAAGGTCACTACCGGTACTGATATAGAAAATAACCAAAGAAGTAACAGTAAAATTCTTAACGATGACGGAAGTGCTGGTTAGGTTTATCTGACTAACACCTCCGGTGTAAAATAAGTTCAAAGTTGTGTTGGAAAGATCTAGTGTTCCTCCAGTTTTAGTCAAGGCTGAAGCAATAGTCAAAGTACCAGTTCCACCAGTATATGTGCCACCAAATATATTAAATGATGTAACAATTAAAATTCCAATACCTTGATTGAAGCTCCCAGCATTCTGGAAAAAGGATGTTACATTTAAATTATAACCGTTCATGTCAAAATTTCCCCCAGCAATAACAAGATTATAGAAAATTGTGGTACCTCCTAAAATTACAGTACCGGAAGATTGATTAACGGTTGAGGTACCGGCAGTCGTTAAACCTCCCTTATTCACAGTGGTCGTGCCCGTACCAATAAAATTCAAATTGGAATTAAAATTACCGCCTGTTACAGTCAATGATTGACCTGAACCACTCATATTTAATGTAGAATTAAATGTACCACCATTCATTAAAAATGATTGACTAATACCGTTCATGTTTATGATTGCACTCAAAGTTCCACTTAGAACTGTAAAAGTCCTACTTGTACCGGTCATGTTAATTGACAGATTAGCATTTCCGAAGGTTAAACCGTCACCACCGGGACCAATTGTTGTACTAAAATTACCTTGAACTGTAATACTTTGAGTCGTTGTGGCTGACCAGATACGCAAAGGCGATCCGTGCAACGAACCCCCACTTTGAACAATTAGGTTTCCAGCCACTGTAAAGCTATCTGCAAAAGTATTAGTGTAAGCGATATCAGAATCAGCAACGTTTGTAAGATACAAGTTATTAAAAGTTATACCGCCAGTAATAATAGTAGTGCTAATATTACTTGGCGTATTAATTGTGGTCGTTCCTAAACTACTAAAAACAGTTGCTGTTGATAAATTATTTAAATTACTAACAGTAAGAGTGGTTCCGCCATTTTGAGTGATAATTTTAGTGTAACCTGAAGTAATAGTAGTGGTCGCAACAGTAAAGTTAGTATTGATAGTCGCATTAGTATTACCACCGCCATCAAAAATAACTGAGTCAGCTGAACCGGGAACAACCGCACCAGGTGCACCACCAGAAGATACTGACCAATTTGAACCAACATTTATATTTGCTCCATCAGTTCCTACCCAATAATATGTTGCGGCAAAAGTATTAGTAGTAAAAACAAAAAAGAAACAGAAACTTATTCCGAGAATAAAAAAGAATTTATGTTTAAATAATTTCCTTGTCTTTGCGAGGAACAAAGTGACGAAGCAAACCAGGAGACTGGATTGCTTCGCTTCACTCGCAATGACGGGAGTTATTTTTCTATTTTGTAAAAACCAATTGATCATTTGTTTACGTATCTGAATATTAAAAATTAATATTATAGGATATAGCTAATTATACTAATAATTACCCCCCCCCGCAAATGAATTTTGAGCTGAAATTGATTAAAAATGTGGATAAGTGACGGGATTATTAATATATTTAACTGGATTGCTTAACTTTGTTCGCAATGACGGGGAAAGTCGGGTTTTTTGCTCCAAAAAACCCGACTGACTCTTTGCTATATATTAAAAAATATTAATACCAAAATGCGATTCGGAATTAAAATTTATGATAAGATATCGTATAATAATTTGATCGTTTAACAATTTAAATCTATTACAAATAATTTAATTAAAATAATAACAACATAACAAAATGGCTAACATGTCACGTTGACCAAATAATAAAAACAGAATAAAATGTACCTATGAAAAAAAATGTAAAACATATCTTCAATCGCGGAATAAATAAAAGTCCGATTTTTTTGGATAATTCAGATAAAAAAAGATTCATTGAATCATTATATAAACTTAACAATAAAGGCACTGCCATTCGCGACCGTTCTCAAAATATGTTTAAAAAACCACCAAAGCAAAAAAGATTGGTAGAGGTGCTTAAATGGACATTGATGCCTAATCACTTTCATTTGTTACTTTTAGAAAATGAAAAAGGTGATATTACTGAGTTTATCAAGAGACTGGCAAATAGCTACACCAAATATTTCAATATCAAATATAAAAGAAGCGGTTACCTATTTCAGAATAAAACTCAAACACTTCTATTGGAAAATGATCAACAGTTCCAGTATATCCCCTCCTACATCGATTTAAGCCCATTAGGGCTTAGTTACCCAGATTGGAAAGAAATAGGCATCCACAACGGAGATAAGGCCATAGATTGGCTTGCTGACTATGAATGGTCAAGCTTTCATGATTATGAAAAAGATATTGCCAGAGATTATTCCTGTATCATCAATAAAGAAAAATTTTACGAGATATTTGAGACTGATATTGATAAATACCGAAAAGAGTTGATTAAGTTGGTGGAAAATCCAATTAAGAAGGTTTAAAAAAAATAATGTAACAGGCCGGATTTTAGTTCTCTAAAATCCGGCCTGTTACACCTTAAGACTTTGCTACCTTATAGCTTTTAATAAAAACACAGAATTCCCCGCAGCTTTGCTGCGGGGATGAATGCGGTTTTAGGGGAAGAGGGTCGGAGAAACGGGAGTTTCTCCGTGGCGGAAAGCAGTGAGCGAAGCGAACGTTGAGAACCGAGGGGTTCTCAAAATAAATTACCTCACCGAGCAAAGCGAGGGAACAGCTTGCTGCGAGGTAGTTTATTATTTGGTATCCTCTATTGCCAAACTATATCTCAAGCCAAAAAACATTATAAAACCTAAAACCAAAAATAAACTTTTAAGTCCTAAACCTGGGATTATCAAGATAATACTAGCGAGCATTGGACCGATAATATATGCGAAGGGTCTAGCAATCCTATAAAAACTGATTATGTTGGCATCCTTATTATCTACTTTCTTAAAGAAGTAGACATCGCACATTATCTCCACTACAGCAGCTCCAATCCTAGTACCGAAAAGAATCAAGGACCAGACAAGAATACTCTTTCCAGTTACAAAAAACATCGTCATGGTAGATAGAGCCATAATTATAAAACCGATGGACAACATCTCCTTTTCACCATAGCGTGAATCAGCCAGTTTACCTGCTGGAAATTGTATGAAGACAAAGGGTACCAACATAATACTAAAAATAATACCGATCGATGGCCAATCTAAACCTAAATTAGTATGCAAGTATATTGGTGTATAGATAGTCATCCAAGCATAAAACAATTGAAGTAAAAAGGCGGAAATAAAAATATAAAGAATATTTTTATTTTTCCACACCTGCACTAAAGTCTTAGACGGGTGCGAAACCTGATATTCTGAATCCTTAAAGTTGTTTAATGTTGTCCTTAAAACAATAAAAACAGGGACCAACAAAACAAAGGCTGCTAAATATATCTTCCAATAATCACCATTTGTCAAAACAAGACCGGTAAGAAATGGGGCAAAGACCCAAGCAAGATTCATAAAGGTCATATAGATACCTCTAGTCCTGCCGGTACTTGTATCGAATGAGTAACCTTCAAGGAAAATATCAAAAGAAAAACTCAGGAAAGTCAGGGTTACCATACTTATTATCATAAATACAGAAACAGCAATTACATTATGATACAAAGCCAAACCCAACAAAGATCCCATTTCCGCCAAAAGTAAAATAATAGCCACCCTAAAATTACCAAACCTTCTTAAGACTCTCGGCATCACCAAAAAACCAATTATTGCCAAAATAGCTTCGGCGGCATAAATCATACCGAGCAATTTTTCAGGCATTAAAGTACCAAGATAACTGGAGTTAATATAATTAGGAAGAGCCGCTTGCAAAGAAAATACAAAACCCAAAAGATGAATTGAGAAAAGAATGTTCTTCCTAAATTTATTTAACATAATTAGATTATGGAGAATTTTATAGACCAAACATTGTTGATATTGGATCTTTCAAACCATTGATTTCAAAAATTTGTTGTGTAAGAACCGCAAAAACAACGAGTATAGCTAGAACAACAACGACAAGCACAAATTTATTATCGATAATACTTCTTAAAGCATTAACCTTACTTAAATACCCCATATTAAATAGGCTGAGCTTATTCACAACGTTCACTTCTGAACTTGGCATCTTATTTAGTAAATTGATATCACGATAACCACCGCTCGCCCCAAACATCGCTAGACCGATTACATTGGCAAACAAAGCTACTTCCCCACTTCTATCTGATAAGGTTTTTAATTTTAAAACATCACCAACAAAAATAATTTGCAATTGCTTAGATAAAGTATTTTTTACCACTTCAGCGATACCTGGCAACATTGATGAACCACCAACCAAATATATCTGGTCAACATTTTGCTTGAAATGCGCCTCATAATAATCCATTGCAGTCTTAACTTCAATTAAAATTTCTTTGATTAGGATTGGTTCGATTATTGGTTCAACAGGATTCTTGGCATCTTTTTTGAAACCCCATTTTATTTTCAAAGCTTCGGCATCTTGATCTGATATTTTTTGCGCCGCCGCTATCGCCTTCGTAAAATTCTCACCAGCAACTGGGACATTGACTGACAAAGCAATACGGTCGTTACTATCAAATATAGCGATACTTGAAGTTTTGGATCCGATATCAATAATCAAACTTTGCTTATCGCTCTTCTTTAAAATAGCTCTTGCAACGCTAAATGATTCTAGGCTAAGTGATACTACTTCAAGACCGATAGAATTACATAATTTAACATAATCTTGAGCTATTTCTTTAGCAACACCAACGAACATTATTAATTTGGTTTTATTATCCGGCAAATTTTTTGCTTCAAAATCCCAATACATCTTGTTCAGACTAACTGGCAAAATACTAGAAACTTCATCATTGATAACCCTTAATAATTCTGAATTTTTCACCTTTAGATCAACAACGAAAGAGTGTGTAAAGACCTGAGATTCAGGTAAGGACAACACAACTTTATTCGTAGAAATTTTTCTAGGCTTGATCCCCTTCAATAGTTTTTTTATTGACTCGACTAAAATATCTTTATTCAAAATGACACCATTTTCAATTATTCCTGCAGGCAATTCTGCTCGGCCATAAGTATCCACGGCAAAAGTAAAGACCTTGGACATTTCCATAATCTCGACTGAGCGATCGGATATATCCAACCCAAAGGCTTTATCGAATTTAATATTTAGTGTCGCGTCTAGTTTTTCTTTAAATGTCATTTTTTTATAAAATTATTTTTTAATAAGCTATTAAATAAAATCCGGTACAACCTTCCAAAAGTTTATAAACATTTGTGGAGTAGTCGTAGCTATTTCAACTTGAATCTTTCTCGTAAAACCGCTAACAGTGCTCGAGGCTTTTATAACCTTAGCACTTCCGTTATTTGTTACCGTATAAATATAGCAAGAATTACCATTTACTGGAAGTGATTCTCCTCCTGTATAACTCCAACCCAACAAACCTCCGGTTGTTGTAGACAAATTCTTCGCAGCATATTCAGCACAAGCACTGACAGTATTTAAAGCGGCAAGGGATTTTTCCTGATAAAGGCTAGTATTTGAAGTACTCAATGAACGTAATAGAACTCCAGATCCAACTAACAAACCAACAGCACTCACCAAGAGTACCGTTGCCAAAACTACAAAACCTTTTTTAGGATTTAGATTTATCACAAAAATTTAATTGGGACTATTATATACTTGATTTACACCAACAGCTGATTGAACATCCTTAGCGATCTGGTCAACGAGTGCTTTTCCATTATCATTAACATCATGAACAGTATCAATTTTCGCCTTACCAAACATAGAATTAAAAGCAAAACTACTAATAAAATACAAAGACGTTCCAGCAATCGCCAAATAAATTACCGCCTCTATAAGAGTAAAACCGATTGCAGACTTTAGATTTTGTTTTTTATTCTTCATTAACATGATGTATGTATTATAACAATAATAATCAATTATTTCCAATTAGTCAGATATGTTTTTAGAGAAATAGACATCGGGCGACCGCTAGTCAAGCTCCAGGAAACACTACTAGTAATGATTTTCTCCCAAGCGGAAGTTGAGGCGGTAACATTAACCACACGTGTGTATTTATTATTGATTAGATCCGAAGGATTAGACGTTAGATACCAATAACCCGTGGTTGAAGCTGATACACCATGATTACCATCGATCAAATTTGCCCATCCTTCTGTATCTCTTACTTGAGTTGCAGTTGTAATACCTTCCTGAGCATATAATAAAGCTTCTGAACGATCTGTAGCTACCCTAGTAGTCATTATTGAATCAAATAACAATACACCAATCGCATAAGAGCCTAAAGAGAAAATTGCCAAAGCGAGTAATAACTCCAAAAGAGAAAATCCTTTATTTTTTTGATTTTGTTTTAATGAATTCATATAAATATATTATTGAACTAGGCTTCTACCTACACATCCACTACCTGTATTATTACATAATTGACTAGCTTCTGTCGATGATAAAGCACGATTCCAAATAGATACTTCATCTAAATATATTCCGGTAATACCAGGCCAGCCAGCTGGAATTCCAATATCTAATTCCCCATTCAATACAGTATTAACATTTCCATAAAATTGTTTTTCCTGAAGACCGGAGTTAACACCATCAATATAATATATATCGTTACCATTACCTGAATATGTC
>Ga0118677_10014591_pt1 | contig 11057 bp, 11 predicted proteins | sample AliMusrvi5mmetaG_FD_86154 | JGI IMG/M metagenome (GOLD analysis project Ga0118677, IMG submission 86154)
GGACCAGGGATTTCACAAAAAATTGAAGTGTGAAGTTTGTCACGGACCTGGTTTGAAACATTCGCTATTTGCTGAACAGTTTAAAGGAAAGGAATTACCCGATTCCATCAGATTAAACAAACCCGGAGAACGGAAGGAATGTGCGGTATGCCATGAGATTAATGCTGCCCGTATTAAAATACAATTTGATACTATTAACACTACGATGCTCAAGCAGATCAGTCTGACCGAACATTATCCTCCGGATCTCAAGGCCAATGAAGCTGCAAATTGTATAGATTGTCATAATCCCCATCAGCCATGAAAGAACAGACAAATAAATTAAACCGAAGAGATTTTGTCAAAGCCGGAACAGTTCTGGCAAGTGGGGTAGCTATAGCAGCTGCAGCCCTGACACCCTATGACGGATTGCTTTTTGCGGCTGAAACGCCGGGGGCAAAAGGTAAATGGTATGGTATCGGCATCGATATCAATAAATGTATCGGATGCGGAAAGTGTGCAAATGCCTGTAAACTAGAGAATAATGTACCTAAAGATCCGTTCTATTTCCGTTCGTGGGTCGAGCAATATACAATTAAAAATGATGGCTCTGTTTTGGTAGAATCTCCAAACGGCGGCATCAACGGATTTAAGCAATCTGTGCCTGACAAGGATATTTACAAGTCGTTCTTTGTCCCAAAAATGTGTAATCACTGTGCAAAATCTCCATGTACGCAGGTGTGTCCTGTAGGGGCTACGTTCGAAACGGAAGAAGGGATTGTACTGGTTGATGAAACTTACTGTATTGGATGCAGATACTGTGTTCAGGCTTGTCCGTACGGATGCCGTTATATTCATCCTGAGAAGGGAACTGTTGATAAATGCACCCTGTGTTTCCACCGTCTTAAAAAGGGGATGCAACCTGCCTGTTTTGAAATCTGCCCAACAGAAGCCAGGATTTTCGGAGATTTGAATGATCCAAAAAGTAAGTTGAATTACTTCCTGAAGAATCACACATGCATGGTGGTGAAACCACATCTTAATACAGGTTCGAAATTATTTTATAACGCAATAAGTCCGGAGGTCAGATAATATGGAAGATCATTTACAAAATCTATACGAAGTTCTATCCAAGGTTGAGGGTTATGTTTATCCCAACGAGGTCGAACTCAACTGGAGTATTCTCATTGTACTTTATCCCTACATTACGGGGTTGGTTGCCGGAGCCTTCATCCTTGCTTCTCTGGAGCGCATCTTTAAAATCAAGATTCTTAAACCAACTTACGGCATTGCATTGTTAACTGCATTTTCATTTATGCTTGTTGCCACTATGCCTTTGGTTAGCCATTTGGGGAAACCGCTCAGAGCATACGAAATCATGATTACTCCCCATCTAAGTTCTGCAATGGCGATTTTTGGATTTGTCTATTTGTGGTACCTGATGGTTGTCCTCTTTCTTGAAATTTGGTTTGATTATCGACGGGATATGGTGATCTGGGCCAACGAATCAACAGGCATTAAACGGTTTTTATACAAGCTATTATCTCTTTGGACAACGGATATTTCGCCTAAGGCCGTGGCTCTTGATGACCGGATAGGGTATATTGTAACCGTGATAGGGATTCCCTCGGCCTTCCTGCTTCACGGGTATGTCGGATTTATTTTCGGATCGATCAAGGCAAATCCCTGGTGGTCAACTGTACTCATGCCCGTGATCTTTCTCTTCTCGGCAATGGTCTCCGGGATCGCCTTGGTGATGCTAATTTATGTGGGTCTAACAAGAATTCGCAAACAGCTGCTCGATATGGACTGTCTGGATACCATAGCCAAATATCTGTTTTATATCATCATCATTGACTTTACCATGGAGTCGCTCGATCAGATTCACCGGTTTTATGAAGCCGAAGAGTCCTTCGAAATCATCTCACTCCTGATATCCGGCCATCTCAATTTCACCCTCCTGATCATGCAGATTTGTGTGGGGATGTTGCTGCCACTTCTAACCCTGGGAATCCTGCAGTTCTATAAGCCAAAGGAAAACCTTCGCATCGTGCTTTACACGGTAACCGGGATCCTCGTGCTGATTGGTATCTTCTTCATGCGTTGGAATGTAGTGATCGGAGGACAGCTGTTTTCCAAGAGTTTTCTTGGATTTACCAGCTTTAAACTTTCGCTGATTGGCTCCGAAGGATTCCTCGTTGCCAGCATTTGGCTGATCGTCCCATTCTTTATCCTCGCTTTTCTGCTCTGGCTCTTCCCTCCCTGGAAGAAGACCCAGCTGGAACACTAAGCGCGCATTAGCAAACAGTAACTATTAACCTCAATTCTATAGTTATGGCGGAACAAAAATTGACTCAAAAAGAACTGATAGATAAAATCAACTCTTTCGACGAAAGGATCAGCAGGATTGAAGCCATGCTAAGTGCCGGATATAAAATTTCGTCAACATCCGGTGCTTCCTTTCATGCCGCTTCTGCTGAAAACGAAGAAGAATTCACTAACCCACTATCTGAATCCAAGGTTTTCGAACATGGCCTGGCTTGGATTGGTAGTGCTGTACTGTTACTGGGAATGATGTTTACCATGATGTTCGTCAATAATACCATTGGCGGTATTGCTTCGTTTTTACTGGGCACAGGATCCACCGTCCTGACCTTCATCCTGGCAGGATATCTGAAGAAGACCCTGAATTACATGGCTTTCATGTTCCGGATAAGTGCTTATATCCTGATATACTACACTTTACTCAGACTTCACTTCATCGTCGACAATCCGCTGATTGGAAATGAATGGGTAGTAGTAGCGTTGTTATTCGCTTCGATCGCAGCCTTCTTCTACAAAGCCGATGCAGAAAAATCCCAGCTGATGGGGTTCTTCGCATATACTCTGCTGATGATAACCGCCATTTTCGCCGATCAAACCCAGGTCACCCTTCTGCTGTTTGTCGTGGCAACGGCTTCAGTGGTTTACCTGCAGTACCGGAATGGATGGGACACACTACTGATTCTCTCCATCTTCATGGTATACCTTGGGCATACCATTTGGTTGGTGGGCAATCCGGTTATGGGACATCCAATGGCGGCCGTAACGAATCCTCAAAACAACCTGATTTATCTTTTTTTATATGGCATAATTTACTCCACTGCACCGTTTTTGAAACAAATCGGGAAAGTCGGCGCCGAAGTTTCCAATGCGACAGTTATCATTAATAGCATTGCCTTTTCATTGCTGGTCATGCTGATCGTACTTACTTTTTACACAAAAAGTTACATCTGGATTTTCCTCGGCATCTCCATTCTGTGCCTCATTTACGCCATTATTCTTAACTACAAGATCGACAGTAGGTTCGACTCTTTCTTCTATGTCAATATTGGTTTCATGGCCTTGAGTATTGCCGTGTACGGATATTCAGACCTACCGGGATCGTTCATCTTTCTTGCGTGGCAGAGTTTGGTAGTCTTAGCCATTGCGATCTGGTTCAGATCCAACCTGATCGTCCTGATGAACACCGCTCTTTATATCATGATTCTGTTAGCGTATCTGATCTCCACCAAATCGATAGACTCCTATAACATCTCTTTTACCCTTATTGCCATTGTCTCCGCAAGAATTCTTAACTGGCAACAAAAGAGGCTGGAACTCAAGACGGATGCCATCCGCAATTTCTACCTTGTGATTACCTTTTTCATCATGCTTTATACCCTGTATAACGCTGTTTCCAAAGATTATGTCACCATTTCATGGGGTCTGGCAGCTGTAGCCTACATGATCATGAGTGTGATCCTGAAGAATGTAAAATACAGATGGCTGGCATTTCTTACGTTAGTGGCGGCCGTATTTAACCTGTTCATGTTCGATATCTCGAAGATGGGCGTGGGCTACAGGATCATAGCATTCATCTTCGTCGGACTAATAATCCTGGGAGTTTCTTTCTATTATACCAAGAAACTGAAAAGCAACAAGGAAAGTGATGCTACAAAAAATCCTGCCTCACCGGGTTAAAGGTATCAATCAGCGCACCCTCCTGCAGACAAACGACGCCATGAAGAACGCCGGAAGGAATGTAAACAGCATCTCCAGCCTTGATTGTCCTGGATTCATCCCCAATGGTAAACTTGAAACTACCCTCGGGGCAATAAGTCGTTTGGGAATGTACATGGGCATGAATAGTACCAATGGCACCCTCTTTGAAAATTACTTTGACCATCATAATTTGATCGTTATAACCCATTATCTGACGCGAAACGCCTTCCCCTAAATCCTGAACAGCAGTTTCGCTGCTGATAATAAAATGTTTGCTTTCCATAGTCCAATTTTTTTGAATGTTCAAATATACGAATTGATGGACTTTTGTTAGGAAACTTCAAAAAAAATGATTCTTTTTGTTGCAGACAGACAAATAAAATGTCATTTAACCACACTTTCAAACACTAAAAATTATGGATTTTAAAAAATTTATCGTTATTCCGATCGGTATCGGATTCTTAGCCTGCACTTTTGTGGCAATCGATCAGTTTATTAGCCCTTACCTGCCTATTGCAGGAAACAAGGGATTTGGCTGGGTAACTTTCCAGGCCTGGGCAATGTATTTCATGGCAGGATGCACCTTGAAAGGCGGAGCGCGTACATTTCTGGGTTATGTGATGGGAATCATTTCAGCCATTCTGATTATCAAGTTGGCTGGAGTCTTGGGATCTACAGGCTTCTGGGCGGTACCACTTGCCGTTTTTGTCATTGTGATACCTATGTGTTCCATGGAAAGAGCCCATTCCCTGATCGACTTCGTTCCTGCCTTGTTTGTCTCTTCAGCGGTGTTCTTTGCCTTTACACAATTATTTCCTACTGCTACTTTTAGTAATTATGCACTCATCATCCTGTTATATTGTGGAATAGGAATGATCTATGGTATCGTTACTGTATATCTCAGAGGACTTTACGAGAATCTTGTAATGGCTAAAAAATAATTATTCGAGGAAGGTCGATCCAAGCGACAAAATAATTAAAACTACCGCAATGGCATAATAAACTATGACTTTGCGGTATTTTTCTTTACTGGCGTGAGCGCTGTTAGAGAAAATCAGTCCCAGGTTGGCAATAAAAAGAGCGAATAACATTAAAACAATATGCTCCATGGGCCAGAATCTTCTGGTTGCTAGTTTCATGGTAATGTCCTGATTGACCAATTCCTGTCCTGGCACTGAAGCCGGACTCACCATCAGAAAAAACCCGAAAATGAGCTGAAGATAAAGGTTCACGATAAAGGCATAAGATAGAGTTTTATCGAGACTAACATACGTCAGATTTTGCATAAAACCCCTTATTGACCTATAAAACAACCATATAGCCACAATTAGAAAAGTCATACTTATTAGGGTATGCACCATCTTGATGACTTGATGTTCAGTGTAAAGGAGAGTGGCGAATGTCATTTTAATCTGATTATCTAACAAAAATAAGATAATATTGAATCAGCAAGCTGGCGGGCCTGAAAAATCCGGTCAGCCATACCGATACCATCGCGAAGATTTCCACCGACTACCAGTCCCCGGAACTCCTGCTCTATCTGGCTGATGGTAGCAAATCGTTCTCCGCTATCGGCTTCATATTGTGGAATAGCATATTCGTGTCGCACAATTCTCAAGAGATCCGGTTGAAAAGAGGACAGTTTCATCAGGTCACAGAATTCTCTTTTCAAAATATCTAAGACTTCTTCATCGGAAAGTTGATAGATATCGGGCCTCCTGACACCACCCATAAAAATCGAGAATAATGCTCCCCCTTCCGGAGCCCTGTCCTTGAAGAGCGACGACATGAAAAGCAATCCAAGCAGATCGCGCTTTTCGACAAAAGGAATGAGCGCGCCAAAAGCGTCCAGATCCATGCCCTTCCAGTCTTTAAACCCAACGATGACCTCCAAAACTTTGGTATAATGCAGGGAGGTAATTTTTGAAAGTTGATCGTTCGGGATAAATGGCAATACCCGACCAAGCTGATGCGCACCAAGGGTGGAAATGACAGTCTTTGCCAGCACTGTTTTGACAGTATTTGTGGAGGCGTCCAGATAGGAAACCTCGAAATGATCGCTTAAAGGTTTAACAGTTAATTCAAGGCAATTCAGCAAAATACGTTCCTTCCCAACATTTCTTTCCAGTGCGGCTACCAGTGAAGAGAGGCCTCCCCGCACAGAGAAAACTTTTCTGTTCACCCTCTTTTCATCCTCTGTCTTTGGCTTAAACTGTTTCTTGATGGAGCCTCCGACGAAGCTGCCATACTCTTGTTCAAGTTTATATAATTTTGGGAGTGCGTATTTTGGCACCAAACGACCCGGGTCGCCCGCATATACGCCAATAATGAAGGGATCAATGGCATAATTGAGAAAACTCTTCCCCATGCGGCGCCTGACGAGTCCGGCTAATGTTTCATGTGGATCTTTCCCGGCAGGTCTGAATGGTTCCAGTAGGATCCTGAATTTATCGCTCAGAGAGAAAAGCGGTGTGGCGACGGCTGCTTTCAGTCCGCCGGGAAGCGCTTCCCACCGGCCATTTTTAAGGACATAGCGTTTCTTAACATTTCCATCAGCCGCGATTTCGAGTTCACAATCGCCCTTCAACTCATCAAAAAGCCTCAGTACCTCGATGTTGCCGATCACTCCGGAGTTTGGACCCTCTTCATACAAAAAACCATCCTGGTAAACAGAACGAATCACTCCGCCAGTGCGATCCGCCCGGTCGAGCACCAAACAATCTTTGTCCTGCTTCTTCAAATGATAAGCCGTTGTCAGACCAGTAATGCCAGAACCCAAAATAACTGCGTCTCTCATAGTTTCTTATGCTTCTTTTTCATAAATCAAATCTGCCAGCATTTTAACCAGTTGCGGATCAGATTCAGGCAGATTAATCCTCGAAACGTGTTTAAATCCTAACGTATTTAAGGCGAAAGGAACAATATCCTGATCCAGATCGTACATGGTTTCCAGATTCTCGTGAACAAAACTGATCGGGATCAGCACCAGTTGATCGATACCCTCATCCTTCATGATCCGGAGATGCTCCTTAACATCCGGACCTATCCATTTCCCCCTCTTCATACCAGACTGGAAGACAGCCTCATAATGCAGATCAAGTGAAGTAGCAATTAATGCAGCACTGTTTACAATAGCTGCAGCATAAGTATCACCATTATCAATATGGTATTCAGGGATGGAATGAGCGCTAAAGACCAGCGTGGCATCATTTAATTGATACTTTTCCAAATGTTCCTTTATCAGAGTCGTCCAGAAGGTGGTAAACTGAGGATGATCATAGAATTCCCCTATCATCCTGATCTTATAAAAGCCATCTAAACCGGCAACCTTGTTTACATCAGCCATCACACTGGAAGTGGTCGTATAACTCGACTGGGGATACAACGGAATGACCGAAATCTCGCTGATTCCTTGTTTTTTAAAGGCATTCAAGGTCGATCTGATATCCGGCATCGAATAGGAAAACGCATATTTAACCAGAAAATCCCCTCCCAAAACTACCTGTAGTGAAGCAGCAGTCCTGGCAGTAGATTTTACGAGTGGCGTTCCACCGATAAGTTCGTATTTCTTCCAGGATTTCTTATACCTCAGAGAGCTTATAATATAAGAAAGTAGGTTCCTGACAGGCTTTCCATAAGGAAGGATGAACGGATCCTTAAACATCCTTGATAGAAATACCCTAAGTTCTTCCGGAGATTCAGGACCTCCCATATTGACCAGTAAAATCCCTTGCATACTAAAATATTAGAATTAATGCACTGCCCTAAACCGTCTTCGAATAGACACCTTCTCCGGCTTTCAAGGCAGGATCGAGTTCCATGGCAATGTTTCGGGCACAAAGGAAACCTTTTTCAGACAAACTAATCACATTTCCTTCCAATCGCATCAATCCGTCAGAAATATAGGACTCAAATTTACCAGGATTCCAGTCCACAATCTTCTTTATTTCTTCAACAGACATTCCAAACTCCCAGGCAGTCTCGTCCAGATTCAATAACCCATTGCACATGATTTGGTTGATTACCGACCTGACCAGCTGTTCGGTAAGGCTCAGCTTATAGCCCCGCTCAATGGCAAAACCAGCCGACTCGATAGCATCCATATATTTGGTGATATCCTTGTGATTCTGCGCATAAGCGCCCCATAGCTGGGAGATGGATGAAGCCCCGAAGGCATACACCTGACCCGTCGTTCCGAGGGTGCAGTAACCCTGAAAATTTCTATGCAATTGCTTGTTATTGAATGCTTTCGTTAAGTCGTCATCAGGAAGTGTAAAATGGTCGATGCCAATGGAACAATATCCTGCCGCGTTTAACTGGGCTGAAGCCTGAAGGAAAAGGTTCATCTTATCATTGGCATTCGGCAGACCAATCTTCTCGAGCTCTTTCTGTGCTACTTTAACCCATGGCACATGAGCATATGAAAATGTTACGACACGATCTGGCCTGATAGCGATCGCCTGCTCAATGGTGTTCTTAAAACTTTCCAGGGTCTGCATCGGCAAACCATAAATAAAATCAAGGTTGATACCCCTGAATCCCTTTTTTCTGAGGTAATCAACAATATCTTTCACAGGATGGCGGGGGGCATCACGGTTGACCACCTCCAGTACATCCTCGCGAAAATCCTGGATACCCAGACTGATCCGGTTAAATCCCATATCAGCCAGCTCATCAATATGCCTGTAATCCAGATAAGCCGGACTGCATTCCATGGCAATCTCAGCCTGATCACTCCTGGTAAAATGAAGGCGGATCCAGTCCATGATTTCTCTTATATAACTCATTGAAATTGAGTTAGGAGTACCTCCACCCCAGTGAATCTGCGTAACAGTTCTAGTTGCATCGAGGCGTAAAGCAACGTTCTGTATTTCAATTTTTAAAGCCTTGATATATCTTTCAACCACCAGCCTGCGTTGCGCAATCACGGTAGAGCAGCCACAGAAATGGCAGCGTTTCGGGCAAAATGGGATGTGGATGTAAAGCGAAACATTCTCTGGTTTTTGGTTATTGGAATCGACCAGCTCTTGAATATATCCGGCGGTGGTAAAATTCTCATGGAAGAAATTTGCCGGAGGATAGCTGGTGTACCGCGGGCCTGAAACATTGTATTTTTGAAGAAATTCGCTGCTTACATTCATAATATCTACTTCTTTTCCAATCGGTCATATCCTCCCATCTGATCAATCCAGGTTTCTTTTTTTGGGTATTTTTTGATTCAGGTCTTTAAAGTCTGTTCCAATTGGTTTGCTTGATCCAGTCGACCACCAATTTTGCATTCTCGAAAGGTATTCCGGGCATAAAACCATGTCCCAGATTGAAGATCCATTTTTGCTCTTTGGAACCAAAACTGACGTATTTTTCTAATTTCTCCAGGATGGTAGCCTGATCCGCAAGTAAAAGCCGCGGATCCAGATTCCCCTGAAATCCAATTTCCTTATGCACCAGTTTCCTGGCCTCTTCAATCGGCATTTGCCAGTCAACACTCAGGAAATCTGCATCCTCCGGTTGGATATTTTTAATTCCATATCCCAGTCCTTTTGGCAAAAAGATCACCGGACATCCTTCTGCCCTTACTGCCTGGGCAATCTGCCGCACATAAGGCATCATCATTTCCTGATAGAGGTCGGCAGGGATCAATCCTGCATGCGTTTCAAAGATCTGGAAGGCTGAGATACCGTGTCTGGCCTGGTTTTGGGCATAAACCACAGACAATTCGGTGATAGCAGCCAAAAGTTTGTCGGCCATTTTCCTGTCTTTGTACAATAAAGCCACAGCTTCCGGGAATGTATGATTCGAGCTGAGTCCCTGCACCATGTAACAGAGTGTGGTAAAAGGCGCTCCACAAAAACCAATCAGTGGAGTATTGTCTGGTCTGGTTTTAATGATCTCATCGATAGCAGTATAGATATATTCGAGTTTCGAAGCATCTGGTGTAAGGTAGGCCGAAGGATCCGACAGCTCTTTCAGTGCCACATCAAATTTCGGTCCGGAGTCGGTGAAATTCAGGTTCATGCCTAATGCTGCCGGGATCACGAGAATATCGGAAAACAGAATCGCGGCATCCACCCCCAGATCATAAACGGGCATCAGCGTGACTTCTGCTGCCAGGACCGGATCGTGCATCAATTCAGAAAAAGTATGCTTTTCCCTCAACTTGAGGTAATTCGGCAAGACCCTTCCAGCCTGGCGCATGAACCAAACCGGTGGGCGGGAGGTACTTTTCCCGTTGATGGTATCTATAAATACAGAATTTGTCATAAATCTTGTCTTTAGTGAAAAATGCTCCGGTCCCTGAGGCGGTCAATGGGCCTGCCAGCTCTTGCGGAGTAACACAACAGCTCTAGCGATGCAGTAAGCTCAAACGGAGCAGCCAGCTCAAGCGGATTCGCAATCCGCTTGAAATCTATTCCCAACAGATTGCAAATCCGTTGGAGCCAGTTATTCATTATTCAATTGTTTTAAGGCCTGCAAATTCTCCTCAATCATAAAATCTATCTCGGCATCAGTGTGCGCATAAGAGACAAATAAGCATTCAAATTGCGAGGGTGCCAGATATATACCACTTTCCAGCGAAAGCTTGAAATATTTAGCGTACAGTTCCGTATCCGCCGTCATCGCCTCTTCCAGATTTGTAACTTGTTGAGCAGAAGTAAAGAACAGCGTCATCATCGAACCAACCCGGTTGATGACTCCCTTAACTCCCGTCGACTCAAGGTTCTGACGGATGCCTTCCTCCAATCTGGCGGCCTTGCGCTCCATCTCAGTATACAGGTCTTTCGTCTCTTCGATCATCTTCAACATAGCGATACCCGCGGCCATGGCCAACGGATTTCCTGACAAGGTACCAGCCTGATAGACAGGACCTACAGGAGCCATCATTTCCATAATCTCCCTTCTTCCACCATAAGCCCCTACCGGGAGACCGCCCCCTATAATCTTTCCAAGCGTAGTAAGATCGGGCATCACGCCGAAATATTCCTGCGCCCCCCCTTTGGCGAGCCTGAAGCCCGTAATGACCTCATCAAAAATCAACAAAGCCCCATATTTAGTAC
>Ga0118677_10014592_pt1 | contig 11056 bp, 9 predicted proteins | sample AliMusrvi5mmetaG_FD_86154 | JGI IMG/M metagenome (GOLD analysis project Ga0118677, IMG submission 86154)
GAAGTCGGCAGCGCGCATCTCGCTATAGCCATAGTTCTGGAAAAGATAGGAAGCAAAGCGGCCTATCCTAAGGGCGTTCACCACTCGGCGGTAGTCTCCCGCCATGCGAGGCTCGGCAAAGACGTTTCAATAATGCCTTTTACGGTTATTGAGGACGGGGCGGAGATAGGAGACAATACTGTTATCCTTCCGTTTACTTTTATCGGAAGGGACACAAGGATAGGCAGGAATTGCCTGATCTATTCCGGAGTATCAATCAGGGAACGGATAACCGTGGGCAACAATGTAATAATCCACGGCGGCGCGGTAATTGGCGCGGATGGGTTTGGTTTTACCAAGCAGGAGAACGGCCGGTATTACAAGATACCGCAGGTAGGCACCGTGGTTATCGAAGACGATGTAGAAATCGGGGCAAACAGCTGCATTGACCGCGCCATGCTTTCAAAAACGGTCATTGGCCGCGGGACCAAGATAGATAATCTGGTCCAGATAGCCCACAATGTGAAAATAGGCGAAGACTGTGTCTTCGCGGCCCATTGCGCGGTTGCGGGAACAAGCGATATTAAAAAAGGCGTGGTGCTGGCCGGCCAGGTCGGAGTTGCGGACCACGTGACCATAGGCGAGAATACCGTAGTGCTTGCCCAGTCAGGAGTTTCAAAAGATATTCCCGATAATAGGGTCTATTGGGGATACCCCGCGGATGAGGTTAAGAGCGCCTGGCGGGCGCTTGCGGAAATTCGAAGGATGCCTGTGCTTTTAGAGAAAGTAAAAAATCTTGAGATCCGCCTCGAAGAAATGGAAAAGAGGCTTTTGAAATAGCCGTGGCCAGACAAACCACCCTGAAGAAAGAAACCAGGCTGTCCGGTGCAGGGCTTCACTGCGGCAAGCCTGTCGAGCTTGTAATGAAGCCGGGGAAACCCGGAAGCGGAATAGTTTTTTCGCTCGGCGGGAAAAAAATCAAGGCGGGTTTGAAGAAGGCTGGCGGCGGTTTGTATTCTGTTCACGCAGGTCCTGTTGCTACCATAGAGCACCTGCTTGCCGCCATCTATGCCATTGAATTGGACAATGTAGAACTTGAACTTTCGGAAAAAGAAATACCTATAATGGACGGAAGCGCCATGCCATTCATCCTGGCAATTGAAAAGGCGGGTTTGCAAGAACAGGGCCGGTCTAGGAAAGAGATAAACTTAAAAGAGATCTTTGTCGCAGGGCGGGACGGAAGACTTATTGCCGCTTCTCCGGCGAAGAGCTTGAGTATGCTTTGCGCGATAGACTTTCCGCATCCGCTCATAGGCAGGCAGGTAATTGAATTAGAGGTAACCCCGCGTAATTTCAAGAAACAGCTTGCCTCTGCCAGGACATTCGGCTGGGAAGATCAGGTTAAAGAGCAGAGAAGGGCAGGGCTCATCAAAGGCGCCAGCCTGAAGAATGCAGTCTATTTTGGCAAAAAAGTTGTAAGGAATCCGGAAGGCCTTAGGTTCAGGAACGAACCTGTAAGACACAAGGCTCTGGACATACTGGGAGCTCTTGCCTTGCTTCCCGGAAGGCTTAACGCGAGGATAACCGCATATAGGTCAGGGCACGCCCTGGATCTGGAACTCATACAAAAGATCGGAGGAAAACAATGACTGAACAAAAAGTTGTCAGGTTGAACATAGTGGATATAATGAACACCATTCCGCACAGATTCCCTTTTCTGCTGGTGGACAGAGTTGATATCATTGAAGAAGGAAAGAAGGCGGTCGGCTACAAGAATATAACAATGAACGAAGACTGCTTTAACGGGCATTTTCCTGGGAGCCCCATATTTCCGGGAGTGCTCACGGTGGAAGCCATGGCGCAGACCGCGGGCGTTCTGATGCTCCGCCTGCCGGCGCTAAAAGGAAAACTTGTCTATTTCGCCGCGCTGAAGGAAGTCAAGTTTAGAAAGCCGGTCGGCCCTGGGGATGTGCTTGTAATGGAAGTAGATGTGCTGCGGTTTGGCGGAAGGATAGCCATGTTGAAGTCATGCGGCAAGGTTGACGGCGAGATAGTTGTTGAAGCGGAAATGACCGCCGCGGTGCTTGACGACCCGAACAAAAAAGCATAGTCTGCCCGGCTTTTTTACTGAGGGCAGTCCTTTAACGGTCTATCGGTGCCATCAAAATTTTTATCGGTGTAATCAATTCTGATTGTTTTTTGTTTTAAAAATTTGTATATTAGCATTAACTCGCGGGCAAAAGCCCGCGAAACTTTTAAGGAGCGAAGGAAAATAACATGGGCGAAATGCTTAAGGTCGGAATCATAGGCGCCACCGGAATGGTGGGACAGAGGTTTGTAAACTGCCTGTATGGGCATCCGTGGTTTGAAGTTACGGTGCTTGCCGCGAGCGAAAGGTCAGCAGGCAAGAAATACGGCGATTTAATGAAAGAAAGGTGGGCGATGGCTCTTCCGGTTCCGCAAGATATCGCCGGCATGATCGTAAGAAACGCCGCCGATGTGGCCGGAATCGCGAAAGATGTTGATTTCGTGTTCTGCGCCGTTGATATGAAGAAGGACGAGATAAGGGCGCTTGAAGACGCGTACGCGAAGGCGGAAATTCCGCTGGTCTCGAATAATTCGGCGCACAGGATGACGCCCGATGTTCCGATGCTGCTTCCGGAACTGAATGACGCGCACCTTAAAGTAATAGAATCGCAGAGAAAAAGACTCGGAACAAAGAGGGGCTTTGTAGCGGTAAAGCCAAACTGCTCAATTCAGAGCTATGTGCCCCAGATACACCCGCTATTGGGTTTCAGCCCCATCAGGGTGGCGGTCTGCACCTATCAGGCGATTTCCGGCGCCGGAAAAACCTTCAAGGACTGGCCGGAGATGATTGATAATGTGATTCCCTATATCGGCGGAGAGGAAGAGAAGAGCGAAAAAGAGCCTTTGAAGATTTGGGGAACGCTTATTAACGGCGAAATTATTCCGGCAAGAACGCCGGCTATTACGGCCCAGTGCATTAGGGTCCCGGTTACGGACGGCCACATGGCCGCGGTTTTTATTACTTTTGAGAAGAAACCGTCGAAGGAAGAGATATTGAAAGCCTGGAGAGAGTACAAGGGCAAGCCCCAGCTGCTCAATCTTCCGAGCGCTCCGAAGCAGTTTATCAGATACTTTGACGAGGATAACAGGCCCCAGACCAAGCTTGACCGGGATATAGAGAACGGCATGGGAATAACTGCCGGAAGGCTGCGCGAGGACAATGTTTACGATTACAAGTTCGTAGGCCTGCATCACAACACCGTCAGGGGCGCCGCCGGCGGAGCGGTCTTGATGGCTGAGCTGCTTAAAGCCGAGGGTTATATAACTAAAAAAAGCTAAAAAGTTTGTAAGGCTTGTAAAGTCCAAAAGGTTCTTAACGTTCTTAACGTTCGTAACGTAAACAAAATGCAAAACAAAGGGGCGCGAAAGCGCCCTTTTTGTTTACCTTGAGTTTGCTATCTGCTATCATTTAGTTATGAAAGAGTTCGAGCCGCAAAACATAAAGCTTGTTATAGAGTACGACGGCACCGATTTTGACGGGTGGCAAAGAAATCCCAATATGCGGACCGTCCAGGGAGAGGTTGAAAGAGCCCTCTCAAAGATACTTAACGGAGAAACGCTGCTTAAGGGGGCCGGCAGGACTGACGCGGGAGTTCACGCTAAAGGACAGGTTGCCAATTTTACTCTGAAAAAAGAATTTGACCTGAAAAAACTTGTCTATGCCCTTAACGGCTTGTTGCCGAAAGACGCCGTTGTGATCAGCGCGAAAAAAGTAAAACCTGATTTCCACTCCAGGCATTCTGCCAAAATGAAATCCTACCTCTATATTATCCGCAACAATGAAATACCCTCGCCTCTTGACAGGCACTACTCGGTTTTCTATCCGTACAAACTTGACATTCCGGCTATGAAGAGAGGAGCAAAGGATCTTTGCGGAAGGCACGATTTTCGTGTTTTCTCCTACCAGGACGAGCGAGGGCATACGCTGCGCGAGCTTGAGGCCATTTCGATACGCCGTAAAGGAAAATATCTGCACATTGAATTCAGAGGCAGATCCTTCCTGCGCAGAATGGTCCGCATAATGACCGGACTCCTCCTTCAGATAGGCGCCGGCAGGGTTGACCCCGGCAGCGTCAAAAAAATACTCTCCGGTAAAGAGAAATACTCTCCCCTCACAATGCCCCCGCACGGTCTTTACCTCAGAAACATCAAATACTAAGGATAGTCGCGCGGCATTAGCCGTTGACATTAAATCCCATTGCTTGTAAAATATGTGGGCTTTTACCTTTTACCTTCCTCCCCCTTTTATGGGGGGAGGACCGAGGACAGGGTAATTCAAATTACCTTTTACCTCCCCCCCCTTTGATAGGGGGAGGACCGAGGTGGGGGTAATTCAATTGCTAAGGGATGCTTTAGGAGGGGATAATGCAAAGCTTACCCCCATCCTGACCTTCCCCCTATAAAAGGGGGAAGGGACTAAGTTGAAACGGAGGCAAATTGAGCACACCGGTAGAAAAATGGGTCGCTGAACTTGAAGAACTTTGCCAGCCGGACAAGGTTTATTGGTGCAACGGATCCGAGGAAGAGGCAAAAAAGCTGATCAGTGTCGGCATGGAAGAAGAAAAACTCAACGGCAATCCGGTCTTTACGGAACTTAATCAGAAAACCTACCCCAACTCCTACTATCACAGAAGCCATAACAACGATGTGGCCAGGACTGAACAGCTCACTTTTGTTTGTCACGACGACAAAGAAAAGACCGGCCCGAATAACAACTGGATGGACCCGAAAGCCGCAAAAGAGAAAATGAACGGCCTCTTTAAGGGTTGTATGAAGGGGCGCACGATGTATGTGCTCACATATATGATGGGCAGTCCCGATTCTCCTTACGCAAAGGCTTGCGTGCAGGTCACGGATTCAACCTATGTGGCGATAAGTATGCGGATTATGACCAGGATGGGCAAGCATGTCCTGGACAAAATAGGCAAATCGCCGGAATTTGTTAAAGGCGTGCATTCTATCGGAGATCTTAACCCTGATCGCCGCTTCATAATGCATTTCCCGGACGACGGGCTGGTGATGAGTTTCGGTTCCGGCTACGGCGGCAACGCCCTGCTTGGAAAAAAATGCTTTTCTTTGCGTATTGCCTCGTGGCTTGGATATAAAGAAGGCTGGCTTGCAGAGCACATGATTATCATAGGCATAGAAGATCCCAAGGGCAATACTTCCTACGCCGTTGCGGCTCTTCCGTCCGCCTGCGGCAAGACCAATATGGCTATGCTACAGTCTGCTCTTCCCGGCTACAAGGTCTGGACGCTCGGCGACGACATTGCCTGGCTTAATATTGGACCGGACGGAAGGCTCTACGCGATTAATCCCGAGGCCGGTATGTTCGGCGTGGCCCCCGGAACCTCGATGAAGACGAACCCGAACATGATGCGGACACTGAAAAGCAACAAGTTCTTTCCTACACTCTACACGAATACGGCAGTCAATCTGGAAACGGACGAGCCGTGGTGGGAAGGGCACGACGACCCCGCGCCTAAAAACGCGCTCGACTGGCAGGGCAGGAAATGGGACCCTTCAATGAAGGAAAAGGCGGCGCATCCCAATTCAAGGTTTACTGTGTCAGTCTCGAATTGCCCAACTGTATCAAAAGAAATCAACAACCCGAACGGTGTCCCGATCTCCGCAATAATATTTGGCGGAAGAAGGAGCAAACTGATTCCGCTGGTCTATGAGAGCCACGACTGGAACCACGGCGTCTTTCTTGGTTCTATAATGGGTTCTGAAACAACTGCGGCTGCGGCTCACACTATCGGCGCGCTTCGCCGGGATCCGATGGCAATGCTTCCTTTCTGCGGCTACAATATGGGCGACTATTTCTCGCACTGGATGAGCATGGGTGAGAAGCTCAAACAACCGCCTAAGATCTTCTTTGTGAACTGGTTCCGGACCGACGAGAATGGAAAATATATGTGGCCGGGTTTCGGCGACAACATCAGGGTTTTAAAATGGATGATGGAGCGAACGCACGGAAAGAAGCCCGCGAAAGAAACCGCAATAGGGTATGTCCCGCACGAAGAGGACCTTGACGTTTCCGGTTTAAATATTTCCAAGGACACGCTGAAGAAGCTCTTTGACGTAAATCTGAAAGAGTGGGAAAATGAGCTGGCCGACATAAACGCGTTCTATTTCAAATTCGGGAGTAAGCTTCCGGCGGAGTTGAAGCAGGAATATGAGAAGTTGGAGAAAGAAGTAAAGAAAAGTTTATAGTTTAAAAGTTTGTAAGGTTTGTAAAGTTATAAGGTTTATAAGGTAGCGATGTCGGAAGCCGCACTTCGTGCGTCTTGTTCTGCAAGGTAAGATATACATAACAGCATAACGTTCCTAACGTAAATATAGAAAGTGCGAGAGGGAAGGGGATGCCCTTCCCGTTTTGCTTTGAAGGGGAAAATGGAATTTAAACTGCTCAAGAAGGATACAAAGACAAAGGCGCGGGCCGGGGTATTTACAACTGCCCACGGTCCCGTTGAAACTCCTGTCTTTATGCCGGTCGGTACTCAGGGAACCGTCAAGGGCGTTCTTATGAAAGACCTGACGGAGATGGGCGTAAATATAATTCTTGGAAACACTTATCATCTTTTCACCAGGCCCGGCATTGAAGTAATCAAAGGCGCAGGAGGTCTTCATAAATTCTGCAACTGGAATGGGAGCATTCTTACCGATTCCGGAGGCTTTCAGGTCTTTTCTCTCGAGGGCCTGCGCAAAATAACCGAAGAAGGGGCTATCTTTCAGTCCTATCTTGACGGCTCCGAGCATATGTTCTCGCCGGAAAGCGTGGTAAACATACAGAACATTCTTGGCTCAGATATCGCGATGGTTTTTGACGAATGTGTTCCCAATCCCTGCAAGAAGGAGTACGCGCTTGAAGCGCTGGAGCGCACAACTCGCTGGGCTAAGCGCGCCAAACAGGCTCATTCCGTGAAAACGCAAGCGCAGTTTGGGATTATTCAAGGGAGCGTTTATCCTGACCTTCGAATCAGGAGCGCGCAAGAGATTACGGGAATTGAATTTGACGGCTATGCCATCGGAGGGCTCTCGGTGGGGGAGACAAAAAAAGAAATGCACGATATGATAGATGTGGTAGAACCCCTTATGCCGGAAAACAGACCCAGATACCTGATGGGTGTGGGAACGCCTGATGATCTGTGGGAATGTATAGAACGCGGGATTGATATGTTTGACTGTGTTTTCCCGACCAGGGTGGCCAGAAACGGCCTGCTTTTTACTTCTACCGGCCGGATGAACCTTAAAAACGCTGAATATACCAGTGATTACAAGTCGCCGGACGCGGAATGCGGGTGTTATACGTGCAAAAACTACTCCAGGGCCTACCTTCGGCATCTAATCAAGGCCCACGAGCTTTCCGGGCTCTATTTAAACACTTTACATAACCTGCACTTTATGATAAAATTAACGGCTCAAATAAGAATCGCTGTTTTGAACGGCAATTTTTTGCAAAAAAAGGCTGAATTTTTTGAGAAATACAAATTGTAAGGAGGATTTTAAATGGCTGTTGTAATAAGAATGACACGGTTTGGAACTACAAAGAAGCCCAGGTACAGAATAGTTGCTGCCGACCAGAGGTTTAAAAGGGACGGCAGGTGCCTTGAGCAGCTCGGCAGTTATAATCCCTTTGACAGGGAAAAAGGACTGGTTGTAAAAGCAGAGAAGATCTCCGCGTGGATAAAGAAAGGTGCTCAGCCCTCCAATACGGTAGCTAAGCTTCTTAAGAACGCCAAGATCCAGCTTTAACCAAACCCGCATTCATGAAGATCGATATCATCACTATTTTCCCGGCGATGTTCGATAGTGTCTTGAATACGAGTATTTTGAAACGGGCAATTGATAAAAAGAAACTAAAGGTAAAGGTTCATTATCTGCGGGATTTTGCGGAAGGCCGGCATCTCCAGGTGGACGATTCGCCTTACGGCGGCGGCTGCGGGATGGTGATGAAGCTTGAGCCTATTTTGAAATGCCTCAAGAGTATAAGAGGTTCGAAGAAAGCGAAAAAACTGATTCTTACGCCGGCAGGAAGTTTGTTTGACCAGGCGGCGGCAGTTGAACTTTCAAAAACAAAACATGTAATCCTGCTTTGCGGTCATTACGAAGGCTACGACGAGCGGGTTGTAAAGTTCTTTGACGGCGAGATCTCTATAGGTGATTATGTGCTCACCGGCGGAGAGCTTCCCGCGATGGTAATTGTGGACGCGGCAGCGCGGCTTATTCCGGGAGTGCTCGGAAATGAGGATTCGGCAAAGCAGGATTCATTTATGGACGGCTTGCTGGATTGCCCGCACTACACGAAGCCGGCGGTTTACAAGAAGTTTATCGTCGGATTCGTCCGGGCGATTTAGCTACGGCCGAAAACGCCAAGAGTTTAATCTATTCGATGTTCTTCCGTTTTGATCGTTATGATTTTGGTCGGGTTGGTCGTTATAAATTAAATCGTCGCTTTAATGAAACTTTAGAAATTAATAAAGAGAATCGAATCTTGCGTAAAGAAGATTTGGTGAATATCGTGCGCGAAGTTATTAAATTAAATATTACTAAGGGCGAAGAAGATGATATTGATCATTTAGGTAATCGGCGGATTCGAGCGATCGGTGGTTTGATTCAAAGTCGTTTTCGCGTCGGTTTGGCTCGGATGGAAAGAATTATCAAAGATAAAATGAGTACTTCCGATATTAATACTTTAACGCCGAATAAATTAATTAATTCGCGACCGGTGATTGGCGTTGTTAAGGAATTTTTCATGTCTTCCCAATTATCGCAATTCATGGATCAAACTAATCCACTCGCCGAATTAGAACATAAACGTCGTTTATCGGCGATGGGTCCGGGCGGTTTGACTCGGGAACGGGCCGGCTTTGATGTCCGTGATGTGCATACAACTCATTACGGCCGAATTTGTCCGATTGCGACTCCAGAAGGTCCGAACGTTGGTCTCGTTGGTCACTTAGCCTCTTATGCCCGTTTAAATACTTATGGTTTTTTAGAAACGCCTTATCGTAAAGTTAAGCACGAAGGCAAAACGCATACGGTGACTTCAGAAGTTATTTATATTGACGCTTTTGAGGAAGAAAAATATATTACTGCCGATGCCACGATTCCGATGGATAAAGATGGTCATTTAGCCGTTGGTCGTTTTGATGTTCGTCGCTACGGTAAACCGACGGTTGATGTAATTGAAAATATCGATTTAGTTGGCGTCGCGCCGAATCAAATTATTTCCGTGGCGACTTCTTTGATTCCGTTTATGGAACATAATGACGGTCAACGGTCTTTAATGGGTACTAATATGCAACGGCAGGCTGTGCCTTTGGTTAATGCTGAAGCTCCGATTGTCGGGACTGGTGTTGAAGCTCGGGCCGCTCGCGATAGTGGTCATGAAGTTTTAGCCGATGCCGAGGGCACGATTATTAAAGCTGATGGCGCTAATATTGAATTAGAGGATAAGAAGGGTCATATTTTTAAATATACTTTAAATAAATTTCTCCGTTCCAATTCTTTGACTTGTATCAACCAACGACCCTTAGTTGATGTTGGTGATAAAGTTAAGAAGGGCCAAGTGTTGTCTGACGGTCCGGCGATTGATAACGGCGAATTGGCCTTAGGTCGCAATGTGTTAGTAGCTTTTATGACTTGGGACGGTTTTAATTATGAAGATGCGATTATTATTTCCGAACGCTTAGTCAAGGAAGATGTTTATTCCTCGATTCATATTGAAAATTATACGATTGATATTCGTGATACTAAACTCGGCCCGGAAATGATTACTAATGATATTCCAAATATCTCGGAAGAGAAATTAAAAAATCTTGATGAAGATGGTATTATCCGAATCGGCGCTGAAGTGTCTTCGGGTGATATTTTAGTCGGTAAAATTACTCCAAAGGGCGAAACTAAATTAAGCGCTGAAGAAAAATTATTGCGCGCGATTTTTGGCGATAAGGCTAAGGACGTCCGCGATTCTTCTTTATACTTAGAACACGGGGAACATGGTAAAGTCGTTGATATTAAAATTTTCTCACGCGAAGAAGGCGATAAACTGGCAACCGGGGTTTTGAAATCAGTTCAAGTTTCTGTGGCTAATTTACGCAAAATTCAAGTTGGTGATAAATTATCCGGTCGTCATGGTAATAAAGGTATTATTTCTAAAATTGTGCCGCCGGAAGATATGCCTTACATGGAAGATGGAACTCCGGTTGATGTAATTTTGTCCCCGCTTGGTATTATTTCTCGGATGAACCTTGGTCAATTACTCGAAACTCATATGGGCTTCGCGGCTTATAAATTAGGTTATAAAGTTGCTTGTCCGGCTTTGAATGGTTTGAGTGAAGATCAAATTCGGGCTGAGTTAAAGAAAGCTGGCCTACCGGAAGACGGGAAGATTTCTCTTTATGACGGCAAAACCGGCGAACGTTATGATAATAAAATTACGGTTGGTATTAAATATATTTTGAAATTGAATCACATGGTTGAAGATAAAATTCACCAACGTTCAATCGGTCCTTACTCTTTAATTACTCAACAACCTCTAGGCGGTAAGGCTCAATTCGGTGGCCAACGTTTTGGTGAAATGGAAGTTTGGGCTCTCGAAGGTTATGGCGCTTCCCATACTTTACAAGAAATTTTAACGATTAAATCTGATGATGTTACTGGTCGTTCTAAGGCTTATGAATCAATTATTAAAGGTGAGGAAATTCAGAAGCAAAACGTGCCGGAATCGTTCTCAGTTTTAGTTTCCGAGCTTAAAGGCTTATGCCTAAATGTCGAATTGCTCGGTGGGACGACTGTCCGTGAAGAAGAAAGCGATACTCCGCGCGAATACAAACGGACTGCGGAAATTGTTGAAGCCTATAAGGCGATGACTGAAAAAGAAATGCCGAATGTCGCGGAAGTTGGCGGTTTCAATATTGTTGATAGCGATAGTGTTGATAAAGTTGATAAAGAATAGTTTTAAATAAATATATAAATTTAAGAA
>Ga0118677_10002547_pt1 | contig 11055 bp, 8 predicted proteins | sample AliMusrvi5mmetaG_FD_86154 | JGI IMG/M metagenome (GOLD analysis project Ga0118677, IMG submission 86154)
CGACCCACTAGCTGGCGAGGCGGCGGAAGGGGCAGAGGATGCCCCTGCGACTCCCATTGAAAGCGCGCAACCGACAACGTTACCAGAGCCGTCTTCCATCACCTGACCTGCTGATATTCCACTGTGCGCTTGCGCCATAATACCGGAAAACATTTTCAACGCTGGAGGCGGAAAACATGCGCGTCAACGTCACACAAGCACTTAACAACCTGACCGGTGCGAAGCAGTTGTGGGAACAGGCTCTGCCATCTTTGCCTCAACCTGATAATCTGCAAGGGTTGGGCGTAAGCACAAATGACATATCGCGAGCATTCGATGAGGTCGCGGCGCTACTGAACACCGTCAACGAACACGAGATAGATGGGCCTGCATGGTTGACCTATAAGGCCAACATCGAGTCACTGCCAACGAACTTGTTTAACCTATTCACCCAGAGTGTTGGAAATCCGCAAAATATCATCAGCAACACGCAAAATATTTGTTCATGGTTGTGGTCATTCAAATCTTCGTTGCTTCAAATTGTGCCGCTCAACCCAGAGGTTGAAAGATTTTCAGAAGATTTTGCGCGTGAGATGACTGCGAAAATAGAAACCACAAAAGAGTGGTTCCGAAAATCTGAAAGCATTAAAGAAGATATTCTGAAAATTGAGTCATCTGCGCGTGCGGCGATGACGGAGATATCCACACAACAGACTGAAGCAGGCTCAACCTTAAAAACCATACAGGACTTGCTTACGTCAATCCAAGCACATGAACGAGAGGCTGGCACCGCCAAGACGAATGCCGGGAGCGCCGCGACTGCAGCCACGACCGATGCGAATACTGTCGCGAAAGCCGTTCAGGAATTGAGTGCGGCGATAGCCGAAAAGAACACCCTATTCAGTGAGTTCGAGGCCCACCGGGTCAGGATTGAGGGCTTGCTTGAAAATGCCAACAAGGTCGGCTTGGCCCGGTCATTCCAAGACAAACGCAAAGAACTGGCTTGGACATGGCGTGCTTGGGCAATGCTTTTCTTCGCTGGTATCGCCTCGCTGGCATCACTCGGCTGGTTCGAGTTGATTCCACTTTTGAAGGCGGGAACGCCAGACCCCGTCGCAGTTGCAGTCCGTTTTCTTGTGGCCGGACCGCTTGTCTGGTTCACCTGGTTTGCCGCGCGCCAGTATGGGCACGTCCTACGCATAAGTGAGGATTATGCTTTCAAGGAAGCCGCCGCGATGTCCTTTGCCGGCTACCGCGACGAAATGGGTGGCGACCAAGAACTGCTCAAGATGTTGCAGGAATCCGCCATTCGGAATTTCGGCGCGAATCCAGCCGAGATGTTGTTGAAAAAGTCTGATGCGGCTTCCCCGGTCCACGCCGTGGTCGAGAAGGTGCTGGAAAAGGTCAACCCGAAAGAGCTTCTTGCATCCATACTCGCCGCAGTCAAAAAGTAAGGCCAACGCAGGCCAATTGAGCATGGTGACCGCTCTGGCCGCTTGACGTAATCTGCGGCAACGCGTAAAAAAGTTAAGGTGGCCGCCTTGCGGCAACCACCTGTTTTTATTCTGGTTTGAGTTTCCTACATAAGGGCGCGTCTTGTCCAGAACGGGGTGCAGGGACGGAGCCCCTGACCGGTTCGTTGACGCCAGCGCCGCCAGAGCGATACAGAGTGGGAAACAAACACGCGGCGGACACCCGCCAGAGGCCAGCATGAAGATCATCGTCATGGGCGCGAGCGGACACGGACAGGTCGTGGCCGACGTTCTTTTCCAGATGTGGACCAGGGGCCGGGAGATGGAGATCGTGGGCTTCCTCGACGACGACGCGGCCCTTACCGGCACCAAGGTCCTGGGGCTCAACGTGCTGGGCAGGCTGGCCGACCTGCCGTCCATGCCGCACGACTGCGTCATCCTGGGCATCGGCGACAACGCCGTGCGCGCCCGGCTGTTCAATGAGCTCAAACGCGCGGACAAGCGCTTTGTCACGGCCATCCACCCCACGGCCATCCTGGCCCCGGACGTCGTGATCAGCCCCGGCGCGGTGCTGTGCGCGGGCACGGTGGTCAACACCGGCGGCCGCGTGGGCGAAAACGCCGTGCTGAACACCGCCGCCAGCCTGGACCACCACAGCGTGCTGGAGGCCCATTGCCACGTGGCCCCGGGCGTGCGCCTGGCCGGAAACGTCCGCGTGGGCGAGGGCGCGCTGGTGGGCATCGGGTCCTGCGTGGTGCCCGGCGTGTCCATCGGCGCGTGGAGCGTGGTCGGGGCCGGGGCCGCCGTGACCAAGGACGTGCCCGAGCGCACCACCGTGGGCGGGGTGCCCGCCAGGGTGCTGGCCAGCCCGTTTGATTAGCCGGGGCCAGGCAGTTTGAACCGGGCCGTTTTCCGCCGGGCGGTCGTGCGCCTGGCCGTGTGACCGGACAGTGTGAGCCGGGCGGGTGTTCGCCGGGCAGTTTGAGTCGGACTAACGCAACCACTTCAAGCCAATCCCGGCGCAGGCCAGCAGGCCGGACCCGGCCTGATCGGAGCAGACGAGAATGAGCCACGCCAAACCTCCCCGCCTGTTCCTCTCGCCCCCGCACCTGGGCGGCACAGAGGAAAAGCGCGTGGCCGAGGCCTTCCTGAGCAATTACATCGCGCCGCTGGGCCCGCAGGTGGACGCCTTTGAGGCGGCCTTCAGCGAATATGTCGGCCTGCCGCACTGCCTGGCCCTTTCAAGCGGCACCGCAGCCATGCACCTGGCCCTGCACTGCCTGGGCCCCGGCGTGGGTGTCGGCCCCGGCGACGTGGTGCTGGCCTCCACCCTGACCTTCATCGGTTCGGTCAGCCCGGTGCATTTCCTCGGCGCGGAGGTGGTCTTCGTCGACTGCGACCGCGCCACCTGGAACATGGACCCGGACCTGCTGCGCGAGGCGCTGATGACGCTGACCGCCGAGGGCCGCCGCATCAAGGCCGTGATCCCGACAGACCTCTACGGCCAGTGCGCGGACTACCAGCGTCTGCTCGACATCTGCGCGCCCTTTGGCGTGCCGATACTCGCCGACGCGGCCGAGGCCATGGGCGCCAGATACGGGCATGGGGATGACGCCGTGCACGCCGGGGCCTTTCCGGGCCTGCGCGCGGGCATTTTCTCCTTCAACGGCAACAAGATCATCACCACCTCCGGCGGGGGCATGCTGGCCTCGGAGGACGCGGAGTTCATCGCGCGCGCGCGCGGGCTCTCGCAGCAGGCGCGGATGCCCGCCCCGCACTACGAGCACACGGAGATCGGCTACAACTACCGCCTGAGCAACATTCTGGCGGCCATCGGCCTGGGCCAGCTGGACGTGCTGGAGGCCCGCGTGGCCGCGCGGCGGCGCATCTTCCGCTGGTACGAGCAGGCGCTTTCGGGCCTGCCGGGCATCTCCTTCATGCCCGAGGCCGCCCACGGAAAATCCAACCGCTGGCTCACGGTCATCCAGGTCGACGCCCGGGCCTTTGGCGCCGCGCCCGAGGCCATGCGCCAGGCCCTGGAGGCGGAGAACATCGAGTCCCGCCCGGTGTGGAAGCCCATGCACGCCCAGCCGGTGTTCGCCGGGTGCCGCGTCTTTGGCGGGACAGTGGCCGAGGAGCTGTTTGCGCGCGGACTGTGCCTGCCCTCGGGCACGGCCATGACCGAGGGCGACGTGCAGCGCGTGGCCAGGATCATCACAGGCCTGCGGCACAAGGGGCGGCGCCAGGGGGGGCAAGGCTAGATGCTCTGCAACCCGCGCAACCTGAACTTCTACCTGATGTTCCTGGCCGACGCCCTGTGCTTTGCCGCAGCGCTCACCATCAGCTACCTGTTGCGCTTCGACTTCAACCTGTCCAACGCCTATGGCGTGCAGCTCGTGGGCCTGCTCAAGTACGACCTGCCGCTCAAGCTCGGCGTGTTCCTGCTGCTGGGGCTGTACCGGGGCATGTGGCGCTACACCAGCCTGGTGGATTTCTGGAAGCTGTTCGAGGCCGTGGTCCTGGCCTCGGCCCTGTTCGTGGCCCTGGTGGCCTTCCGCTTCGGCTTCACCGGGTTCTCGCGCAGCGTGCTGGCCATGGACGCCCTGCTCTGCCTGATGTTCACGGCGGGCCTGCGGCTTTCCATCCGCACCGTGTACGCCCGCACCGCAGCATGGAGCAGCGCGCGCAAGAACCCGCAGAGTCCGCCCCGGCGCATCCTGGTCATCGGCGCGGGCAACCTGGGCGAACGCCTGGTGCGCGAGATCACAAGCTCCCCGCAGCTGAACTACCATGTGGTGGGCTTTTTGGACGACGACCCGGCCAAGCGCGGCCGTTCCCTGCATGGCCGGGAGGTGCTGGGCGGCGTGGACGACCTGGAGCGCGTGGCCGAGGACCAGGGGGTGGAGGAGCTGTGCATCGCGGTGAGCAGCGCCAGCGCGGCCCAGATGCGGCGCATCGTGGAGCTGTGCAAGGCGTCAAACCTGCCGCAGCGCATCCTGCCCGCCACCAGCGAGCTTTTGGACGGCAAGGTGGCCCTGACCCTGCGGCCCGTGGACTACCTGGACCTGCTGGGCCGCCGCGAGGTGGCCCTGGACGAGGCGGGCATCAAGGCGACCATCACGGGCCGCGTGGTGCTGGTCACGGGCTGCGGCGGGTCCATCGGCGCGGAGCTGTGCCGCCAGGTGGTGCGCTTCAAGCCCGCGCGGCTGGTGCTGGTGGAGCTCTCCGAGTACAACCTCTACGCCATCGCCGGCGAGCTGTCCGCAGAGCTTCTGTTCACCGATTTCTCCTGCGTGCTGGGCAGCGTGGCCGACCTGCCCCTCATGCGCAGCGTCATGGCCGAGCACCGGCCCGAGCTGGTGCTGCACGCGGCGGCCTACAAGCACGTGCCCATGCTGGAGGAGAACCCCTGGTCCGCCGTGACCAACAACATCCTGGGCTCCCGCGCGGTGATGCAGGCGGCGGTGGAGCACGGGGTGAAGCGCTTCGTGGTCGTGTCCACGGACAAGGCCGTGCGGCCCACCAGCGTCATGGGCGCGAGCAAGCGCGTCACCGAGCGGCTCATGGCCTGCTTCGCCGGGTCGGGCACGCGGTTCATGGCCGTGCGCTTCGGCAACGTGGTGGGCTCGTCGGGCTCGGTGGTGCCCTTGTTCCGGCGGCAGATTGAGCGCGGCGGGCCGGTCACCGTGACCCACCCGGAGATCACCCGCTATTTCATGAGCATCGCCGAGGCCTGCCAGCTCATTCTGCAGGCTGCGGCGCTGAGCCGCGGCAAAAGCCGGGGCGGCCACGGCGGGGAGATCTTCGTGCTGGACATGGGCGAGCCCGTGCGCATCGTGGACATGGCCCAGGACCTGATCCGGCTCTCGGGCAAGGAGCCCGGCGTGGATGTGGACATCGTGTTCACGGGGCTGCGGCCCGGCGAGAAGATTTTTGAGGAGCTTATAACCGAAGGCGAGGGCGTGGTGCGGACCGAGCACGAAAAGATCATGGTGCTGGGCGGCACCCTTGGCGTTGACCCGGCCGATGTGGCCTGCGTGCTGGAGGACAGCCTCGCGGAGCTTGCAGCGGCGGCCCAGGCCCAGGACGGCGAGGCCATCCGCGCGCTGCTCATGCGCCTTGTCCCGGAATACGCCCGACCGGAACGCAGCGGGCCGGGCGGTGGCCAGTGAAGCGCATCCTGCTGCTTGTCTTCCAGGTGGGCATCGTCGCCGCCTGCGTGTTCTACGCCCTGAACTATCTGGACGTGTCCCGTGTTCTGGCGGTGCTGGCCCGCACCCCGGTGTGGAAGGTGGTCCTGGTGTTCCTGTTCCAGGCCTTCATCACGACCTTTGCCTCGGCCTTCCGGCTGTATTCCCTGTGCCGCCGGGAAACGCCCTACCTGACGGTCCTGCTGGCCCAGAGCCTGGGCCAGTTCCTGAACCTGCTTCTGCCCGCCAAGCTGGGCGAGGCCGCCAAGATGGCCTACCTCAAGCGCACGCAGTCCGGCGGGCTGGCCCAAATGACGGAGATCGTCTTCTGGGAGCGCTTCTCTGACCTCAATGTGCTGTTGTCCATGGCGCTCTTGTCCGGGGCGCTTCTGGGCAGCTCGGCTTTGTCCGCCCCGCTGGCGCTTATCGTCGGCGGGTTGTGGGGCGCGATCTTCGTGCTCAAGCTCTGGGGCGGCTTTGTGGAGGTTCTGCTGAAACTTTTGCCCTGGCCCCGGCTGGCGGGCTTTCTTATGGGGGTGGCCAGCGCCCTGCGCGAGCGGCTGTCTGTCGGCTTCACCCTGGGCCTGACCATCCTGACCCTGCCCCTGTGGCTGGGCGGCGTTGCCGTGCATGGGGCCATGCTGAACTGGGTGTTCGGGTTCGACCTGCCAGCGGTGCAGATTTTGGCCGTGTCCGTGGTCGGGCTGGCGGGCATGAGCGCCCCGGCCACGCCGGGCAGCGTGGGCGTGTATGAGGCGGCCATGGTCGCCGTGCTCACGGCCTTTGGCCACCCGCGCGAGGAATCCCTTGCTGCGGCGCTGCTGCTGCACGCCATCATGCTGTTGCCGGTGGTTGTAAGCGGCCTGTGGGCCATGCTGAGCGTGGGCTTCCACACGGCCCTGCGCCTGAGCGAGCAGGCGGCGGCGGAGTCGTAGCCGGTCTCTGGGCATCCGGTCCGGGCAGTCGGCCTGGACGTGCCGGGCCGCGCATTCACGGTACGGCCCAACGGCACGACCGGGCGTTTCAGCCGGACAGCGCTGCCCGTCTGCGTTCAAACGAAAGAGCCAGCGAGTTGCCTTGCTGGCTCCACGAATGCAATGCGTACAGGAATCACAGGCCGCTCCACAGGGACACACCCGTGAGCCGGGGCGGCGTCGCGGTGGGCAACGCCGTGCAAGCCCACCGCTAGGCCAGCCGCACCAGCCCGTAGTTCTTCTTGCCCTTGCGCAGCACGGCAAAGGCCCCGCACGCTGTATCGCCCAGGAAATCGCCCTGGCCGAGCACGCGCGCGGCGTCCGCCACCTTGTCGTTGTTCAGGCTCACGGCCCCGGCCTGGATGTCCTTCCTGGCCTGGCCCTTGGACGGGCTTAAGCCCAGGTCCACCAGCATTTGCGGCAGGTCGGGCAGGTCGGCTGGGGCGTAGTTCCGCGCGGGCGCGGCCTCCAGGGCCGCCTTGAGGGTGGCGTGGTCCAGCGCGCGCAGGTCGCCCTTGCCGAACAGGGCCTCTGTGGCGGCCAGCACCTTGTGCAGCTCCTCCGCGCCGTGGACCATGGTCGTGACCTGGGCGGCCAGGGCCTTTTGCGCCGCGCGCTCCTGCGGGGCCCGGGCCAGCTCCGCCTCCAGCGCGGCGATTTCGTCCTGCGGCAGAAAGGTGAAGTACTTGAGGAACTTGACCACATCCTGGTCGTCGGTGTTGATCCAGTACTGGTAGAAGGCGTAGGGGCTGGTCAGCGCCGTGCTCATGAAGATGGCGCCCTTTTCGCTCTTGCCGAACTTCTTGCCCGAGGCCGTGGTGATGAGCGGGAAGGTGAGGGCAAAGGCGTCGCCCGCCTGCTTCTTGCGGATCAGCTCCGTGCCGGCGGTGATGTTGCCCCACTGGTCGCCGCCGCCGATCTGCAGGCGGCAGCCGTGCTCGCGGCAGAGGTGGTAGAAATCATAGCCCTGCAAAATCATGTAGCTGAATTCGGTGTAGGAGATGCCGGTCTCCTCACGCTCGATGCGGCCCTTGACCGAGTCCTTGGCCAGCATCCAGTTCACCGTGAAGTGCTTGCCCACGTCGCGCAAGAGCTCGATGGCGCTCATGTTCTTGACCCAGTCGTAGTTGTTCACCACCCAGGGCTTGGCCCCGGTGTTGCGCTCGAAAAAGTCCTCGACCTGGGCGCGGATGCGCATCGCCCGGGCGTTGAGGGCGGCCTCGTCGGAGAGTTCGCGCTCCTTGTCCTTGCCCGAGGGGTCGCCGATGAGGCCCGTGGCCCCGCCGAGCAGGAAGATGGGCCGGTGCCCGGCTTTCTGCATGCGCACCAGGGCCAGGAGCGGCACCAGGTTGCCGATGTGCAGGCTCTCGGCCGTGGGGTCGAAGCCGCAGTACATGGTCTGGCCGGGGGTTTCGAGATATTTGCGCAGGCCGGGTTCGTCGGAGGCCTGGTGCACCAGGCCGCGCCAGGAAAGTTCGTCGAAGATGTTCACAAGCATGCTCCTAGGAAACAGTGAACCGCCAGACGCGGATCGCCAAGGCCTGGCCGGTGGTGTCGTCGATGTCGAGGATGGCCCCGGTGAGCGCCACCGGGCCGTCGGCCACTTCAAACCGTTCCGGGGCCGCCGTCAAGAACTTCCGCAGGATGGGCTGGATGCTCATGCCCAGGCAAGAGTCTGTGGGGCCGCACATACCGAGGTCGGTCATGAAGGCTGTGCCGTGCTTCAGCAGGCGCGCGTCGGCGGTCTGCACGTGGGTGTGGGTGCCCAGCACAGCGCTGATGCGCCCGTCCAGGTGCCAGCTTAAGGCTGCCTTCTCGCTGGTGGCCTCGGCGTGGAAGTCAAGGAGGCGGATCACCACGTCCGGGTGTTCGGCGTCGAGCTGGGCCAGGATCGCGTCCGCCGCGCGGAAAGGGCAGTCGATGGCCTGCATGTACGTGCGGCCCATGAGATTGATGAGCGCCACAGGCGGCAGGCCGGGCTTCCGTACCACTGTCCAGCCGCGTCCGGGCAGGCCGGGCGGGTAGTTGGCCGGGCGGATGAGCCGGGGCTCGCGCTGCATGTACGAGGGCATGTCGCGGAATTTCCAGATGTGGTTGCCGGAACTGAGGCCGTCGAGTCCGGCGCTGAAGAGCTCGCCCGCGCCCTCGGCCGTGAGGCCCAGGCCGCCCGAGGCGTTTTCGGCGTTGGCCAGGACCAGGTCCAGGCCCTCGGCTTCGCGGATGCCTGGCAAATGCTTCTTGACCGCGCTGCGGCCAGGCCTGCCCATGATGTCGCCCAGGTAGAGGATGCGCATGGGGGGTGTGTACCCGCATGTGCGCGGCCAGACAAGGGGGGGGAGAGGCGCGCGGGACGCCATGCCGAGGTTTCTTGATCTCTTGGTGAAAACATGTAGGCTGGCGGAAAGACATGGCGAAATTTGGTGCGCACCCCCTGTGCCTGGCCCCCCTGGGCTGGCCAACCTCTTCAGGATGACTCCACATGGGCCACAAGCATAAGAGCAGCACCCTGGTGCTGGCGTTCAGCGCGCTTGGCGTTGTTTTCGGCGACCTGGGCACCAGCCCGCTGTACACCCTGCGCGTCTGCCTCACCGGCAACGCCTCCGTGCCGCCCACGCCGGACAATGTCCTGGGCCTGGTCTCGCTCATCTTCTGGTCGCTGACCCTGGTGGTCAGCATCAAGTACGCCCTGTTCATCCTCCTGGCCGACGACGAGGGCGAGGGCGGCATCTTCGCCATGATGGCCCTGCTGCACAAGAAGCTGGGCCCCGGCATGGGCCGCAACCTGACCCTGCTCGGCTGCTTCGGTTCGGCCCTGCTCTATGGCGACGGGCTGATCACCCCGGTCATCTCCGTGCTCTCGGCGCTCGAAGGCCTGGAGGTGGCCACCAGCCAGGCCAAGCCCCTGGTGCTGCCGCTCACCTGCGCGGTGCTGACCGGGCTGTTCATGATCCAGAGCCGGGGCACGGGCAAGATCGGGAAGTTTTTCGGGCCGGTGATCCTGGTCTGGTTTGCGGCCATCGCGCTGCTTGGGCTCAGGTCCATCGCGCTGGAGCCAGCCGTTTTGTCCGCGCTGAACCCGGCCTATGCCGTGCGCTTTTTCGTGAACAACGGCTGGCACGGCTTCTTCGTGCTTGGCGCAGTGGTGCTCTGCATCACCGGGTGCGAGGCCCTGTACGCGGATATGGGCCATTTCGGGGCCAAGCCCATCCGCCTGGCCTGGTACGGCCTGGCCATGCCCGCTCTCTTGTGCAACTATTTCGGGCAGGCCGCGCTGATCCTGCGCGATCCCTCGGCCATCCACGATCCGTTCTACGCCCTGGTGCCGCAGCCGCTGCTCTACCCCATGGTGGCCCTGGCCACGGCGGCCACGATCATCGCCTCCCAGGCCATCATCTCCGGGGTCTTCTCCCTGACGCGGCAGGCCATGCACCTGGGCTACATGCCGCGCATGCGCATTCTGCACACCTCGGAAATGGCCGAGGGCCAGGTCTATATCCCGGTGATCAACTTCCTGATGCTGGCGGCGGCCCTGGCGCTGACCCTGGCCTTCCGGAAGTCGGAAAACCTGGCCGACGCGTATGGCATCGCGGTCACGGCGGACATGTCCATCACCAGCCTGTTCTTCTACATCACGACGCAGCGCATCTTCGAGTGGAAGATGTGGCGGGCCTTGCCTCTGGTGGGGCTGTTCTGGTGCCTGGACCTCACGTATTTCGGCTCGTGCATGATCAAGTTCCTGTCCGGCGGCTGGTTCCCGGTGCTCATCGCGGCCACCATCATGTTCCTCATGATCACCTGGCGCGACGGCTGGAAGGCCCTTGGGGCGCGCATCGGCGAGCTCAAGCTGCGGCTGGACCAGTTCATGGAGCGCGTCTACATCAAGAAGCCCCTGCGCATTCCGGGCACGGCGGTGTATCTGTCCACCTTCCGCAACGAGGCCCCGCCCATGTTGCAATACCTCATGACCCAGACCAACACCCTGCATGAGAAGGTGGTGGTGCTTTCGGTGTACACCAAGGACGTGCCCGTGGTGCCCGAGGACGAGCGGGTGGAGATCCGCAGCATGGGCCAGGGCTTTCAGCGGGTCTTCGGCTACTTCGGGTTCATGGAGATGCCGGACATTCCGGAACTGCTCCGCACGGCCAGGGACAAGGGCCTGGACATCGATCCGGAGAACGTGAGTTACTTCCTGGGCCGCATTTCGTTGGTGCCGGCCAAGGAAAAGCGGGTGCTCGACCCGGTGCGCCGCTTCCTCTTCGGCTTCATGCAGCGAAACGCCGTGAGCCCGGTGGTGTATTACAACATCCCGCCGCAGAAGGTGCTGGAGCTGGGCGTGCAGATGGACTTCTAGGGCCGGGAGCGACCGTAATCCATGAACGGGCCTCTGATGGCCACCAGGGGGAGTTGCCCCCAGGACCCCCACCAAAGGGCCTGAGGCCC
>Ga0118677_10014594_pt1 | contig 11055 bp, 8 predicted proteins | sample AliMusrvi5mmetaG_FD_86154 | JGI IMG/M metagenome (GOLD analysis project Ga0118677, IMG submission 86154)
CGCGGCGGGGTCAAACAACCTTCGGCAAGCTCGTTGTGAAGTTCGACAAGCGCGAACTCGGTGGCATCACGTCCCGCCTCAGACAGACCTCGAAAAACTGCGCCACCTACCGTTTCTTCCGCGAGGGGGAAGGATGTCTTCCCTTATGTCCCTCACCGGCCCCTTCCCCTGTCTCCAAACAGGGACATTGGGACATTGAGGGACATTTTCATACGCATCATAGTGAGGAAAAAAATGCAGATGAAAAAAATGAAACACATACTGAATTAAATGATCCCTATAGAGGGGATAGGGAAAAGTCCCTCAACGTCCCAATGTCCCTGTCAGGGAAATTCTGCTCCCTCCGCGCCGATCTCGACCGCATCGCCCTCGACCTGACCGGTGCCGACCGCATCGCCCTGGACATCGAAACCTACGGCGAGCGCAAGGGCGACGGACTGGACCCGTGGAAGGGCGAAATCCGGCTGCTCACCCTCAGCCGACATGGTGGCCCCATCTGGATCATCGACCTGCGGGCCATCGGCTACGAACTCGGGCCGATCAAGCCGATCCTGGAGGAAGCGGGTATCATCGCCCACAACGCGAAGTTCGACCTGCTCTGGCTGCGGGTGAAGTGCGGGCTGTTCGCCAAGCGTGTCCATTGCACGCTCACCGCCGCCCGCCTTCTCGCCGCCGGCACCAAACCAGGCAACAACCTCGACCAGTGCCTGGAACGATACCTTGGCATCAAGCCCGCCGCCGATCACAGCCGGTCGGATTGGGCGTCGATGCTCCTCACCGATGACCAACTCGCCTACGCGGCCCGTGACGTTGCCCACCTCCACGACCTGCTGGGTGTGATGGAAACCGAACTGGAGATGGCCGGATTGGACACTGTGTGGGCGCTGGAAAGCGCACTGATCCCCTGCGTGGTGGGGATGGAAGCCACCGGCATCCGTGTGGACCGTGAAAAGCTGGAATCCATCGCCACTGAGGCGCAAAAGCTGGAACAAAAGGCGACCGATGATTTCCGCGCCGCCATTGGCAATCCGTCGATCAACCCGGCCAGTCCGGGACAGGTGCTTGCCGCGCTCCGGGCGAATGGCATTTCGTTGGAATCCACCGCCGAGGAAGCGCTCAAGGCCGCTGACGACGGTCGGCTCATTCCCCTGGTGCTGGCCCACCGTGAAGCGAGCAAACGCGCCCAACAGGCCGAAGCCCTGATAGACCACATCCGTTCCGACGGGCGGATCCACGGACGCTTTGAGCCGTTGGGCACCGCGACAGGCCGTTTCTCATCCAAGGAACCGAACCTTCAGAACATCGGGCGGGGTGAATTGCGGGAAGCCTTCGCTGTTGGGGAAGGCCGACGCCTGATCGTCGCCGACTACTCGCAAATTGAGTTGCGTGCGGCGGCGGCCATCGCGGGGGAAACCCGGATGATCGCGGCCTATCAGGCAGGGGCGGACCTCCACAAACTCACCGCGTCAATCGTGCTTGGGAAACCGGAAAGTGAAGTGACGAAGCAGGATCGGCAGACCAGTAAATCCGCAAATTTTGGTTTGCTCTACGGCCAATCCGCCCCCGGTCTCGTGAGATATGCAGCCACCTCCTACGGCGTGACGATGACCGGCGACCAGGCAACCGCAATCCGCCAGGCATTCTTCCGCACCTACTCACGTCTCCGCCAATGGCACGGACTCAGCCACCAGCAGGCCGAGGCGGGCGTCACGGAAGTCCGCACCCGCACCGGGCGCCGCCGCTTGATCCCATCAACCGCCACGGAATGGGAACGGTTCACCGCGTTGGTGAACACGCCGGTCCAGGGCGGCACCGCTGATGGCATGAAACACGCGCTGGTTCTGATAGACCAACGCCTGCCGCAAACGGCCCGCATCGTTTCCACCGTCCATGACGAAGTGGTGGTGGAGTGCCACGAGGGAATCGCGGAACAATGCCGCGAAATCATCACCACCGCGATGGTCGAAGCCATGGCAGCCCTCTTCCCGGAGGTGCCGGTTGAAGTCGAGGCGAACATCTGCACCACCTGGGCCGAGAAATGAGCCGCGACGATTACAGCCACCGTCAGAAGGTCCGCGATGCCGAATACGCGCTCGAATACCGGGCGTGGATCGACTCTCTGCCGCCGGACCAACGCCGGAAACTTGAAGCGCAGGGATTGGACGAACCAGATATGGCCCACCACGGCAACGGCTCCGCCAAGGGAGACGCCGCCGACAGCCCGCTCATGCGTGAGGGTGACGATCCAGCCGTCATGCCGGAACCGGATCCAGAGCCGACACCGGACACCTGCGACATCGAGTTTGTCTGGGATGCCATGCGGCGGGTCCTGGGCGAGATTCTCATCCACGACAATTCCCGGCTCACCACTGAGTGCATCGCCTTGGTCAGCGGCCTCTCCTACACCGGGTGTTCCGAAACTGAAATCGCTCAACGCCACGGCATCACCCGCGCGGCGGTATCCAAACGCTGCGTGGAACTGACCGAACTGCTGGGTCTGCGGCCCTCACGCGCCATGCGCTCGTTGACAGCCCGCAAGTCGTATCGCTCCGCCCGAATCCAATCCACAAGATCCCATGAACACACCCCTGAGACTACCCAACCCGAAAGTGACAATCAGCCGGATCGGGATGCAAATCACTGAAGAACTCACCGTCGAGGAATGGCAGGATCTCGCACCCAGCATCGGCGAAGTGGCGACATCCATCGCCTTCATTGTCGGCGACTGGCTCGTCTATGGCCAGAGCCTGTTCGGCACCAACGGTTACCCCGACCGCAAGGTGGACAATCATTCCTACCAAATCGCCCTCTCCGTCACTGGCCTCGATCTATCCACCCTCCAAAACTACGCCTACGTCAGCCGCAGCATCCCGTATTCGATGCGCAGCGAACGACTGTCGTGGGAACACCACCGCCTGCTGGCCAAACTCCCCGACGGCGACAAACAGGACTGGATCGACACCTGCGTGGCCGAAGCCGATGCGGGACGCCGCATGTCCACCCGCCGCCTGCGCAAATCGCTCAGCCTTGGCCGCGTCGCCACCAATGCCGACCTTGAACCGGACCCCGCCGACAAGGGCGTCGAAAACCACATCCCGTTCGTGAACCGCCTCGCACTGTGGTGGCGGCACATGCAGGAAAAACGATTCCTCGCAGGGGCCACCTACGAGCAGCGGCAGGCCCTCAAGCGCGACCTTGAACCGGTCGTGAACATCTACAACCAGCTCTAACACACCATACCCATGACACAACAATCCGCTGAATGCCAGGCCGCCACCGACGCGGTGAAGGAATTGATGGACGCACATTTCAAGGAGGCCGAGGACAGCGCCGATGACAACGGCAAGTTCCGCCTCGGATTCCGAGTGGCGTTCGACCGCTCCCACTCGCCCACCAAAATCAAGGTGACGTGCCGGGTGACCACCACCATCACCGACGAGATCGAAACCACTGTGGACGATCCCGCACAAGCCCAACTGCCCCTGTGATGAAAACACGCACCCACAGGTTGTTCCGGGACACCAAACCACCCAGCCGGCTGGAAAGCCGCTTCCAACTGATCTGGCTGGCGCTGGGCGGTCCCGAACTGGAAAAGGAGTTCCGGTTCCACCCGGTCCGCAAGTGGCGGGCCGACTTCGCCCACCTGCCGAGCCGGACGCTCATTGAGATCGAGGGTGGCATCTACGTCCATGGCCGCCACAACCGCGGGGCCGGATTCGCCGCCGACCTGGAGAAATATCTGGAGGCGGCGCTGGCGGGCTGGCGGGTCGTCCGCCTCGGGCCAAACGAGCTGACAGCGGCCCACGTCGAGCGTCTGGTTGCCCTGGTGCAGGCGGGGAGCATGGTGGCCTGATCGCCGTCCGAAGCGGTGCAAAAGTCGCAACTTGCTGATTCACAGCAATCCTGCTCAACCGCTACGCCTCTTGATGGTCCCTCCGCCGGTTCGCCGTCTCAGACCCGGCAACCACCAAATTCCACCGCCGCAATCGCCACAAAAACTGTCGCCGCTTTACACTTTTCGGGGGTTTGCTTTACACTGCTTTACACTTGCCGTTAGAGAGGTTCCGGGACCAATCCAGCGACAGGAAAGGCACACAACCATCTAATCGTCTGCCAGTTGCAAACATCTTCCACCGCCGGAACTAACGAAACATTTCTGTTATTTCGTGCAAAAAAAGTGTAAAGCTGAAAAAACACCTTTCACATGATTTGGATGGGGGTGGGAGGACCCGGGGACTTTGTCACCCCGCTTAATAGATTTCCTGTTAGCATACTGTCTTCATAATTACCACTTTATTCGGTCAGCAGCTCTGCCTTAACCTTGTCTAGTCCGTAATTTTCAAGACGAGCAGCAAGCCGAAGCCTATCTTCCAAAGACGGCCACGCATTTGTATGGCGAATCATTCCAAGAATCGCAACCATCTCTTCAATTTCCTTATCATTTTGCAATATCCAATCTCCAAGCTCCCAGGTAATGACATCGTAAAGCAAAGACTCTGGGAGATCAGCTCCATTGTCCATGAGCAATTTAAAGATTTCCGGTTGGTGCAAAAGGGCCGCATGCGTGATAAGTGGTAAGCCTCCACGTATTACATTTGGTGACTCGCCCTCTGAAAGGCATCGTCTAACTTCCTCAAGATCCCAGGTAATTACAGCCTGAGCCAAATCTTTGTGTTCTGTATTCATTATGGGAAAGATGCGTTCGGATAACGTTCATTCCGGGGGGGGACCTGCGAGGTTGATGTCGCTGATTTGTTTTCCCTCATAATCGATCACCACGCCTATGTCGTAAAGTTGCGTAATTATCTGGTCAGAAACTATACTATTCCTAAGCCAAACGCTCCTGAGGCGTGCCCATACATCCGCCGGGGTCTCTCCAAAGCCGTATTCGTCATCTTCGCCAAACATTGTGCCGCAGCAGTCACATCCCGTGCCATGGTTAGCCATAATACTTTCGCCGGGACATTGCAGCCATGGCGCGATGATCAATGATGTCTCATGAGAGCCGCACACCGGGCAACGGAAACTCCCATCCTCATCCATGTGGAGGTAAATAACTTTGTTTCCTAGCTTCAAAACTATTCGTTTCATGATTACCATTGGAGATTATTATCCCATCCGTTTGTGTTCAGAAATTCAGCCCACGGCTTTGTTCGTGTATGATAGGTAGCAACACCCTCAAACAATTCGCCGCCGGGATTGTTGAGAATTTGAATCAGCACCTCGTTGGTTTGTTTGTTGACTAAAAACTCGCCAACAGTTCCATTGGTGCTTTGCTGTGTCCACCTTCTAAGGAAGGGATGATTGCCCGCGTGAAGTGTTCCTTGAGGAAAGGAATCAATAAACCCTTTGGCTTGTTTCACATAACTAACCGCATCGGTAACTCCGGGAGGCATTGACGCAGGATTGGCCACACGCTTGAGGTAGTGTTCCGTGTAAGCATTCACTCCGCGAGCGCTATCCCCAAGTGGCTCGCCTGTAGCTGCATTTTTGCCGGCGAACTTGCCTCCGGTCCATTTTGCGTAGGAGGAAGGATCGAGGTCGTCGAGAGCTTGATGGAAAGCCTTGCCCATAATCTCATCGGTCACGCCCGGAACTCTCAGAGGGAAGTTTTCCTCAATTAATTTCCATGCCTCTTCTGGCGTCTTACCAAACTTCAGCTTGAAGCGATCATAAGCTGAGAAAATCCTCTCACAAAGAGGCCCCTTGTTATGCACCCACACGCCATCTTCTCCTGCGAAGTACGTGTGCCAGTCCTGGACCTCAAAATTATAGGTGGTGAAGCTTTCGCCCTCGGGAGCGTCCTGGAATTCGATGGCTTTGAGTCTAGCCGAGTCGCCATTAGCGAGTTTAAATGTCGCGCCTGGTTGCAATTCACTGGCGGCAATGAATTTGGATTGCTGCTCGACCCAGAACGGGTGTTGCCCTGTGCAGGTCAAAGTTGCCAGGTCCAGGCTGTCGTCACCGCCATCCGCATTTTTATTTGTGACGAAGTGCAGATGATAGAGGCGCGCGGGGTGTGTGACGAAGGTTTGGACGACAGGCTTGAGTCCTTGTCTCTGGGAGAAAGGATCCCGCGAGTGTACCCGCATTCCGGCTTTCACCTGTTCAATAGGAAGCATCCCGTTCTCGGCATGGATAAGTGTTCCTGCCACAAAACACATCTTGGTGCTTGCGAGGCGGGCGATGAAATCAGCCTCGGCCAGGAGTCTATCAAAAGCAGCAATGCCTTTCTCCGTCTTAAAGAACGGGGTCGCCTTAAGAACCTTGAGAAAATTCGCTTTCGTCAATTCAGCACCGGCGCCTAGAGTTCTTGCAATCAAAGAACCAGCCTCTGCCGCTTTCGCTTCCCAGGTTACGAACAGGCCAGCTATTTCAAAAGTGGCCCTTCCCATGTAGTAGCCTTGCTGACGCGATGTTAGGTTTTTTATATTGATGGCGAGGGCTTCAATTACTTCAGTGGAAGCAATGATAGAGTCCTTGTATCTGTCGCCAAGTTGATTGAGCAAAGCATTGAGCTGGTCATTCTCACCAGTCAAAAGGAATGTGAATATGGCTTCTCTGAGCGCCTGATCATCTTGCTTCAGCATCAGATAGACATCACTTAACTTCTTAGCAGTATCCACAGAAGTAGCAAAAAATTGCTTTTCGGCATTGAAGTTATCCCCGTTCTTCCAGCGGATTGCCAGCGCCGGGACACTCCACTTCTTACTTGATTCAACAGCAAACTTAAGCACCCCATATATGCCCTCAACCATGCTGGCTCCACCATCGTATACACCGTGGACAAAACCAATTTGATATTGGACCTGATCGCTTAGTCCGTCCGATAAAAGGTCGATGAGCGCGAGCATTTTCTCTTCATTATCGAGGGCTTCGTCGTTGCCGATTTGCCACACCTTCCAGAGATAGATCGCCGGCGGCGAGTTCTTCATCTTGACGTAATATTTCCCGTCGATATCGGATTTTTCCACCTTGCGCGTGCCGTCTGCGGTTTCAATGGTATCGATATAATCCAGCAAATCCTCGGGTCCCTCAAGCTGTAGCATGAACGGACGCATATCGCCGGGCGAGTTGGCCGCCGTGATGCGGGTCGGGCCAGGTTGGAATGCATACCCAAGATAGTCATTGGCCGGCCATGCGTCATCATCGCTGACCAGATCCTGCCCGAATACGAGAGTGGCGTCTCCGGTCTCAACGAGCTGGCCGAATTCCAATCCATCGGGGGCCAATGTCTCATGTGTTACAAAAGCAGACAGGTAATCTGGTTCGTCAGACGCGAATCCTTCCGATGCCGAAAGTAATTTGACGGTAAATGTTTCTCCGGCATCCTGGAAAACACCAGAATCAACGGCTGTCTCGGTTAGAAGAACGCTACTAACGCTTCCTTCGGATGTCGTCAATGTTGCCGTAATGGTGTCAACGACTGTGGGATCGCAGTCTTCGTCAAGTTCTATTGCCAACGAGGCGTACACGTTCGCTCCGCCCCCCCCGCCTCCACCAGCGGCAAAAGGCGAGGTGGCATCCAGATCAAAGGAGTATTCCTCGTAACCGGTGACACCTTGGATGGTTTCACGGGCCTCAACGCGAATTGTGTTGGTCCCTTCGATAAGCGCCACGTCCTCAAGTATCGTGTCGAATCCCGCGGAGAATGGGTAGGGCCGCAGAAGTGAGGTAGCATCAGCGGACTTGGATACGGTAGCAGCGACCGTGGCGACAGGGTCGCTGCTACCATTCACGAACACATTCACCTCGTCAATGGTGCCGCCGTCATCAGGCTTCGTGAAGTCACAAACCATGGAGTTGATAGTCCCCGCCAAGGATACCCGGCCAAGGATTTGGGAACCGTCGGCGCTCGGCACCGCATCAAGGACCTTCACTCTCGTCAATTTCAGCTCCGGTGCCGGGGTGGACGCTTCGATGGCATTTACCGGTTCCGTGTTGTTGTTCTCATCCACCTTTACTAGCTGGATATTGATGGCTGTACACTCAACAGAATCGACTTCGATAAAGTCCATCGGACCATCCTCACCATCGAAATCCACTTCAACCGAAATCTCCCGGTCCCGGATGGTGTCGCTCGCGGTTAGAGCTTCGAGGTATAGATTGACCGTATCGCGGTCGTCCGTGAATCCCAGGTCCGTCGCGTAATATATCTGATCAGCGGCGATGTAATCCCCATCCTGATCCACCGTCTCAACCATGCGGATTGCCTCCCCATCCGCATCATCCGGGAATTGCTTGCCATTGACATTGCGTTTCCACAGACGCAGTGCGCCATCCGCAGCCTCATATTTATAGTTCCCGGGAGTTCCGGTCCGAGTGATTTCGGCTGGGTCGGAGTCATCATATCTGAAACGGACTCTTACCTTGCTCCAGTCGTTGCCCAGTTTGGGAAGTTGTAAAACAAGCGGGGTCAGCCGGGCGGACTCCGTGCGATCCTCAATACTTCCAGTCAGCTTGATGCCGTCTTCCACAAATATGTCCAACCCGTCCGCGAAATCCGGCACCAGATCGCTATCGGCATCGCCGTTGTTGACCATGATGATTTTCCCTGGTTTTTCAGGCGAATGCTGCTCGTCGCCGACCAAATGCTTAAGCGCTTTCTCAGCAGCGGAACGGTCGGGAGGATCGGTCCCGTTGTTATTGTCGGCATCAATGGCCAAATCCACCGACATAAGGCCGACCATCACAGTACTGGGAAGAAGTTCGTCGCTGATGTTGGTGGCTGAGAGTTCGATCTCTACGGTCAACGGCCCATCCCCCGGGGCGGTATAAATTTGGGATGACTCGATATGTGCGGGAGAGAAGCCTTGGAGGGAAAACCCGTTAGCTTCATCTATTTCCCAGGCTTCGTGGCGGGAGTTCACGTCGATAGTGTCGCTTATCGCATCGCCTTCTGAGGGCTCGACATCCCACGTTAATATATCATTGAATTGCGATTGTGGGCCGGTCCAATAGGGATATTCTTCGCTGGCAGTAGCCGCCACGACCAAACGCTTTTGCCCGGCCGGGATGGTGACGGTCCTGCTACGGGTCTTCTCGACACCCATTTCGGAATCGCCGGTCAGAATAAACCATTCGGCATCCGGCGTGTCCTCCGCATCATTCGGATCGGTGCCTTGATCAATCTCGCCGCCGTCGGTAATCCCGTCACCATCCGAATCGGAGTTATTGGGATTGGTGCCGTACTGATATTCCTCCGAATTGGTCAGCCCGTCATGATCGGGATCGCCGCTCGCGCCGTTATTTCCTGTGCTGTCGTTTGGATCGAGACCATTGGTAACCTCCCAGCCATCAGGTAACCCGTCGCCATCTGTATCCGAATTTAGCGGATCAGTATGGTAGATGTTGATCTCATCCCAGTTGGTCAGACCATCTCCATCGAAGTCTGCGGTGTCGAGGGTCTCGCCGAAGCCGGGAACTTGGTCCGTGTATTTTAGGCGAAAGAACCCCTTGTCGGCGGTGCCCTCGACTTCATGGCTGATATCCTCGTCGTTGCCGCCTTCGATAATGGGAGCCCATGTCCATTTCCTGAGGTGATCATTTGGATCGGAAACTTGGAGAAAGTAGCTGCGACCGACGTAGCCATACCAGACGATTACTTTCTCACCTGTAGGCATGGTAACAAGTTCCAGATCCTGGCCGATTCCGTTTTCCTGGGCTGGGAGCGATGTTATCCCGCCAAGGAACAGTAGCATGAGTGCGAGACGTTTCATTGGTCGCCTCCTTTGGTGGCAGGTATTAGATAGCGGCTGCCACGATGCGGTTTGAACCAGAATGTTTCGTCTCGTGGAATCGGAGGATGGGCGGCGTGCCAAGCGGCGGAGGCTTCCTGATAGCGCAAGCGGGCGGCTTGGTAGGGAACGAGCCGGGATTTTTCAACCTCGATGATTTGTTGGATGATTTGCATGGGAGCGATGGCGGCGGCATCCTTCACATCGCCACGGGTAATAAGAATTTGACCGGGGGCCACATCAGGTATTTTCAGGTTCCATTCGCTGGCAAGGTAGCGTGCCAGGGTGGTGTCGCAGTCCGAATGCATCAGATAGAGACTGTATTCCTCGTCCTTGTGAACGAAGTTGCCGACACCGGCTAGCAGTCCGATATCGAAGCCGCAAACGGCCTCATAGTGAATCAGTGATTCCTGATCAGTCCAGTTGACGACGCTGATTTGGTGATCAAAAATGGTGGCCCCGAGGTTTAGGTTGTGGCGGTTCTGCCAGATACGTTGCGCGATTTCCTCCGGGGTGGGCTCGTGCGGTTCGACATAGGGCGGTGGCGGCGGCGGTGGAGGGAGATCTGGAAGTGTCGAGGCTTCGCCACGGAGCAGGGTCAACGTCCGGGAGTTTTTAGTGGGAATTGTTATGGATGAATCCACGCGCACGGCTGGAACTTGTTTCACCACTTCCGGCGCGGGCGGTAGCTGGTAAGGCAGCCGGAGTAACGGTGGGCCTGCTGGATGCGGCGGTTTCTTCGTCCTGGGAGCGAACTGATGCCGTAAGGGCCATTATGGCCACAAGGATTGGGGCTGTCTTCATGGAAGATGGCGCATCTACGCAATCGCGTAGGCTTCCGTCAACATGTTTCGCGCCCGATTAAACTATCAGGAATTCTTTATCCCATCCACATCTCCAAATCCGCCATCGCCGCCCTGACGTTGCCCGTGGCCCCCTGCGGCAATCTGGCGGGTAATCCCAATAGGAGCGCCCCAGCGCCGGGCGAGGAAGGCCGCGAGAATTTCGTTTTCGGGTGGCTGGAGGCGGACCGATTGGAAGCGGGTCTGGAACCGTTCCGTTAGGGCAGCCACGTCGAGGTTGGTGGTGCCGAGGAATGCATGACCGGGTCTCAGCCGATCCAGATGCGTTAGAAGCATGTCCTGGGCATCCTTCGAGCCACAGTCGAGTTCGTTGCCCACCTTCACCGACCACGGCCCGAAAAGGGAACTGTGGGCAAGCGAGCGTGTCCCTTCACGGGCGAGGTTGAGGCCGACTTCCCGGTCGTTCACGTCCTCGATGGCGGAGGGGTGGGTGGCGAGCGTGCGGGCGAAGGAAC
>Ga0118677_10014595_pt1 | contig 11055 bp, 8 predicted proteins | sample AliMusrvi5mmetaG_FD_86154 | JGI IMG/M metagenome (GOLD analysis project Ga0118677, IMG submission 86154)
GGGCGTGGGGAGTTAAAAACTTACAATGAGTGGATGTTTATCCACCTGCGCCTTCACACCGAATTCTCCGTGGTTGACTCCACCTGCCGCATTGATGAAGTGGTCAAAGCTGCCGCCCGGGACAAGCAACCGGCCCTGGCCATCACCGACATTTCCAACCTGTTTGGGGCCCTGAAGCTTTACAAAGAGGCGCGCGCCAAGGGCATCAAACCCGTCCTGGGTGCCGAAATCGTGCTCGAAGGCCTGGGCGGCGACCCGTTGGCCGTCTCCCGCATGGTGCTGCTGGTGCAGAACAAGCAGGGCTACCTGAATATTTCCGAGCTGATTGCCCGCGCTTACACGCAAAACGTGCTCACCACCGGTGGCAAGCAGCTGGCCGTGGTCAAGCTGGCCTGGCTCAAAGAATTGAACGAAGGCCTGATTGCACTCTCCGGCGCCCAGGCCGGGCCGGTCGGGCAGGCATTGGTGCAGGGCGACACCGCCCGTGCCCACGATGTGGCACTGCAGATGGCCGGCATCTTTCCGCATCGCTTTTACCTGGAGCTGCAGCGCGCCGGCCGCCCCGAGGACGAGCCGCAGGTGATGGCCGCCGTGCAACTGGCCGCCCGCATGAAGCTGCCGGTGGTCGCCACGCACCCGATCCAGTTCACCGAGCCGGATGACTTTGAGGCGCACGAGGCGCGCGTCTGCATTGCCGACGGCGAAATCCTGGGCAACGCCAAGCGCGTGCGCCGCTTCACCCGCGAGCAGTATTTCAAGTCGATGGAAGAGATGGAGGCGCTGTTTGCCGACATTCCCTCGGCCATTGCCAACACGCTGGAGATTGCCAAGCGCTGCAGCCTGACCCTGGTGCTGGGCAAGCCGCAGCTGCCGGAGTTCCCTACGCCGCTGGTGGACGGCGTGCGCATGACGCCGGACGATTATTTTCGCTACACCTCGCACGAGGGCCTCAAAGACCGCATGGCGCACCTGTACCCCAAGCAGGAAGAGCGCGAGGCGCGCATGCCCGAGTACGTGGAGCGCCTTGAGTTCGAGATCGGCACCATCCTGAAGATGGGTTTTCCGGGCTACTTTTTGATCGTGGGCGACTTCATCAACTGGGCCAAGAAGAACGGCTGCCCGGTGGGGCCGGGACGGGGTTCTGGCGCCGGTTCGCTGGTGGCCTATGCGCTCAAAATTACCGACCTGGACCCGATCAAATACAAGCTGCTGTTTGAGCGCTTTTTGAATCCGGAACGCGTCTCCATGCCCGACTTCGACATCGACTTCTGCCAGACCAACCGGAATCTGGTGATCGACTATGTGAAGGACAAATACGGCAAGGAAGCCGTCAGCCAGATCGCCACCTTCGGCACCATGGCCGCGCGTGGCGTGGTGCGCGATGTGGGCCGGGTGCTGGACATGAGCTACACCTTTTGCGATGGCATCAGCAAGCTGATCCCCAACAAGCCGGGCACCAGCGTCACGTTGCAACTGCCGCCCACCGATGGCAAGAAGAACGACAAATACGTCTATGCCAGCGAGGCCGAGCCCATATTGGCCGAGCGCGAGGCCAAGGAAGAAGACGTCAAGACGCTCTTGGAGCTGGCCCGCAAGCTCGAAGGCCTGACGCGCAACATCGGCATGCACGCCGGGGGTGTGCTGATTGCGCCGGGCAAGCTGACCGACTTCTGCCCGCTCTACCAGCAGCCCGGCAGCGAGTCGGCCGTGAGCCAGTACGACAAGGACGACGTGGAGGCCATCGGCCTGGTGAAGTTCGACTTCTTGGGCCTGGCCACGCTGACCATCCTGGAGATTGCGCGTGAGTTCATCATCAAGCGCCATCCCGGCCAGGAGAACTTTGCCTACGAGAACCTGCCGCTGGATGATGCCAAGGTGTATCGCCTGTTCCAGGAGGGCACGACCGAGGCCGTTTTTCAGTTTGAAAGTTCCGGCATGCAACGCATGTTGCGCGATGCCAAACCCACGCGCCTGGAAGACCTGATTGCGCTGAACGCCCTGTACCGCCCCGGCCCCATGGATCTGATCCCCAGCTTTGTGGCGCGCAAGCACGGTCGCGAGGTGATCGAGTACCCGCACCCGCTGGTGGCCGAGATGCTCTCCGAGACTTACGGCATCATGGTCTACCAGGAGCAGGTGATGCAGACCGCGCAGATTCTGGGCGGCTATTCGCTGGGCGGCGCCGACATGCTGCGCCGGGCCATGGGCAAGAAGAAGGCCGAGGAAATGGCCGAGCACCGCGCCATCTTCCGCGTCGGCGCCGCCAAGAACGACATCAGTGAGCAAAAGGCCGACGAGGTTTTTGACTTGATGGAAAAGTTTGCCGGCTACGGCTTCAACAAGTCGCACGCCGCCGCCTACTCGCTCTTGGCCTACCACACGGCCTGGATCAAGGTGCACTACACGGCCGAGTTCTTCTGCGCCAATATGACGGTGGAAATGGACGACACCGACAAGCTCAAGGTGTTGTTCCAGGACGCCGAAAAAATGGGCCTGGGCTTTGAGCCACCGAATGTGAACCGTGGCTTCCACCGCTTCGAGCCCATCTCCGACAAGCAGATCCGCTACGGTCTGGGCGCCGTAAAGGGCACCGGGCAGCAGGCGATTGAGGCAATTGTCGCGGCGCGCGAGGGTCGTGGACCCACTGCAGAGGCCGGGCCTTTCACCAGCCTGTTTGACTTTGCCCGCCGCGTCGAGCGCGCCCGCATTAACAAGCGCTGCGTGGAAGCGCTGATCAAGGCCGGTGCCTTCGACACGTTGCAGCTCAACCGCGCCAGCCTGGTGGCATCCATAGACCGCGCCTTTGATTTCGCCGCAGCTGCTGTTGCAAACGCCAACCAGTGCGGCCTGTTCGACATGGGCGATGACGACCACGGATCGAGCACGCAAGAGCCCGATCTGGTGGAGGTCACGCCCTGGGGTGTGAAGGAGCGCCTGACCTTTGAGAAGACGGCAATTGGCTTCTACCTCTCCGGCCATTTGTTCGATGAAGTGGAAACCGAAGTCCGCAAGTTTGCCAAGCGCCCGATCGAGGAGTTGCTGGACACGCGCGAGCCGCAGTTGCTGGCCGGCATCGTGAATGATTTGCGCGTCATCAACGGCCAGCGCGGCAAGTTGGGCCTGTTCAAACTGGACGACAAGTCCGCCACCATCGAGGCGCGCGCCGATGAGGCGCTACTGAACGCCCATAAGGGCTTGCTGAAGGACGACGAACTCATCATCGCCATGGGCAAAGCGCAGCCCGACCGCTTCTCAGGTGGCATGCAGTTCACCATTCAGCAGATATGGAGCCTGGAGCAGGCGCGTTGCCGCTTTGGCAAGTACCTGCGCGTCACGGTGAATGGCCGGGCGCCCGATATTGCGCGGCTGGTGAAGGAATTCCCGGCGCAGCGTGAAGTCTCCGAGCAGGGCGAACTGGTGCGAGGTCTGGGTGTGCGCCTGCAACTGGCCCGCACCGTGGAGCAGCCGGTGGATGGCTGCAAGGGGGCGGAAGTGGTGCTGGCGCTGGGTGAAGAGGCAAAGTTCTACCCCACCGACGCGGCGCTGGCGAGTTGGCGCGCGCAGGCGGATCAGGGCAGGGCGGTGATCGCCTACGACTAAGCGAAACTGGCAGCGGCTCACACCACCCCATTTGTTTGCGCTAGCGCAAAAGCCCTTCGGCTAAGCGGAAATAGTTGCCTCGTCGGATTTCTAAATGAGATAGACTCTCATTTAGAAATTGCACTTTCGGGTTTTCGGGAGTGCGTCCAAGAGGAAATGCCATGCTTTTGTCAGACTTACCCAACGGTTCCCACGCACTGGTGGAGCGCGTTTTCAGCGGTGCACCGGAAGTCGGTAGCACCACCGTGCAGCGGCTTGAAGAGCTGGGTTTTATCGCTGGCGAGCCGGTGCTGATGCTGCGGCGCGGCCCCGGTGGGCGCGAACCGCTGGCGGTGCAGATTGGCGAAACCTTGTTTGCCCTGCGCCTGGTGGAAGCGCAAAGCGTTGAAGTCACGCTCACTGAAACTGCGGGGGCTTGAGCCATGTCCGCCACTTTGATCGCTACGCCCAAAATCATTGCCCTGGTCGGCAACCCCAACTGCGGCAAGACCGCGCTTTTCAACCTGCTCACCGGCGCGCGTCAGAAAGTGGCCAACTATGCCGGTGTGACGGTGGAGCGCAAGGTCGGCACCGCCCGCTTGGGTCAAGGACAGACCATTTCGGTGGTAGACCTGCCCGGCTCTTACAGCCTGAACCCCTCCACGCCCGACGAGCAAGTGATGCTGGAGGTGGTGGAGGGCCGCCGCGCCGGGGAAGCCGCACCGGACGCCATCGTGGCTGTGGTGGACGCCACCAATTTGCGCATGAACCTGCGCCTGGTGCTGGAACTCACGCGTCTGGGCAAGCCGCTGATCGTGGCACTGAACATGGCCGATGTGGCGCGTGAAAACGGCCTGAAGATTGATGTGAAATTGCTGTCCAAAGAGCTGGGTTGTCCGGTGGTGGAAACCGTGGCGGTGCAACACAACGGCCATGCCGCGCTGCTGGCGCAGTTGGAAATCCAGCTGGCCGCCTTGGCATTGGCGCAACTTCCCGCCACCAGTGCTGCCGTGACGCGGGCTGGTACCGAAGCCGTGCCTGCTGAAAGACAACACCAAAGCTCGGCTGAACTGCAGGCCCGCGTGCGCCGCATCCTGGCGCTGGTGTCGCCGCAGGTGCCCACGCTGGGCCGCTTCCAGTACAAGCTCGACGCGGTGGTAATGCACCCGGTCTGGGGCCTGGTGCTGCTGGCCACCGTGCTGTTTTTGATTTTTCAGGCGGTGTTTTCCTGGGCCAATGTGCCCATGGATGCGATCAAGGAGCTGGTGGCGTTTACTGGCGAATGGATCACCGCGCACATGGCTGACGGCGCGCTGCGCAGCCTGCTGGTGGACGGCGTAGTGGCGGGCGTGGGCGGCGTGCTGGTGTTTTTGCCGCAGATCCTGATTTTGTTTTTCTTCATCCTGCTATTGGAGGATTCTGGCTACCTGCCGCGCGCTGCCTTCCTTCTGGACAACCTGATGGGCAAGGTGGGGCTTTCGGGCCGGGCCTTTATTCCGCTGCTGTCGAGTTTTGCCTGCGCCATTCCCGGCATCATGGCCACGCGCACCATTGCCAACTGGAAGGACCGGCTGGCCACCATCATGGTGGCACCCTTGATGACCTGTTCGGCGCGCCTGCCGGTGTATGCGCTCTTGATTGGCGCCTTTGTACCGGCGCGCCAGGTCGGCTGGTTTGACCTGCGCGGCCTGACGCTGTTTGGCCTGTACATCGCCGGTGTGGTCAGCGCCATGGCCATCGCATGGATCTTCAAGCGGGTGTGGATGAAGTCGCACTACCAGCCGCTGATGCTGGAGTTGCCGCCTTACCGCAAGCCCAGCCTGCGCAACCTGGGGCTAGGGCTTTGGGAGCGCGCCCGTATTTTTATGAGCCGGGTGGGCGGCATCATCTTTTCGCTGATGGTCATTCTCTGGTTCTTCTCCACCTTTCCCGGCCCGCCCGCAGGTTGGGATGTGTCCCAAGGCCCGGCCATCCAGTACAGCCTGGCCGGCATGCTGGGCCATGCGCTGGAATTTGTGTTCGCGCCGATTGGCTTCAACTGGCAGATCAGCATTGCGCTGGTGCCGGGCCTGGCCGCCCGTGAGGTGGCAGTGGGTGCCCTGGGAACCGTCTATTCACTGTCGGCCGCCGATAGCGGTGTGGCCGATTCGCTGGCCCCGGTGATTGCACAGGGCTGGTCGCTGGCCACGGCCTATTCGCTCTTGGCCTGGTATGTGTTTGCGCCGCAATGCCTGTCCACGCTGGCGGTGGTGCGGCGCGAGACCAATTCCTGGAAGTACCCGCTGATCATGGCCGCTTATTTGTTTGCCCTGGCCTATGCGGCGGCCTTTGCCACCTTCCGCATCACCCAGGCCTTTGGGGGCTAAGACCATGGCGCAAAACACTATTGTTGCGCTGCTGGTTGCAGGTTGCTTTGTCTACGCGCTGTGGACGCTGGGACCCAAGGCAGCGCGCAGTCGGCTGGCTGAGGCACTGTTGAAGTTGCGCTTGCCACGGATGCTTCGAATGCGTTTGGCTGCGGCGACCAAAGCGCAGGGTGTTTGTGGCGGCTGCGGTGGGTGCGGCGGCAGTACAGAGCAAAAGAGCCGGTCTGCTCAGGGTCAGACACAGGTCGAGCAACCGCTGATATTTCAACCGCGCTCAGTCCTTCGGGCGAAATGCGAAGGGAATCAGTGAGGGAATGCTGCCGTCGGTATCCCGGGGCAGTACCTCGGTCTTGTCGATGGCACGCAAGACGGCATCGTCCCAAGCCTTGATTCCACTGCTCTTTGTGACGCGGGCACTGAGTATGTTGCCTGAAGGTGATGTGCGGACATCCACCTCCACAGCCGGATTTCCGTTCACGCTTTCGGTGAATACGATATTTGGTTTTACACGCGCGGCTAGCCGCCCCAAGTAGCTGGCTGAGGGCCCGGACGACTGCGCTGCCGTGCCGGTCGAAGCCGGCGAGCCATTTCCGCCGGCTCCGGCCAGACCCATGGCACGCCGCACGGCGTCCTTGCGCTGCGTATCCACTTGCTGCGCCTCTTTGGCGTCCTGCTTGCGTTGTTGGTCGGCGTGTGCGAGTTTGTCGGCCTGCTCCTTTTTGAGCTTTTCGGCCTTGTGGTCCTGCTCCAGCTTGGCCTGGTCCAATTTGGCTTGCTTCAGTTTGTCGAGCTCTGCCTGCTTTTTCTTGTCGAGTTCGGCCTGCTTTTTCTTTTCCAGTTCTGCCAGTTTTTTCTTTTCCAACTCGGCCTTTTCCAGTGCCAGCGCCTTGAGCTGCTTGGCTTTCTCCTTCTGCAGTGCTATATCGGCCTCTAGCTTGGTTGTGTCGGGCGGTGGTGTCACCGGCTCGGGCTTGGGTACCGGTTTCGGTTCTGGGGCTGGCTGAACAACAGGCTCGGGCAAAGGCGCGGGCGGCGCCGCCTCCACCGGAAGCGCAGACCACAGCTCGGCCTCCACCGTTTGCGGCACGGCGTCACGCTTCCATTGCACACCGGCCGCCAAAATGGCCAGCAGAACCAGGTGGGCCAGTATGGCCAGGCCCATGGCGCGCAGCATGCCAGGAGTGTGCGGCGGCGCGAATTCAAGGTGACGAGGGACTGTAGACATGGCTTGCGTGAAGCCGCCTTAGTTGACCAGTTGCACCGACAGGCCGACGCGCTGGATGCCGGCGCGCTGCAGGCTGTCCATCACGCGCACCACGCTCTCGTACTTGACGTTCTTGTCGGCGCTGATGACCACGGCCGAGCTGGCTGGCGCTGCGCCATCTTTGCCGACCTGGGCGCGCTTGACGGCTGCTGCCAGCTCCGTCAGGCTAATCGGCAGGCTCTGGCTATCGCTTTTGAGTTGGAGCTTTTCGTCCTTGCCGACGATGATCTGGATGATCTGGTCCGGCTGACGCGATGCTTTGCCGACGCTGGGAAGGTCGATCAGGCTGGGCGTGATCAGCGGCGCGGTCACCATGAAGATGATCAGCAACACCAGCATCACGTCGATGAAGGGCACCATATTGATTTCGTTGATGGTGCGGCGTCCGCGTCCCCGGCTGGCTACTGCTGGCATCTGGTGCTCCTTAGGCTTGGGCTTTAACGGGCGGCCGGTGGCGGAGTTTGCGCACCGACGTTGCGTTGCAGGATATTGGAAAACTCTTCAATAAAGGTTTCCTGCTGGATGGCGATGCGGTCCAGGTCGCGGGCAAAGCGGTTGTAGGCGACCACGGCCGGAATGGCGGCAAACAGGCCAATGGCGGTGGCGACCAGGGCCTCGGCAATGCCGGGTGCCACGGTGGCCAGGGTCACCTGCGTCAGTGCTGCCAGGCCGACAAAGGCGTGCATGATGCCCCAGACCGTGCCAAAAAGGCCGACATAGGGAGAGACCGAGCCGACCGATGCCAGGAAGGAGAGATTGGTTTCCACCACATCCATTTCGCGCTGGAAGCTGGCACGCATGGCGCGCCGTGCCCCGTCCATCAGCGTGCCGGCGTCGGTGATGCGGCGCTCGCGCAGCTTCTGGTATTCGCGCATGCCGCTGGCAAAAATGCGTTCCATTGGGCCGCAATGGCTGGCGCGCTTGGTGGCGGCGTTGAACAGATCGTTCAGGCTGGAGCCGGACCAGAATTCGCGCTCGAATTCTTCATTTTGGCTCTTTACCTTGTTGAGGGAAAACAGCTTGCGAAAGATCGCCGCCCAGCTGGAGATAGATACCCCCATCAGCAGCAGCATGACGGCTTGCACCACGGCGCTGGCGTTGAGCACCAGATGGAGGATGGAGAGGTCTTGGTTCATGGTCTTGCTCGGGTTAATCAGGTCAGCAGCAGGCGCAGTCGCGCGACCGCGGTCTGCAGCTGCGCCATGGAGCTGGCAGTGGAAAAGCGGATGAAGTGGGCCGTCTGGTCGGTTCCGAAATCGCGCCCGGGAGTGACCGCCACATGGGCACGCTGCATCAGCTCAAAGGCAAAATCCCAACTGCCCTGGATGCCGAGCTTGGCGCAAGCGGCCGAGCAGTCGGCCCAGGCATAAAAAGCGCCGTCCGGCATCACCGGCACGCTCAAACCCAGCGCGTTCAAAGCGGGGATAAAGAAGTCGCGCCTGGCCTTGAATTCGTCGCGGCGCTGCTCATAGATGGCAATGCTTTGCGGCTCGAAACAGGCCAACGCGGCGTGCTGGGCGATCGTGCTGGGGCAGATAAACAGGTTTTGCGCCAGGCGCTCCATCACGCTCACCAGCTGCTCGGGCACCACCATCCAGCCCAGGCGCCAACCGGTCATGTGGAAGTATTTGCTGAAGCTATTGATGCTGACGATGGAGTCGTCAATGCCCAAGGCCGTCTGGCCGTATTGCGTATCAAAGCTTAGCGCCAGATAGATTTCGTCCACCAGCGTGATGCCGCCACGGGCCCGCACCACTTGGTGGATGCGGTGCAGCTCATCGGGGTGAATCGATGTGCCGGTGGGGTTGGAGGGCGAGGCCAGCAGCACGCCCCGTGTGCGCTCGTTCCAGGCGGACGCCACCTTGTCGGCTGTGAGCTGGAAGCGCTCGGCGGCTGTGGTGGGCAGTAGCACCGCCTGTCCACCTGCGGCGCTGACGAAATGCCGGTTGCAGGGGTAGCTGGGGTCGGGCATCAGGACTTCATCCCCGGCATTGATCAGCGCCATGCAGGCCAGATGCAACGCCGCCGAGGCCCCGGCGGTAATGACGATGCGGCTGGCCGGAACCTTAGCGCCAAAGCGCGTGGCGTACCAGTCGGAAATGCGCTCGCGCAGCTCCATCAAGCCCAGGGCCGGCGTGTATTGCGTCAAGCCATCGTGGATGGCACGCGCCGCAGCCTCTTGAACCAGGGGTGGTGCGGTGAAGTCCGGCTCACCGATGTTCAGGTACACCATGGGCGCATCGGTATGCGCAAGTGTCTTGCCCAACTCGGCCGCTGCCTTGGCCACTTCCATCACATAAAAGGGCTCAATGGCTTGGGCGCGCTCGGAGATCTGCATGCTGGCTGTTTTAACGGGGCTTCTTGCTGCGGTCGGCTTCGACCTCGACAGCGCGCAGCTGCGGCGCCAGGCCATTGAGCACGGCGTTGACATATTTGTGGCCATCGGTGCCGCCAAATTCCTTGGCCAGTTCCACGCACTCGTTGATGACCACGCGCCAGGGCACGTCCAGGCAGTTCTGCATCTCATAGACGCCAATCCACATGACCGAGTGCTCGATAGGAGATATCTCGCCCCAGGGACGGTCCAGCAAGGGCTGGATGAGCACATCGAGCTGGCGGGCCTGGTCGGTGCAGCCATGCAGCAGAGCGTCGAAGTGGGCGGCATCGGCCTTGTTGAAGCCAGCCAGGTCGCGGGTAAATGCGTCCACATCGTCCACCGGGTTGCAGCCGACGATGAACTGGTACAGGCCCTGCACCGCAAATTCACGGGCGCGGCTGCGGTCGGACTTGCTGCCGGCCTTGCGTGCTCCCGTGCTGGTGACGCCGGTGCGCGACTGCCTGGGCGGGCGTGCCGGGCTGGAGGGGTGGTTGAAATCACTCATTAAATCGACTCCAGCAGTTTGGCCATTTCAACGGCAACACGGGCCGCATCGCGACCTTTTTCGTCCTGGCGGGCCACGGCCTGCTCCAGGTTCTCGGTGGTCAGCACGGCATTGGCAATCGGCATCTGGTAGTCCAGGCCGATGCGCGTGATGGCCGCGCCCGACTCATTGGCGACCAGCTCAAAATGGTAGGTCTCGCCGCGGATGATGCAGCCCAGCGCCACCAGGGCGTCGTAACTGGTTTTTTCGGCCAGGGCCTGCAATGCCACCGCCACTTCCAGCGCGCCGGGTACGGTGACATGGGTGATGTCTTTTTCCGCCACACCCAGGGCCAGCAGCTCGGCCTTGCAGGCGGCGGCCAGCGCGTCGGTGATGGGGGCGTTAAAGCGCGCTTGCACGATACCGATCTTGAGTTTCTTGCCGTTCATGCGGCCGTCGCCTGTGGCAACCGTGCCTTTGTCTGCGCCAAACATATGGGTTTCCCTTGTAACGAAAGTATTTGAATTTATTTGCTGATGTAGCCGGTGATTTCCAGGCCATAGCCGGTCATGCTGGGCATGCGGCGCGGGCTTCCTAACAGACGCATCTTGTGTACGCCACACTGGCGCAGCACCTGGGCACCAATGCCGTAGCTGCGCAGGTCCATGCGGCCGCGCTCGGGGGCATGGGCGGCGCGGGCCGTACCCTCAAACTGGGTCAGCAATTGTTCGCCGCTTTCGCCGCAGTTCAGAAGCACCACCACGCCCCGGCCCTCGGAGGCAATATGTTCCAGGGCAGCTTCCAGACTCCAGCTGTGCATGGTGCGCCCGGTTTCCAGCGCGTCCAGCACCGACAGCGGCTCATGCACCCGCACGGCCACCGAATCGTCCGCCTTCCACTCGCCCTTGACCAGTGCCAGGTGGATGCCGCGCCCGGTGGTGTCGCGAAACGCGTGGGCGGTGAATTCTCCGGCGGCGGTCTGGAT
>Ga0118677_10014597_pt1 | contig 11053 bp, 14 predicted proteins | sample AliMusrvi5mmetaG_FD_86154 | JGI IMG/M metagenome (GOLD analysis project Ga0118677, IMG submission 86154)
CAGGCTCATGTTGGGCGCGAAGTTTAAACTATCATTCCCGGTTCGTCCTTAGGGCAAGCCTCCCGAAGCTTGGACAACTTTCATCGTCGGGGGTGCAAACGAAATTGCATGATTGTTGGGCTGCCGCGCCGAGAGAGCAATCCGGGGTTGCATGGCTTTTGCTCTTCGCTCTTGGCTTTTCAACATTAGGGGAAATACGGCTTACGTCTATTCCGCCTTTACCGTGTCGGGATTATGTCCTTTCATATTGCACTGGCTCCAGTTCGACGAACGAGTTCAGCTTTAATGGCATTTGCAATCAACGTTTGTTCGTTAGATAAGCAAAATCTGTGCGTCTCTGGCGCGAGGTCATGCTGTTTTTCATGTATGCGCGTTAACCATCGATTCAGTAGGACTATGAGCAACGCTAACCCAGAGAGCAATAGACCACTTGAAGACACAGCAACCTCGTTATTTGGTGTAGGGAGGGGAATCGGGGCTTCCCTAAGCATCCAGAAGCTGCTAATAAAAATACCGAACGTACCGAAGGCCACAACTAATGCAACAAGAAGCCCTGAAGTGCGCGACCATGTGGCTCGCGGAGACAAGCTAGGGGAGAGTAGCGGCTTCAAAGCATGTCCGCTGTCAAAGATTTCGCGAAAGTCTATGTACTGAAAGTCGGCTAAATCAGTTGGGAGAGGAGTTTCGTCAAGTAGCAGTGGTAGAACGTCTTTGCCTAGTGCAATGGCAGCTTTGAACTCCTTTTCAACCTCCCGTGAGGTTTTTGCATGGTGGCACCAAAAAACTACTACGACACTTGCTTCGTAGATTGCCGTTCCCAATTCGTCGCGCCAACGTTTTCCTGATGGTATTGAGTCTGAGTCTAGGAAAACAAAGGCTTTGCTCACGCGTAGTAAAGCGACAATTGGCACTACCAACGAAGTATCAGCGTGGCTGTATGAGACGAAAATGTTTGGCGGCATAGTGTGCGGTAAGATATACCGGAAAGCCCAACGCCCGAGCTAAGCGGCGCGGGCGGACGGAATTAGGGGAAACAGGCGAAAGCACAACCGCGCGCCACCTTGAGCGCCGGGTTGGGCGGCGGACCAGAAATGAGTGGCTCTTGCTCTTTTCTTTTCGCTCTTGGCTTTTCAAACATCCGGCGCAATGTGAATAAAAGTATCTACGGTCCTTCGAAGCTTGGAAGTATGATTCCCTCCGAACGTGCAGCCTCGTATTCTTCTTGAAGGTGATCCATTGTTCTTTCATAGGCCGCTAGTAAATCTCGGTTATCGGTTTGCTGATCGAACTCTTCATCTGTCATGTCATCTTCCCGCCCTTCGCCTTTGAGAAGTTCTTGCTTGATCTCCTGAATCTTTTTCGCCAACAACGGAATGATGACTGAAAGGTCGTTTTCGCTAATCGAACGCATTGAATTTTCCTCGGACTGAATCAAGAGAAGTAGAGCGACGGGATACCGAGAGCTACGGCCTTCGCGATTGCACTTCTCGCAAGATTGTCCAATACACCCTGATAGGCTTCCTGGGTCATCTGGTTCTTAAGCCGTATTGAATAGTGATCGGGATTTGATTTGCTTGGGGTATGTTTGACGTCGAGCGAGGCTGGGATAGACGTATCCTTCGGCAACAGAAAATCGAACCAACCGCCTGAGTAAGGCATGGCCTGCTTATTTTTTCCAACCGAAACACCTTCTTTCCAAGAAACCCAATGTTTTCCATCAGATTTTACATCGTCAACACCATGAACCCATTTCTTCCCATTTTTGTCGAAAAGTGTCACATCGGAAGGTCGAACGCTGCCATCTTTTCGGATAAATCCATAGTTCGGGTGCAAAGAGGTTTTGCCATCTTCCGACAAAAAATTTTGCACCCGTAGGTCGTCACTAGCATTTCGCTTGCCCCAGTCACGTTTTTTGCAACTACGATAGAGATCAAGTTCAATATTCGCCATTTTTCCTCCTCGGCATGGAAAATAGTCAGTGCCATTTCTGGCAGATAATGGTCTTGGCGGTGCTCAACACCAAGAAACCGTGATCCACCCTCGATTGTTGACGCCCAACGACCCCGTTCAGCCGCTAGCGCGGAAGGAGCCAGAATGAACACGCGAAACGTCCCCGCTGGTCGGCTGGAACGGCGGGTTAGGCGGGTGGGCAGAGAGACAATGCTGGAAATTCATAGATTTTGCTCTTTTTATTCATCCGGCGCAATACGCGAGTACGCTATTGCGCCTTACCGCGTTGCAAACCACGTCGCGCTTCGTTGCACACCATTTGCCGGGGTTTGAGGTTCCGTTCCGCGTGGGCAAACGATAAAGCCGTTTGCCCACCCTACCGGGCTATTGCTCTTTGTCCTTCTTAAACATAAAGCCCTGTTAGCATGTAGGAATGTGAGACCTGACCCCTTTCTTTCTCTTTCTTTCTTCTATGGCGTTGTCGAGTTACCGCACATTACCGCGTTTATCGGCTTGGTAATTCTGTAGCTTTAGGTTTACCTTGGCTTTCTGCTTTTTGCAAACTTCCCACCGTAGCTAGGTTTTTTACGTCAGCTCTCGTTTGTGTCGAAAGTGACTCGGCAGCGACCGCTGCTTCAAAAGCATCTCTGGTCATATCTTTTATTCTGCTGGATTCAACTTTTAAAGCATCAAGCTCACTTTGCAAACGCACAATCTTTCGGTCTATCTTTTTACTGCTCTCAAAGTCAGAATAATAAACAAATGCAAGCACGGACAATATCCAAGCAATTATGCATGCAACACAATTTTTCATAACGTTACCTAAAATATCTGACTAATAGTTTTAAATGCTACAAAGACAAAAATAAAGAACAAGGATAGGGTGGTAAATAATCTTTTCTCCGGATTTATTGCTGAATGGAGTATTGCGTATAGAATAATGAGTATCGTCCACACTATAAAAGCTAATAGCAATATAACAATAGAAAATATTCCGACAAGAAATAGCAACTCGAATGGTTCCAGTGAACCACCTAAGAGAAAATGATTGGCAAATATTCCAAGTATTATATCGATTCCCAGCAAAACACTAAGCAAATATATGAGTCGATTTGTAGCCCCTTTGTGTTGGCTTGGACTTAATGAGATCAGAGCCTCAGTGAAATTTGATTTTAGATTAGCAAGCCAATGCCCCTTGGTAGTAATTTGGCACATATCTAAAACCATTCCGGTTAATATCACAATAGCACCAATCGAGAGCCATAATTCAAAATTTTCATTTTTCATATTGTCCTACAAATAAAATCCAATACGCCAAAGATGATGATTAGGCTGGAACGCCGACATGCTTTGTGGACTGACATTTAATGTCGTGTTGACAAGCGGTGACTTCAAACACACGCTCAGCAGTTTGTGGCTCCCCTGTAATTTCATATACAAATGTTGCCTAACGCCAACGATCAGCGCCCCGCGCCACCGCACGAAACCTGAAAACACCAAGCCGCCTCGTGGCGCGGGTGCGCTGGATCGAGTAGTTAGGCCATTGTTCATGGAAGATTTCGCGTGGGCAAACGATAGAGCCGTTAGCCCACCCTTTACGCTGTTATTTTGCTTTGAAGATGTAAACCACATTGCCATTGCCCTGCTCTTGTTCCTTAATCCCTGGAAAATCCTTTGGCTCAAAGGGCTTGCCATCCAGCACCGTGGCAAAGAATCTCGCGAGATAGGGATTACCCTTTTGACCGGATTTTACAAAATACTGATGTCCCAAGCCGTTGATGTTAGAAAAATCGAGGTAGTTGGCTTGTCCAGACAATTCCACACTTGATTTTTCCCAAGCTTTCAAGCCTTGGCCTAACCTTTTATCGAAATGGAGCCTTGCCAAGGGGCCAAGAATTGGATCATGCTCATTCCCGGTTACATATATATGATCGGAGAATTTAATTTTTCCAAGCCATTCAATGTGACCTTTTGCCTCCACAGCATTCGCGCTTAATATTATGGTGTCAAACAAATTTTGTCCTAGGCTATTGTCATCATATCTATCCAGAGCCTTTCTCAAGACATTGCTACCCATGCTATGAACAATCAGGGCAGAACGGATTTTACCAAACTTATCCTTATGGGTGTCCTTATATTGACGGTAGATATCAAGCACTGCTTTCAAGTCAGAGCCTGACGCTTCAGCTTGCTTGTTTGGATATCCTGCTGGGCCCCCGTCGTGGGATCCCTGCCAATTAAACATGATGACTTCGGCTGTGTTTTCTTGTTGCAGTTTCAGGCAGGTGTGTTTTTTTGCCAAGCATTTATCAGGTTCTTGACCACGGCCATGGACGTAGAGAATGAAATTGTCCGCACCTTTCCCTGTTTTGATGTTCTCATTGATCCTATCTGCCATAGCATCCAATTCATTTGGCAACTGATCCAAATTGAAGCGGGTGCCATCTGGTTTGACGAGGATGGAGTGTTTCAATGCAGATGTTGGGGAAGTGCTGGCGGGGGGTTGGGAAGAAACAGGTTTGGTATCTATAGCTAAGCCCGATGTTGATTCGGACTTAATCACAGTGCTTTTGCCACACCCACCATTGCCGAATAGAATCAGCAACATTGCCGCAAACATGATTCCTTTGTTCATAGTAATTACCTCTTTCGGGTTTATGAATAGTTTTCTTATGGCAAGATCAATTCGGTTTTTAGCACGGTAGATTGGGGTGATCTTGCCAACCCCAATCCCAAATCAAGATTATTGATGGGGTTCCTTACGTTGCCCCAATCTACAGCCCTGATGACTCAAGATAGACTGTTGGTTTCATGAATATCCTAGATTGGGGAGCGCAAGGATTTGCGCGATTGATGCGGTTCGTTCCTCACCGCATCCTACGGCCCTTTCCCTTGGGCCATTCGTTGAGCCAAGTCTGTGTCTTTTGCATACGCTTGCCATTTTTTCCTTCGATAGCCATTAAAAAGGCGATGTCGTGGATGGGCCGGAAGCCAACGGTGCCTAACGCCCGAGCTAAGCGGCGCGGCGGGAAAGCCTCGCCACGGAGCCAAAAACGTAACCCCGCGTCCGCTTGAGCGCCGGGTTGGGCGGCCGGGGTTGGAGGAATCGCCGGGGGCGCATGGCTTTTGCTCTTTGATTCCCTCCCCACCCGGCGGATTGTCGCTGCGCTCCGAATCCGCCTTACCGCGCCACCGCCAGTTAGGCCGCTATGGAATGGCAACGGCTCAATCTTGCCACAAGTTTAACGCCGCGTCATGTCGGCGAAGGCTTATTGTTTTGTAGGACTACACCTACACAGATCGTCAACCACAACCAGCCACGCCAAGGCGGGAGACGGTGCCGGACGCGCATCCCAAGCCCGGAAACGAAAGCATAAGGAACCCGCCGACCACCAGGCCAAAGGCTGACGTGGCGGCGAGGCCGCTCATGCACCGGCTTGCACCACGCCAGCTTGGGATTGCGGCGGGCCAGAACGAATCGAAAGCCCCGCGCCGAAACCTAAGGCTGAAACTAAATGCGTGGTGCAAACGGACACCACGCCGACGGAAACTGAAGGTGGCGCATCGGTTGCGAGTGTTGTGCTTTGCCGTTTGGCGCAGCCTACGGTTTTACGACCCTCTTGCCTACCTTGCAGGCAAGGAAAAGCCTTGATCCGAGGAGCCCAACGCCCGAGCTAAGCGGCGCGGCGGGAAAGCCTCGCTACGAAGCCCAATGCACAACCCGCGTCCGCTTGAGCGACCGGTTGGGCGGTGGGGCAGGAGACGACGCCGGGGACGCATGGCTTTTCTCTTTGCCCCTCACCGGTTCGGCGCAATACGGCTTGCACCGGCTGCGCACCACGGGCCTGTCAATCTATTATTTTACTTAAACAAACTAAACGCAAACTGATTCGTTATCTTTTGAGTGAAAAGCCATTATAAAATCCAACCTTTCGTATAACAGGCATCGCTATAAAAACGGCTCTTCAGGATTTGAAGTGGTAAATATTACATTTTAAAACAATGCCTTATGCTATGATATGAAAAATTATTTATACTTGAACGATAAGTATTAAAACGGTCAATCATATTCTAAATATGCTGTTTTGAGCTACATTGAGGGGGCAAACAACTCACTATCTATATAAATCAATATGTTATGATACTGTGCGTTCATGCGTTTTTTGCTTCAGATTACCGCTCAAAAAATTACATAACAATATGATTTATAAAATAATTACTGACCACCTCAAGTCCTGAAGAGCCATAAAAACCCTCAAAAAACAAATAGGGCAATCAAAGTTATACCCTTTATAACCCGATGGCCGCGCCGGTTGCCGAAACCCGCCCTGCCTGACGATTGCCGTGCCCAACGCAAAGTTCAGCGGGCTGAGCGATAGCGAAGCTCCGCTGGAACGTTGAGTTAGGCTTGGTTGTTAATTTTGCTGAGGTTCGCAAACTCACCCCAGCCTACGCGCTCCAGGGTTCATTTTAATGCGCTAGATGTCTTCAGTTAAAGTTTCCACCAAAATCTCAAAGCTAGATATATTGCGCCATTGCTTTCGATTGTTAACGCTGGTCTCTGGTGACATCATATAAATTGTATAGGCACGACCATCTTTGCCAGTGAATTGACCAGGAGGGCTGTCCCACTGGCAACACGACTTTTTCAGGCGAGACAAATGGGCTGTGCGCACAAGAAAAGTTTCTGCCGATGCCGCATGGAAACCGGTGACACGATAGATAGCCCGTAGTGGCTTGCCTTGCTGGTCCTTGTCTGATTCACATTTAATAAAAAGAACATGGGGCGGTTTTATATGAAGCATGCTCAAAAAATCCGCACATCCGAACTTTAAGGGTGTCGGTGCGACCGAACGTGCAACTGCATCGGGCGCAAACGCCATTATGCAGGCAAGGATAAAAAGACGGAACAGAAGCATCATTTTTTTCTCAAGTCTTTCACAACAAGCTGTCCCAGCTTCTTGCCAGCGGAGCCGGGCGCACGGTGGGAAATCAGATAACTATAGAGAGCCGTCCATTTTTCAAGCTCATGGACGGTCACACATCCTTCTGACAGATGACCAACGTGAATGTATCGGCTGCTGTTCTGCATGGAATCGTTAATGCCAATCGGAAACCATACATCATTACCAATCATTCCGGGCGTTGCCTTCACATAGCCTTCTGTAGAAATCAATTTGTGTGAATAATCGGGCGCAAGAATACTATGACTACCCGGCGGAATGGGTGAAAACTTGCCATCCCAAACGCTATTTAGGGTTACCAAGGCTGATTGTTCATTAAAGGTTAGCTTTGCCCATTGCTGGATTAACTTGCCTTTAAATTTAGATATTTCTTCAACTGGCTCACCTTGGTATTCCACAGTAACAGATGCAGCCCCCGCCGGACTAGTTACATTTAAATAGTGTGCAGCGTTAGCATTGGTGAGAGATGCCTCTTCTCCAATAGAAACATACCCATCCATAATTTTGAAGTATGTACGGTCTTTATCACTCCGAAGAACAAGTACTTGAGTATATTCGCACAAAGACGAATGCTGACCTGATTTGCTTAATTTTACCGTCAACCAGCCAGAATGATCAGCGCGACGAGTATATTTAATTATCTTTTTATCAGTATGATGTGAACCAAGAGGGCTTGGACTATTAACTATTTGCCCTGTTGCGGGCACTCTACCAGCCGGCATTTTCAATTCTCCATATCAGATTTTGATTTTAAATAATTGTGAGTTTATTTCTCTTGTATAGCTTAAGCCCAACGCAAAGTTCAGCGGGCGTAGCGTAGCGAAGCTCCGCTGGAACGTTGAGTTAGGCTTTGTTGTAACTCGAAGATGGGCTTCGTACCTCAGCCCATCCTATTGCACTGCGCTTTTATTAGCCCCGAATGTCAAAAAGGCGATTGTCTGTGTCTTGCGGAATATCTCCGAGCGTCACAGTTACACGATAACGATGTAAAATTGCGTGATCGTCTGGGTTGCGCTCAATCTGATAATGCACAGCAAGCACAACCAAAGGATTGCCAGAAGGAAGTCGCTCTTTGTCAAATGGATGATGAGAAACAAATTCTCCAATTCGCGGTATCGGCATTCCAACACCAAGCTCAAGCATTACATCAGTTATTTCGTATCCACAACTTGGGCGTTCTGAGTTATTGCCAAGATATTGAAATCGTAAAGCACCTATGCCTTGCATGTTTTTTTTCTCCAATGCGTGAATTGCAAACCTAACGCTAATTAGGCTTAGTTGTTAATTTTGCTGGGGTTCGTAAGCACACTAGAGCTTAGCGCGCTGACCCTAGTTTTTTTTATTTAAGTCAATATATGATTCCACCTGATCTTCAATTAAGGTTTTTTGCATTGAGAAATTATAAGGGTATCGTGAAGATATACTATTTTTTATTCTATCCAAAACATTGGAAGGAACTGAAGATGGAGCATAATTTTTTAAAAAGTCATAAGATTCTACTTGATCTTCTATTAGCGTTTTTTGCATAGAAAAATTATACGGATAACGAGATTCAATAGAAGCCTTTATTTTCCCAAATACATCAAACGGGACACTTGTGGGCAAATAACCTTGCAAATATTCATAAGATTGAACTTGATCTTCAATTAAAGTTTTCTGCATAGAATAATTGTCAGGGTATCTTGATTCTATTGGGGCTCTAACTTTGCCCAATATGTCCGCTGGCATTCCCCCTGCATACGATTCAGAAATAAAAAGAAACATTGTGGCAAATATAATTGTTAATAATTTCATTTTATCTTCCTATGATCATTGTCCATGTTGGATTTATTGGTTTATGTTTAATATTTATTTTTACTCAAATTCGCTCGGAAGAAACGAGCTTCCCTGTGTTCTTGCTTTTGCAAACTCAAGTAGTGTGGCATAAAGACCAGAATATCTTAATGATACGTTTTCAAGGTATTCGGATTCTAATTTACAGCACTCTCGCTCTAAAATTAACTCCCTCAGATTATTCTCGCTGGGTCTCTTTCTTGAGTATCTGAAAATGTTCCAAACAAAAGTATAGAATCGCGCTTCGTCAGCTGGGTGTCCCGTGTGCCAAGTATTGCAATTTATCCAAGCATCAAACGATTTCTGTATTAAAGGTGAAAGTTGCATGTTGGTATTTGTAATGTTCGGTGTAAAAGCATATTTTGAATTTGCCTAACGACCCCGTTCAGCCGCCCGCGCGGAAGGAGCCAGAATTAACACGCCAAACGTCCACGCGGGTCGGCTGGAACGGCGGGTTAGCAGAGAATCAATGCCGGGTGTTCTTGGCTTTTGCTCTTTGCCCTTGTTTTCCATTCGGCGCAATACTAGGCGGAGCCGCTATTGCGCCCTATGGCCCTTCAATCGAAACAGTCATTTTGTTGACTTGATCCATTAGCTCTTGAAGCATTTCGTCACTAATGCATAGTGGACCTGCAACTAGTTTCCATGAAATTTCTTTCAATTTTTCGGGCTCATTTGAAAGAATTGACTTTTTATGGACAATACAATGTCTGATGTGACGCAAATCGCCCATAAGATTAGAAATGACTTTCTTCTGTTCTACACCGGCCTCGTCAGCAATGGAGTTTCGATAATATTCGTCCCAAGACGAGTAAATGGTTGAAATAAAGGATTTTGCAATTGTGTCAAGGAATGTGCCATCAGGTTGCGATGCATCTAGCAGCTCCCCGATGTTAATAGAACCATGCCATTTTCCATCGTCTGGATGACCTGCCCCTACAATTAGGCTATTTGCTCGGTTTGGATGAAGTTTAGAGAACTTATCCACAAACTCCTTTAGCCCCATCGCAGCCAATGAATAACATATGTAGTACTTTTGGCAATTCAACTGGAAATCAGTGAGTGCTTGGCTTTTATTCATCTTTTCCTTATCGCATAACGCCCGCGTTCAGCGCCCCGCGTCACCTCACGGACTCCGAAAATACCAAGGCGCTTCGTGGCGCTGGAACGGATGGTTAGGCGATGGGGGGAACACAAAATGGGGTAAGCGGGATTAGTCTTCAGAAAGCGGGCCATAAACATCACCCTCGTCTTCTTCATCGCTGTTATGTGATCCTTGATAGGCATCATTGTTTGGATTAAGCTGGTTAGAATGGTTATCCATGCTGTCATGATAAGCGTCGTTGTTTGGATTCATGCTGTCGCTACGGTCGTCATTCGATGTTCTGCCCATTATCTTCACCATTCTAAAAGTTGTGCCGGTAAAATTAACTTGCCCCACCCGGTAAAGAGGCAAGCCTAACGACCGCGTTCAGCCGCCCGCGCAAGATGAGGTAGGAAAATGAACCAAGCGAATTCGCGGGTCGGCTGGAACGGCGGGTTAGACTCTTGGAGTGGAAAGTAATGAACATAAGAACTGCTACTTTTTGGTTGTGCTTACTGATATTTCTCTTGTCCGTGCTGCGCTTGAGGGTTGAGTTTGTGGGTGTTCTGCGATGGGAGGCTGTTTCTGAGGAAATAGCTGCTCTAAGTGAACGCGTTGCTTCAATTGAGAGGGTTCAACAGACACAAGGGCAAGGACAGCAGTGAGAACAAGAAGCCAAAAAGAGGGCACTACACTCCAGTGGGGCTTCTTTACAGCGACCTCAAGGGCAGACAGCCGTTCGTCCATAACCTTGAGAGTTCCGAGGAGGATTTTGTTTGTCGTAACACCCGGATGTATAGGACGTTCAGTGTCGTTTGCTAGTGAGGCAAGGGATGCAGACAATTCTTCCGTCTGCCTGTCGAGGTGGTTGCGACGGTCTTCTAAAGGATTACCGAGATTGAAGCGATTTTCTTGGTTCATGGGTGCATGGTGTATAAGAGTCTAACGCCCCCGTTCAGCCGCCCGCGCGGAAGGAGCCAGAAAAATGAAGCCAAACGTCCACGCGGGTCGGCTGGAACGGCGGGTTAGGCGGGTGGGCAGGGAGACAATGCCGGGGGTTCCCGGCTTTTGCTCCTTTTCTCCATCCGGTGCGATACGCCGAGTACCGCTATTGCGCCTTACCGCGTTTTTGCTTGCCCACCGATCATGCCAAAGCCTACCCGGCTGCGGCCCTATTGCGCCTTGCCGCGTTATCTATCACGATATGCATCCCATCTTGTAC
>Ga0118677_10014598_pt1 | contig 11053 bp, 10 predicted proteins | sample AliMusrvi5mmetaG_FD_86154 | JGI IMG/M metagenome (GOLD analysis project Ga0118677, IMG submission 86154)
TCATGGCAACGGTTCCCGCCTGCGCGGCCAAGAAGGCATTCGTCCGCCAGCTTGAGGCTAAATATAAGGAGATCTCCGGGGTCAATACCCTGTGCGGATCGACTTGGAAATCTTTTGATGAGATGTCTGCGGTCGACTTGAACCCATATACCGGGAAGCTCAAAGCCGACATATCGGTATTCATAGAGCAATCAAGCAGGCGATACTACGGCGCCTGGCGCGCCGCCGTGAACAAATGCGATCCGGGCAGACTGATAATGGGCTCCAGCTTCGTGATATGGTGGAGGTCCACTCCCGAATGGGTGAAAGGGAGCATTCCCTATAGCGATGTCATGCTGCTGGACGATTATCCGCTCACCCCGGATCATATTTTCAATGAATACGTGAATGCTTATGCCGTTCCGGCCGACAAGCCCGTGATGGTGGGCGAATACGCAATGATGACCACCGAGCGCGGCTATCAGCAGTTTTCGAGCGATGTTCCGACTCAGCGCGACAGAGGCGTATACTACAAGAGCCTGAATGAAAAGCTCTTTGCGCACCCGAACTGGATAGGATCGATGTGGTTCCTATATCGCGATGAAGTATTACTAGGCCGCGACCCAAACGGTGAAGGTGAAAGCCTGAACTGCGGCCTTGTGGATATATGCAACCTGCCTTACTACGACATGGTCGATATCATGAAGCAGACCAATAAAGGCCTGTTTCGCATTCACGCCGGCACTAGCGGAGCAAGTAAGTGACTTCAAAGCAACGAATGCTTATCGCAATGAACAACGGTCAGGCCGATATGGTTCCCGTTGCTCCCGATATGTCCAATATGATACCCTGCAGGCTCACCGGGCTGCCATTTTGGGACATCTATTTGTACAAGAAGTATCCGCTGTGGAAAGCCTATATAGACGCGGCGAAACATTTTGGTTTCGATGGATGGCTCACCGATGACGCCGATATCCATGCCGCATTCGATGAGCCGGGTGTCCCGGCGGAAAAGGTCATTGTCCAGCGAACTGATGAGAGAATAATCACCAGAGATTATACTCAGCTTGATGGCAAGAAGCAGTGGTCGGAGCTGGTAACGGTATATTATGTGAGTGATGCGCCCACGCTGACTCGCGCCGACAGGCTCGGTTTGGAGACCACACCGTCGAACTGGGAGCCTATAGAAGGCGTTCACGAGCAGAAAACAGGCTTTGAGCTGCTGAAGCAGGTCAAAGATTATATGGGGGACGATGGCGTGGTCGGCGTGGCCGTGATTGGGCCCGCGCTGGGTAGACCGGGTGTAGACCCATTCAGTGTTTACGATTATGTTGATAGATACGATGAGGTCAAGGAGTGGGCGGAGCGTGAGCACGAGCGGGCCCTCAAAAAGCTCGACCGCGTGTTGTCATCGGATATAAAGCCGGACTTCATACTGACCGGGGGCTCGGGGCTTTTGGTATTCAACACGCCCGACGTGCTCAAGGACCTCACTCTGCCGACCCTCAAAGAGATAGCGCGAGTCTGCAAGCAGGCAGGCCTGCCAGCCCAGTCCCATTTCAGAGCCCAGCAAAAGCATATGGGCAAGACGCGGATGCAGGGGCAGAGCGGCCATGAGACGCCCATGCTCGGTAATGCGGAATTCTTCGTCAAGCCCGTCAAGCTCCTGCAAAAGCCCGCGCGCCTGGGCGAGCGCGCCCGCAGGTGGCGGATCAAGAAAGGACAGCCGGCCGGCATCGGTTTCCCCCCAGGCGGCAAGCTCAAGGGCAAGACCGGCCAGATCAGCGCTGCGGATTTCCGGCGGGGTGAACTCCTGCAGTTGCGCCTGCTGCGACTCGGTCCAGAGCCGGCAGCATATGCCCGGCCCGGTGCGGCCCGCGCGGCCCCGGCGCTGATCAGCTGATGCGCGGCTGACCGGAACGGTCACCAGCCGCGTCATGGCGCTCCGGGCGTCAAAGCGCGGCAGGCGCATGAGGCCGCTGTCGATGACGATATGCACGCCCTCGATGGTGAGGCTGGTCTCGGCGATGGAGGTTGCAAGCACCACTTTTCGCGAGCCCGCTGGCGCCGGAGCGATTGCCTGCTCCTGATCATTTCGGGGCAGATTACCATACAGCGGCAGCACGGCAGTATCGGGCGGGAGCTTGAGGCCGGCAAGCAGAGCTGCCGTGCGCCTGATTTCGCCTTCACCCGGCAGAAACACCAGCATGCTGCCGGAGTACTCCTTCAGTGCCCGGACAGCGCAGGCCGCAGCCTGTTTTTCTATGGGCAGGCGGGAAGCGCTCTCCTGGTACTGCGTGGTTACGGTAAACTGTTTTCCCTCACCGGACAGTATCGGCGCATTGCCAAGCACCCGCGATACGGCCGCACAGTCCATGGTGGCCGACATGATAAGAATACGCAAATCCTCGCGCAGGGCCTGCTGTGCGTCAAGGCATAAAGCAAGCCCGAGATCAGCGTTCAAGCTGCGCTCGTGAAATTCATCAAAAATCACCAGCCCGGCGCTTTCAAGCGCCGGATCGCTCTGGAGCATGCGCGTAAGGATCCCTTCGGTCACGACCTCAATGCGCGTGGCCGGCCCGACACGTGTTTCCCGCCGGATCCGGTAGCCCACGGTGTGGCCGATATCCTGCCCGAGCATGCCCGCCATGCGGCGGCAGGCAGCGCGCGCCGCGAGCCTGCGGGGCTCAAGCATGATAATGCGGCGGCCCCCCAGCCAGGGCTCCCCCAGAAGCGCCAGGGGCACGCAGGTGGTTTTGCCGGAGCCGGGAGGGGCCTGCAGCACAGCCCGCGAGCCCGCGGCAAGCTCCCGTCTGAGCCCAGGCAGAATATCGTCTATAGGAAGATTGAACTGGTCGCGCATAGTGCTAGTGCTGCAAAGGGTAATTATTTTGGCCCGCAAATTAACTGCTTAAAAAAGATTCAGGCGGAAAAAGTCCGTAGGCAGGTCTCAGAGGTCTCCGGCAGGCTGCATGCTTTTTCCGGGAATCAGGCCGGAAGCACCCCAAGACGCTCAGGGCTTTTTCTCTTTGGCCTCAGGCGTGGGAGCGGCGGCGCTGAGGGATTTTACTACGGCGAGTGTCTTGGATCCAAGCCCCTGGGGCATTTTCAATTGATAGCTGCCTACGGGAAGATGATAGCCCGTGAGCTGCGGGTTCAGCTCCTTGATTATTTTGAAATCCGTGCCAATGCCCAGGGCCACATCCGCTATAGGCACGGTATTGGTGAGCTTCACGGTGACCAGGTCGACCTTGAGCGGCTTATACATATGTTCGCCGGGCACATGGTAACCGTACTTTTCCGGATTCTGCATGATAAGTTTTATGGCCGCGATGCGGAAGACGAACCGCTCGGTTTCAAGGGGCAGGTTCAGTCGGTAGTAGTCCGTTACTTTCTGAATTTCTATCTCGCGGCGAAGCCGCGCCTCCCCGCAATTATAGGCGGCAAGAGCAAGCATCCAGCTGCCGAACTCCTCATGCAGTTTTTGCAGATATCCGAGCGCTGCCTCCGTTGAGCTTTCAAGGCTGTAGCGGCCGTCAACGAGCTCGTCCTTGCGCAGGCCGTTGCGAACCCCGGTCTCGGCGATCATCTGCCAGGTGCCGACCGCCGCCTTGTTTGACTCGGCATAGGTCAAAAGCGAGCTTTCGGCGACGGCCAGATACTTCAGGTCACTCGGCATCCCGAGCTCGGCAAGCCTCTTTTCAATGACCGGAAAAGCCCTGCCGCTGCGCTTGATCCACATAAATACCTGGGCATGCTCCCAGGCCGATATGGTCAGCTCGCGATCAAGCATTTCATGCACTGCTGGGTTCCCGAGCGGCACGGCTTCTCCGCAGAGGGAAAGTTTTTCCGGCACGGCAATATCCTGGTACACCGGCGTGGCTGTTTCGCCGGCTGACGCTGTTGTGCTGGCCAGAATAAGGGCATATGCCCCAATACAAGCTCCCAACGGCCAAGAGAAAAAACTGCGCGCGACACTCATAATAAATTCTTTCTCTAATCCAAGTAGAACATCTTTTGATTTTCGGATTTCGGATTCAGACTTACCTTCTCAAACGCTGATACCATCCCTGACAATACCCCTACAGAGTATTGTGGATTCCTATATTTTCGGTTGTACCGGCAGTACGATCCGAAAGGTGACGCCGCAGTTCGGGTTAGGTTCAACGCTTATCATCCCCCCGTGGGCATCGACAATGCGTTTGCAGATTTGCAGCCCCAGGCCCGTGCCTCGCTCGATCCCCGAACGGGCCGCATCCACCTGATAAAACCGCTTGAATATATGCGGCAGTTCGCTCTCCGGTATGCCGATGCCGGTATCGCTCACCTGGAGATGAATTTCATGGTCCTGCCGGGCAAGCATAAGCGCTACCCGGCCGCCTTCAGGCGTGAACTTGAGGGCATTGTCCAGAAGGTTGTTTATAAGCTGCAGGATGCGCGTTTTATCGCCGCTGATTACCACGTCTTCACAGGGCTCGCAGCTGAGCGCGAGCTTTTTCTCCTGCGCCATCGGCAAAAAAAAGTCATGCATGTCCCGAAGGATTCCGCCCAGATTGAAACTGGTTATATCGAGATTCACTTTATGCATCTCGAATCGCGAGATCAAAAAAAGATCATTGGCCATCTTGATGAGAACATCAACGCGCTCAAGGCTTTCGGTCAGAGCTTCACGATATTCACCGCTTTCGCGTTCCTCTGCAAGAGCAACTTCCATGGTGCCCTTAAGGGCAAAAAGGGGATTTCGCAGCTCATGGGAAACATCCGCGGTAAACTGTTTGATCTCTATAAAGGATTTTTCCAGCCGCTCGATCATGGAATTGATCATGAGGGTCAATTCACGCACCTCATCCTGGGCCAGGGGAACAGGAAGCCGTTCCTGTAGGTTACTGGAGCTGATTCTGCCGGTAATACGCGCGATATTTTTGATAATCTGCCGGGGCTTGTTTGCCGCGAGCATGCCGCACAAAAGACTCAGAAGCAGAACCACCGGGAAGGCAAGCAGGAGGTTGTCCAAAAACCGTTCCAGAAGCTCCCGGTCCTGCCGTTTTCCGGTAAGGATCTGCACATACATATCCGGCATGTCATTCAGCTCAATCATGCGCTCATACAGCCGGTACCGGTCGAAATTATCCGGTGTTTTCAGGGTGCTGAAATCCCGGCTGTGGGGGGATTCAGGAAAGCTTATTCGGGCGGCTTTTCTTGACTGGTACAGAACATCGCCTTTTTTTAAAAGCACCCGGAAGCTGAACATATAATATTTGCGGCGGGAAATATCGGCTTCAAATACCTTGCAGCCCCTGATGATATCCTTACTTTCGGCAATATCATCAATCAGCTCCTGGGTTTCATCAGACAGAATTCTATCAAGCTGCTTGTCCAGAATACGCTCAAGCCTGAGATACGAAAATATGCTCAGCCCCGTTGCCAGAAACAGCAGGATGAGCGTCGATGTTATGGTCAGCCTGACATCCAACCGCGAAAAAAAATCAGCTCTCAGCCTTGATAACATAGCCGACACCCTTAATGGTCCTGATGAGTTTCACCTCGGAATCGGAATCGATTTTGCCGCGTAGGCGATTTATGTGCACATCGATGATATTGCTTGAGGTGTCGAAATTATATCCCCACACGCGCTCAAGTATCATGGTGCGCGTAAGAATCTGGCCCGCATTGCGCATCAGGTATTCAAGCAGGGCAAATTCCTTTCCCGAAAGCTCGATCACATGGCCGGCGCGCTCGGCTGTGCGGGATATAAGATTCAGCGAGAGATCCGCGACGGTAAGCCGCGGGCTGTCAAAATCCTTCTGTCCCCGGCGCAGCACCGCCCTGATGCGGGCAAGCAACTCGGGAAATGAAAACGGCTTGATCAGATAATCATCAGCGCCCAGCTCAAGGCCATGCACCACGTCGGTTTTTTCATCACGGGCAGTCAAAAAAATGACGGGGCAGGCGATGCCGTCCCGGCGCACGGCTTTCAAAACCTCAAAGCCGTTCATATCGGGAAGCATGATATCCAGAATGATGAGATCGTAGGCCTGGGACACAGCAAGATGCAGGCCTTCATCACCGTCAAAAACCGTATCAACTGCATACCCGACTTCGGAAAGACCTTTTTTTAAAAACCGCGATGCGCTTCGATCATCTTCAACAAGTAAAATACGCATAAAGACTCCGCAGAATAATATTTTGCCGGCCGCTGTTATCTGGCATACATCAGCACGGGCCTGGCCTCGGGATCACCGGAAAACTTACGCCTGGCTTTTTCCGCATCATCAGGGGAATACGGGCCCACCACAACCCGGTGCCAGTCAGTTCCGTTTATCCGCACATGCTCGATGCGTGGTTGATAGCCGCGCGCCTCCAGGCTGATTATCATCTGTTGGGCGCGCTCAAGGCTGCCGAAAGAGGCAATCTGAATATCGGAGGTTAAATTGATTCTGTTATCGTTTGCAGGCTCCGGAATACTATCCGCCAGCTCCCGGCAGGTGCGTTCAATTAAATCCTGCATGTGCTCATCGCCTGCATCAACCCCGGTGTGCACCGCCGCGGTCACCAGCGACAGGGGGTGCAGCGGCACATCGGCGTTTTGCAGGCGCTTTTCAAGCTCTGTCTGCCAGACCGTTCTGCCGGAGCGGGTCTCCACCATGCGGATATCCACCTGTAGGGCGATTTGCGAATAGAAAATAAAAAAAAGCCGCCGCGTGCTCAGCACCTTTCCGTATATGAGATAATCGGCCTTAAAGCACCGGCCCAGCTCCTGGGGAGTAAGGCTGCGCCATTGCTGCCGTGAAAACGCATCAAGGGCATCCAGCATGGCGTCAACATCACGGGGTTTCACATCATGATAATTTTTAGGGCTGAAATGGCTGTAAAAGCTCTGGCGGATTTTTGATGCGAGCTGGGGGTTATCGTCATCCCCTTCAAACGGCAAAACAACCACATAGCGGTTCCGGTCTGCGAGCTGGTTGAAATTCTCCACAACCCGGGTGTTGCTGTTTTCGCCACCGTGCCAGGCGCAGGATATGAAACCGGCAAGGCACAGCGCTACGCTCAGAAGCATGAAAAAACCAGCTATCATCTTTGTAACCAGAAAGCTCTACTCCTGTTATGCTTTTCCTTTAACGGCGCGTACAAGGCGCTTCACTATTTTCATGCACCGGTACAGCACCCCGAACATGCCGGTCGGCGCAGGCTTCTTCAAACCGACAAAACGCGCTTTCATCCGTGCAAAGGCATACCAGTCAAGCTGCATGGCGCAGCGCGCAAACATTCCCGGACGGGCGGGGTTGCCGGCAATGACGGCATGGGCAAAATCGATAATATGGACGGCGCCGTCATCGCTCACCAGGACATTTGAGCGGTGAAGATCCGTATTCGCCACACCGCGATCGTGCATTGCCTGGACAATGCGTGCAAGGCTCGTAAAGATATCTTCCGGCACGCTGCGCCGTTTAAAAAGCCCCAGGTGCTTGCCCGTCACGAAAGCAAGCTCAAGGCAGCCTTCATCTGTTATGCCGTAGCAGGGCGGTATGCCCGGCAGGCCGGCAAGACGGGTATAGGCGCGCTGCTCATTTCGGAGCGTCATGTTGCCATACAGCCGCACCACGGGATTTTTAATCCCGCGGTAATCCTTTATAACAGTCTCGCGGCCGGCGCGCATTTCAATCCTGACGGTTCCCTTGCTGCTGTTGCGCGGCTTCATTCTATCGCGTTTCACAATCCCGCTCCATCTCCAGACTCGCACCGCCGGATGATTTTGCCGCGGCTGCGGAGTTTACAATCTTAAAATCTCCCTGTTCCTCTGGTTTTATTTTTCTATATAATCGTTCGGGCTGCATAAAATGTAAAGGCCTATTTCCGGCACGGCATCAGGGTATGGGGGTTCAGGGTTCAGAATGCGGAATTCGGAATTCCAAATTCTGAGTTATGGCTACCGAAGATTACTTCTTCAACGGTGCGGACGGCGGTGACGGCTCGTCATCGGCAGGAAGCGGACTTTGTTCGGTTTTTTTAAACAGCGGGCAGCAGCGCCAATCCTGGATGTAGCCGCCGGCCAGCGCCTCGCCTTTTGTTCGAAAAATCAGGCGGTCCTCAAAATCGAGCCCTTTCATGTGGGTGCATGAGGGACGGTGAAAGATTTTTCCACTTTTCGAGCCGACATAATACGGCTCGTCACTCTGGTCCTCATATGCCCAGAGCCCGCTGCGGTTCTTGCGCGCCTGCTGCTGCAGCGCGAGAAAAAGCTCCCGGTGCTTCTGGTTGGCGTCAGGCGTATCAACCAGGCCGTAGCCGTTTTTTATGAGCTCGGCATTCACGAATACATCTGCGGCATACACATACCCGAACAGCCGGCCATCCTCATCGGCTGTTAAATTATCGGTTTGCACCGAAACTTTTATTTTCTCCACAAGCGCCTTATTGGCGTTACGGCACAGTTCATAAAACGGTTTGCCCTTATCCGGTGCATCAACGCCGATATAGCTGACTTTGATATCCTTTTCCTTGGACGTGCGCGCCTGCAGCTTTATTGAATTGCCGCTATACACTTTTTTAACGCTATACAGTTCATCAGCGGCCCGGGCCTGGGGAAAACACATCAGCACGACCGCTGCAGAAAGAACCAGAACCGTTTTAGGGCAAAACCTTTTCATGAGTATTTCCTTTGGCTGCAAAGTTCGACAGCAGCACTTTGCCGTATTTTTGAACAGTCAGATATTTCTCAAAAATCTCTTTATTATGATTATAGCGTTTGTCGCTGGTAAAGACAATACAGGGGATGGAATTTCGAAGCTTTTCCAGCAAAAAGTCTTCATCCGTATCCATAACAACCTGCCGGCGCAGATAAAAGGGGAGCCCGTTGAATATCACAACACCCGCGTATATTTCCCGGGCCTGCGAAATAATGGTTTCATTCTCCTGCAAAAAAAACTTTATGGAGCGATGTTTTTCTATCCAGGCCGTGCCCTGATTCAGTACGGGAATAAGGCTTAAAAGCGTCACAAAGCTGAGCGCCGCAAGGGCTGAGCGGGCATGGCCGCGGGCTGCAAGCCAGAGCGCCGCAAGCGAAGGTATGATGAGCGTGCAGCCGAGTCCTATACCGCCGGCCAGGAGTTCCGGCTGATTTTTTGAAATCCAGGACAACCCCTTGAATGAGCCCACGATGACGACCGCCAGAAAAACAAACAGCGAGGCAATAAGCCCTATATCCCGCTTGTTGCCTTTTTCCGGCACGATGCGCTGAAGGACTACGGCAAACCATGCAGCAAATACACAGGAGAGCATGACGATATACTGGGGTTTTTTTATCGCGCACAGGGTAAAAAACACAAACACCAGCACAAACCAGGTTTCAAGGAAATTTCCCAGCCGGTTTGCTTCAGGCATGCGGAAACGTTTGCACAAAGCCCAGGGCAACACAACAGCCCAGGGCAACAGGCCCGGCAGGGCGATAAGGAAATAAAAATACAGCGGGTCAAATTGATGGCCGCCTGAACCGAAAATCCTGCCCACGGTTTCCTTTGTTGACATTGCCGCCATGGCCGACTGGTCTACATTAAAATAAATGTAGAGATACCAGGGCGCCGAGGCAAGCAGCACAACCGGTATGCTCCAGGCCAGACGCAAATTTTTAAGTTCCCGAAAGTCATGCTCGCGCCACAGACTTGCGGCAGCTACGGCAAGAGGAATAAGTATGCCGACGGGTCCTTTGATCCAGGCTGCGCCCACCTGAAAAAAATAGAACAAAAAGCGCCACCGTTTTTTGCGCACCTGGTCCTGCTCGTTCCAGGCCAGATAAAAGCTGAATAATGACAGAATAATAAAAAGCCCCAGCAGCATATCGGGCATTGCAAGCCTGCCGGGCACAAAATAAAGCGGGCTTGAAGCCATGACGAGAGCTGCGCATGAGGCTGCGGTGAAACCGCAGAAGCGCTTCATGAAAAAAAAAGCCGCCAGCAGTATGGCAAAAGCCGAGAGCGCGGACGGCACCCGGGCGCTGAATTCCGAAATGCCCAGCAGAAGATAGCTTGCGCAAATACTCCAGTAATAGAGCACGGGCTTGTTGATGCGCGGTTCATAATTGAAATACGGAACCATGATTGAACCGCCCTCGATCATTTCGCGGGCTGATTCGGCATAGCGGGGCTCATCGGGGTCGGCAAGGGGGACATCCCCCAGTTTGTAAAACAGGGCAAAGCCTGTTAAGGCGAGAAGACCAACAATAATGGCGGTACGTTTAAATTGCATAACCATCTGATAAGCACCGTGGCAGGTAGTGGTAAAAAATCCGCTGATACGCCCAAGACAGACTGCTCAGACGGATCAGTCTGTATGCTCCATCTCAAGGGGGTACGGATCCTTCAGTCTGCGACCCATGCCGTTTAATCAGAATAAGATTGCGGATGTATACGATGAGGCCGGATCCCTGGCCGAGAACAAAAACCGGGTCTTTTTTATAGACTGCGTACACGAGAAGTATCGTTCCGCCAATAAGACTTAAATACCAGAATGCGACGGGAATCGTGCTTTTCTTGTTTTTTTCCGATATTATCCACTGCACGATAAAGCGGGCGGAGAATGCCGCCTGTCCGAGAAAACCGAACAGAACCCAGCCGTTCATGAAATCCATTATTTTTGTTCCTTGATGACATAGGCAAGATAGCGCTTTTTCATCCAGCAGACGGCAAGCAAATCCAGAAACGAGCGCATAATCCGGTTGCCCACGCCGTATTTGGCGGTTCCGAATTTTCGGGGCCTGTGATTGACCTTCACCTCTGCAACCCTGCCGCCCTCGAATTTTACCAGGGTGGGAAAAAACCGGTGCATGCCCGTAAACAGCTTCAGCCGCTGGGCGTAGTCGCGCCGGAAAACCTTGAGCGAGCAGCCCACGTCCTGAATGTTCTCGCCGCTGAGCTTATTGCGGATGCGGTTTGCGATGCGCGAAGAAATTCTGCGCACAAAATCATCGTTTCGCTTGTGGCGCCAGCCGCACACAAGATCATACTGCCCTATAAGAGCGAGCATGGCCGGTATGTCATGCGGATCATTCTGCAGATCGGCATCCATGGTGATAACC
>Ga0118677_10014600_pt1 | contig 11053 bp, 5 predicted proteins | sample AliMusrvi5mmetaG_FD_86154 | JGI IMG/M metagenome (GOLD analysis project Ga0118677, IMG submission 86154)
ATATAAATATTTGAAATATTTCTGTATCCGGTCAGGTCTTTGTACCAGTCTGGATAGAGTGTTCCGCCACTCTGAGCCCACTCAGCAAAGTGGTTGAAGGCATCAAGGATGGAGACACGTTCTACAGGGTAGTCATAACCTTCATAGATATTTAAAGCCCATGGCAGGTTGTTGGCTGTCTTGTAGTATTTACCCTTGGAGGCATCGCTCTTGTCTTCCCCAGTGTTGAACAGGGTCTTGTCGGCCAGTGAGGTTGGGGTGTAGTCAGGGAGGTGAATCTCGTTGCCTCTGGTGCGGTTGGCAAAGATGAACGGATTGTAGATCGGGTTGGGCAATAGGGTTGCACTCACGTTTTGACTCAGGGTGATGGTCATCAGCAGGGTGTCGGGAACTGTCCATGGTATGGTTGGGGTGGTGTTCACTCCAATGCCGGCATAGTTCTGTGGAAGGACATTAAATCCATCATCAAACAGTATTACAACTGCCTTGGCCTGGTTCAACTCAAGTCCCGTTGCAGGGTCAATCGATACCAGATTACCCATTGGTACAGGCTTGCCGTTGTTCAGGGTCACTACGCAGTTTTTAACTTGTGATGGTGTGAGTGGCAATTCTATTCCAAATCCGTTGTGGAAGCTGGCGCCCATTGCTCTTAGAACTAACCTGGCCTTGATTTCGACCACTTCATTCAGGGCATTGGTGACCTGGTTGTAACGGTAGTCTACGACCATGTCGTTCATGTCATAGTCTGCCTTGAAGGGCCAGTTGTCTTCGTATGCCAAACTACCAAATCCTTTTGCCGGGTAGAAGTTATTATAGGCACGGGTCGGATCGGTGGGATAGTCATCTTCACTGTCTATTACTCCGTCTCCATCGGTATCATTCTGTCCCAGCGCAATTGTGTAGTTCCCAATGGCCACGTCGCTGTTGGACATCCCTGTCATGTAAGCGATAGCTCTGAAAGAAGTGTTGGCGCTTATTGTGATTGCAGCGGCGTAGATAATACCGTTGGTCTCTGTGGGTGCGGTGCCATCTATAGTGTACCTGATGGTTGCGCCCTCTGTGGCTGATGAAATCACAATCGTCTGTGGGGTGGTGAAAGTGCCGGGTACAGGCGTGAAGACCGGGATAGCTACCTTGGAAATTTGAAGAGTGTAAAGTGCGGATGCTACATCGCTGTCTTCCATGCCTACCGTGTAAGCAAATGCTTTCAGTGTAGTGGTTGCACCTACTGCTATAGGAACGGTGTAAATAGTTCCGTTTATTCTGGTAGGAGCTGTACCGTCAGTTGTGTATTTGATGATTGCCCCTGTAGTAGCAGAAGTGATAGTGACAGTCTGGGCAGTAGTGAAGTTGCCTGCTACCGGTGAGAATACCGGTATGGCTGTTTTGATCTTATAGTCTGCCGAAACGGGGTCACTGTCCAACATGCCATCCTTATAAGCATAGGCCTTCAGGGTAGCGTCCACGCTCACTATAACAGGACCTGTTACAGTTGTTCCAACGGTCTTGCTTGGGATTGTACCATCAAGCGTATAACGGATAATAGCGCCCGTAGAGGTGGTAGCAATAATGACTGCCTGTGGTGCTGGGTAGGTCCCTGCATCTGGAGTAAATGTCGGAGTTGCTATCTTAACCAGGTTGATGATGTAATTGCCTGTGGCTTCATCGCTGTTCTCGTAGCCTGTCTTGAGTGCAATAACCCGTAAGTTGGAGTTGGCGCTAAGAATGAGTGGCGTGGTATACAGTGTTCCGTTGGTTGCCGTTGGGGCTGTGCCGTCGGTAGTGTAATAGATAGCTGCACCTGGAGTTGATCCGGTGATTGTGACAGTCTGCACTGTAGAATAGGTTCCTGATACAGGAGTGAGTACTGGTGTGCCGCATTTTATCTTGTAATCGCCTGAGGCAATGGCGCTGTTGCCCATTCCTGTTTTGATGGCGATGGCCTTGATAGTCATATTGGCCGGAACCGGTATCGGACTACTATATAGGGTGCTACTTGCTGAAGGTACGCTTCCGTCTACGGTGTAGTAGATGAGTGCTCCCGGTGTGGTAGAGGACAGAGTGATTGTCTGCGGGGAGTTGTAGATACCTGCAGGGGCTGTCATTACAGGAATGGCACAGTTGATGACATAATCGCCACTGGTGACAGTACTGTTGCTCATGCCGGTCTTAAAGGCTATTGCCTTCAGGGTCATGTTGGCATCGATGGTGACTGGACCTGCATAAATTGTTCCAACCAAATCACTTGGGGTTGACCCATCTGTTGTATAACGGATTGATGCTCCCGAAATGCTGCTGGTAATAGTGACACTTTGTGTAGTATTATAAATTCCAGGTGTTGGCGAGAAGGCAGGGGCAGAAGCTGGTATTAAAATCGTATAGCTTCCTGAAGCCAGGTCGCTGTTACCCATTCCGGTCTTGACTGCTATTGCCTTCAGGGTCACGCTTTGGCTTACAGTTATTGGGCCGAGGTAGATAGTGCTCGATAGCGTTGGAGTGGTGCCATCAGTGGTGTAATAGATGGTTGCTCCGGAAGTAGTGGTTGTAAGGCTTACACTCTGAGAGGCAGTATAAGTTCCGGGTGCAGGAGTCATTACCGGGGCTACACAGTTGATGATAAATGCTGCACTTGCTACAGGACTGTCGCTCATCCCACTTTTGATGACGATCGCTTTCAGCGTTGTATTGGCTGCAACTGTGATTGCTCCTGAATAAAGTGTTCCGGATGAAGTTGGGGTACTGCCATCGGTAGTATAATAAATACTTGCTCCTGTTGTAGTTGAACTGATCGTTACACTTTGGGCTGAAGCGTATGTTCCGGCTACAGGTGAGAAGGTTGGTGCTGCGACAGGAAGTAATATAGTGTAGGTTTCTGTTGTGATGTTACTGTTGCCCATACCAGTCTTAATAGCAATCGCCTTCAGTGTCTGGTTGGCTCCTACGCTTACTGCTGTTGTGTATGCTGTGCTTCCTGTTGTTGGTGTGGTGCCATCGGTGGTGTAATAAATAGTTGCGCCACTTGTTGGTGTTGACATCGTTACACTTTGTGCAGAATTATAGGTTCCGGTAGCAGGTGTCAGAACTGGGGCTACACAGTTAATTACATATGCTGAGGTTGAAACCGGACTGTCAGTCATGCCGCTCTTTATAGCGATGGCATTTAATGTAACGTTATTGCCTATTAATAAAGGAGAGCTGTATTGTAAACTTGCACTTGTAGGTATTGTATTGTCAGTGGTATAATAAATAGTTGCTCCTGTTGTCGTAGTAGAAATGGTGACACTTTGCGAGGCATTGTAAATTCCGGCTATTGGTGAAAAAGTGGGTGCTGACACCGGCATGAGAATGACATAACTTCCTGATGCTGCATTACTGTTTCCCATTCCGGTTTTAACAGCTATGGCTTTTAAAGTGGAACTGATTCCAACAGAAACCGGTCCGGTATAAAGTGTACTTAATGCAGATGGAATTGAACCATCAGTTGTATAATAAATAGATGCGTTAGGAGTAGTTGTACTCATAACAACAGTTGGGATAATATTATAAGTTCCCGTTGATGGTGTTAAGACGGGAGTCGCACAATTGATTATATAGCTGTTTGATGTCACTGGACTATTGGTCAGACCACTTTTAACAGCAATTGCATTCAGGATAGTATTTGCTGTTATATTTATTGGTCCTGTATACAATGTACTTGCTGTTGTGGGTGTTGATCCATCAGTAGTATAATAAATGGAAGCACCGGATGTAATAGATGACAGTGTAACGCTTTGTGGACTTGCATAAGTCCCTCCTGTAACAGAGAAAGTTGGTTGTGTAACAGATGTCAGCTGGATATAATAATAAGTCCAAATCGAATAACTGTCTGCCATTCCATATTTATAGGCATAAACAACCAGATTTGTACTGCTGTTTAATACAATAGGACCTGTGTAAACAGTACCATTAGTTGGACTGGGTTGACTTCCATCGGTAGTGTAAATAAAGGATGCTCCTTGAGTAGGGCATGTTATCGTTACAGTCTGAGCTGAATAATAAGTTCCTACGCCGGGAGATACAACAGGGTTTTCAACTTTTATTAATGTAACATAATAACTGTTTGTAAGGATATCACTGTTTGTAACACCTGCCTTATAAGCAATTGCCTTAATCGGTTGAAAATAGGTTGCATTAACTGTAATCGGTGTAGTATAAGGTATTCCATTTGTGGCGCTAGGATCGCTGCCATCCAATGTATATCTGATTGAGGCTCCGGGTGTGGTACAACTGATAGAAACAGACTGGATTGTATTATAAGTACCTGATCCAGGAGTCATTGTTGGAGTTGCACACTTAATAACATAACTTGCATTGGAAACCTGACTGTTAAGCATTCCGGTTTTAAGAGCTATTGCTGTTAGAGTTACACCGGCATCAACAGTAATAGGACCTGTATATAGGTTGCTTGATGAGGTTGGTGTACTACCATCAGTGGTATAATAAATAGAGACACCAGCACTGGTAGAGGAAATAGTAACACTTTGCGGAGTTGTATAAACGCCGGCTGAGGGTGAAAAAGTAGGTGCATCCGCAGGGAGCAATTGTATAGAATAGCTGTTGTAAATATTATCACTGTTCGCCATTCCATCTTTATATGCGTAGGCGATAATCTGTGTATTTGTTGTCACAGGAATAGGACTACTGTATACCTTTCCATTGGTTGCACTGGGTGTGCTACCGTCTGTTGTATACATGATTGAAGCCCCTGGTGTAGGAGTTGTAATAGCTACATTCTGGAAAGTGTTGTATGTACCTTGTGCTGGTGAAACACTAGGATTAGTGACTTTTATTAATGTTACAACATAGTTATTAACAGCTATATCGCTGTTTGTGACACCTGTTTTATAAGCAATAGCTTTTAAGGATAAATAATATGTTGCATTAATTGTAACAGGTCCAGTATAAACTGTACCATTTGTTGCACTGGGGTCACTACCATCTATGGTATATCTTATTGTGACACCGGGAGTGATACTGCTTATTGAAACCGACTGAATTGTATTGTATGAACCAGCACCGGGAGTTACGATGGGGGTAGCACATTTAATAGTATAATTGGCAGTACCAACAGCACTATTGGTCATTGCGTTTTTTACAGCAATGGCTTTTAATGTTTTAGTGATGTCTACTGAAACTGACCCTGTATAAAGTGTACTGTTCGTTGTTGGTATTGTACCATCAGTGGTATAATATATTGAAGCTCCTACAGTAGAAGAAGTTATCAAAACTGATTGTGTTGTATTATAGGTTCCATCATTCAAAGAAAATGTCGGAGTCGCAACTGGAATTAAAACATTATAATATCCTGTGGCAACTGCACTATTATTGTACCCAGTCATCACTGCCATTGCATTGATTGTAGTGGGAGTTGATATTGAAATAGGAGAACTGTAAATAAGACTAGTAAGATTTGGAGCCGTTCCATCCAGAGTATACCTGATTGTTGCACCAGAGGTTGTTGTTGAAAGTGTTATATTTTGTACTGAGGTATAGTTACCGGGTGTTATTGAAAATGTTGGTGTAGCTGCAGTTGGAAGTGGGGTATAAACTTTGGAAGCAAAAGAAATATTAAAGCCCACTAAGAATAAGACAGTCAATAATGCAGTAACCTGCTTTATAAAACATTGTATGTTTTTATTCATCTACCTAGTTATTAAAAGCATAAGTTAAAGTCGTACTGGTTAAAGCCAATTCAATATCCTTTCCGTTATACAACAGATGAATAGACTTTTGGTAGGATGGAAAGGAGAGTGATACTGCAAAAGGGGTATCCTTGGTCAGAAAATATTTACGGTTCACGTTTCCAGAAGGAGAAACTATAATTACTGCATTTGTGGATTTAGCTGTCAATGTCAGTTTATATTGGGTAGCTGTCTTCCAGTCAAATGTAGAATTTACTTTTAAATCGTCCATTTTGGCAGCAACTTTAGGTGTTGCAGAAGAAACTCCTGACTCATCTTTGCGACAAGCATTAAAAAAAATTAACAGAATAACTAGAAAGAGTAAAAGCTTAAACATTTTCATATTCATTAGTTTTATACATATTATATATTGCAAACCACATGCCATTATTTTCGACACTTACAGAACGCTGATTATATTGATCTTATATTTATTCTTAAAAATCAATCTAACCCATAAAGGGACAATCTGTCCTGATTCAGGCCAGATCTCAATTCTCTTAAATGATCGTTTCTGCCCATGTAAAAGTATTCAAATAACGCATAACTACCATTAATGTTTTACTTTTTAAACATATCTATTTTTCAGAAATTATTTCACAAGAAAAGGGCAAAAGAGGTAATCCGTCGACAAAAAACGACATCCGGTCTATATCTTTTGCACTGCGGAACACCTTCTTATAATTTTGCGTTAAAATTAATGAAGGCATGAAAACCAAACTCTTAACAGCGCTTCTTTTATTGATCATTCAGGGAGCTAATTTATCTCCCATTTATGGTCAAAACAGCAAATGGACTATTCAAAAATGCATTGATTTTGCTTTGCAAAAGAATATCCAGGTACAACAAACTCTTCTCACAACTGAATCGAACAAGGTAAATTTTGAAGCAATTAAAGCGAGCAGATTTCCTATAGTCGATGCCTCTGCTAGTCAAAATGTAGGATGGTCGGATAAACAAACATTGGGAAACAACAATTATATTTTCACAGGATCAACCAACTCCATTTATTCTGTGAGTTCCAGTGTTACGCTCTATGCTGGATTGAAACTAAAACAGAGTATCAAGCAATCTGATCTCAACTTAAAAGCCGGACAGTTTGATTCGGAAACCACGAAAGAAACCATCAGTCTGAATATCATGGATGCTTTCCTACAGATTTTATATGCGCAGGAACAGGTTAAAAACACCTTAAACCAAATAGATCTGACTGGGAAACAACTGACATTAGCTGGTGAAAGATTGACACTGGGTGTGATTGCAAATTCTGATTATCTGCTTGTAAAATCGCAATTGGCTGCAGAGAAACAAACATTAGCTACGGCACAAGGACTTCTGACCACTGATCGTGTTACTTTGATGCAATTCATGGAATTACCAATCACCAATGATTTTGAGATCGAACAACCCGATCTGTCAACCCTGATTAATAAATCCAGACACACTTTGCCCGATAGCGTATATCAGATTGCACTGGCTATCAAACCACAGATCAAGAGCGCAGCCTTAAACGCTGAAAGTGCAGCGCTTAATGTTGATATAGCCAAGGCTGACTATATGCCGCGTATTGGAATGGATGCCGGTTTCAATACAAGTTATTTGAATACGCTAAAAGGTTCGACCTATCCTTTTCAGCTCTCCCATAACTTCAGCCCTTCCATTGGTGTAAGCCTTTCAATTCCTATTTACCACAATCAGGAGATCAAGTCAAAAATTGATCTGGCTAAAATCAGTACGGATAATGCAAAATTAAATGAGCAAAATACTAAAAATCAGTTGAGAAAATCCATTGAGACAGCTTGTACGAATGTGATAACAGCACAGAATGAATATGATGCCAGTAAGGAACAATATCTTTCTGCTCAAGAAGCCTATTCTGTAGCCTCTGAAAAATACACACAGGAAATCCTGAATTCTGTTGATTTTCTGGTTCAAAAGATAAACTTCAATACTGCCGAAAGCACATTTCTGCAATCTAAATACAATTTAATCTTCAGCTACAAGACACTTGACTTTTATCTGGGAATCCCATTTAACTTTTAATGAACAGACTAAAATAAACACAATGAAATTAAAAAACAGTATTCCGATTTTATCCATCGTAATTCTTATTACGGTTGGCTCCTTAGCTCTGAAATCATGTAAGAGCTCAAAAGGAGAGATGAGTATAGAAACTACACCTGTTGCATTAGGTAACATCACAAATACAGTTACTGCCACTGGTACTATTCAAGCCATAAAAACAGTGGCTGTTGGTACTCAGGTATCAGGTGTCATCTCAAAATTATTTGTCGATTTTAATTCTATCGTTAAAAAAGGTCAGATTTTAGCACAGATAGATCAAACTCCCCTTTTGGCAAGTCTTGAACAAAGCAAAGCACAAGTAGAATCAGCCGTTGCAGATCTTAATTATAAAAAGAACACTTATGAACGTTTAAAAGCACTTTACGACAAAAAACTAATCGCAAAAGGTGATTATGATCAGGCAGTATCTAATTATGATCAATCTAAAGCCAGCCTTGCTAATGCCAATTCGGTAAACGATAGAAACAAAATTAATCTTGACTATGCTACCATTTACTCTCCAATCAACGGAGTGGTTTTAAACAGAGCGGTTGATGAAGGACAAACAGTTGCCGCCAGCTTCAACACCCCTACCCTCTTTTCTATTGCAAATGATTTGACCCAGATGCAAGTTGAAGCTAATGTTGATGAGGCTGATATAGGCCAGGTTAAATTAGGTGAAAGAGTTGAATTTACAGTTGACGCATATACAGATCTTAAGTTTAAGGGCACCGTCACACAAGTCAGACTACAACCGGTGGTTACTTCTAATGTGGTCACTTATACTGTGATTATTCAGGCTCCAAATCCTGAAAAGAAACTGATGCCCGGCATGACAGCCAATGCAAATATCTTTGTTGACGAAGCCAACAATCTATTGGTTGTAGATAGTAAAACGCTGCTTTTTACACCTGAGAGCAAATTAATGGATGAGTATATGAAGACTAACCCACAGAAAGGAAAAGCTAACATTGAACGCTTACTAAAAAGTCAAACAAAGGTAAATTTAAGCGTGAAAAACAAACCGACCATACTTTGGATTAAAAAAGGAACTGAAATCAATCCTGTTGAAGTTCAAACCGGTCTCAGTGACGGTACCAATACTGAAATCAAATCCGGAGTCACGGCAGGTGATGAGGTGATATTTGCAATGCAAGCATTATCTGTGTCAGCAAATACCACAGATAATGCCACAAAAAGTCCATTTATGCCTTCACGTCCCGGAGCACGTACCCCGGCAAAAAAATAAAGCAATGAATAAAACTATCATAGAAGTAAAAAATCTAAAGAAAGATTTTTACGTCGGCGAGGTAACTGTTCGGGCCTTGAAGGGAGTGAATCTATCAATTTCCGAAGGAGAATTTGTAGCTATAATGGGTGCCAGCGGCTCGGGAAAATCGACCATGCTCAATATCCTTGGATGCCTTGAGAAACCTAATGGAGGAGATTACATCCTTGATGGTGTAGATATGGCTAAGCTAAATAAAGATCAGCTGGCAGCATTGCGTAACCAAAAACTGGGATTTGTCTTCCAGTCTTATAACTTGCTACCCCGTACCTCTGCATTGGAAAATGTTGAACTACCCCTTTATTACAACAATAAAATCAAAGCAAAAGAGCGCCGTGAGAGAGCAAAAGATGCTCTCGAAGCTGTTGGACTTGCTGACAGAATGGACCATATGCCAAACCAATTGTCGGGTGGGCAACAACAAAGAGTCGCCATTGCAAGGTCTTTGGTTAATGATCCGGTGGTTATATTGGCCGATGAAGCTACAGGTAATCTTGATACAAGGACATCCTTCGAAATAATGGCGCTGTTTCAGGAGTTAAACGCTAAAGGTAAGACAGTTATCTTTGTTACACATGAAGCTGATATAGCTCGTTTCACATCACGGAATATCGTTTTCCGTGATGGTCACATCCTCAGATCGTTTGATGTTACCGAAAGATTCAGCGCTCTTGAAATGTTGAAAAATATGCCTGAAAATGATGATATTGAAATCGCTTAAAGAAAAAAGACTATGAATATCTCGAATCTTTTAAAAGTTGCATTCCATGCCCTAAAGAGAAATAAACTCAGGGCATTTTTAACAATGTTGGGCATAATCATTGGAGTAGCGTCTGTCATTGCCATGTTGGCAATCGGACAAGGCTCTAAAAAAAGCATTCAGGATCAGATTTCAAGTATGGGAACGAACCTGGTTTTTGTGATGCCCGGATCTCAACAACGTGGGGGAATCATGTTAGGAAATTCTTCAGCAGTTAGTTTATCTGCGAAAGATATGGAAATTATCAGAACGGAATGTCCTGCCATTAATGATCTTTCTCCTGAAGTAAGGGCTAACGGTCAGGCTGTTTACAGTCATAAGAACTGGCCTACAAGCTTGTTTGGCAGCAATACTGAATACCTGAATATCAAAAAAATTGAAGTTGGGGATGGACGTTGTTTTACGGATAAAGAGATACAAACTGCAGCTAAAGTTTGTCTGATTGGTGAAACTGTGGTTGAAAATCTCTTTGGAAAAAATGTCATCCCTATTGGACTTTCTATCCGGTACAAAAATATCCCCTTTAGAATTATTGGCGTATTAAAACCCAGAGGCACCAACACCTTTGGGCAGGATCAGGACGACATGTTGCTTGCACCTTATACTACTGTCCAAAAAAGAGTTCTGGCGACAATTTATTTTGGAAGTATTCAGTCATCGGCAGCTGATGAAGCAAAAACCAAAGATGCAGCCACCGAAATGGAGGCTGCAATGAGAAAGTCGCATAAAATTAAAACATCTGATTCTGATGATTTCACTGTTCATTCTCAGGATGAATTGGTCAGCACTTTTAGTTCTATAAGTAATGTTTTGACTATATTATTGGGTGCAATTGCAAGTATCTCTTTACTTGTTGGCGGCATCGGCATCATGAATATCATGTATGTATCCGTAACAGAAAGAACCCGAGAGATTGGTCTGCGTATGTCTGTGGGCGGAAGAGGAAAAGATATCCTGATGCAATTCCTGATCGAGTCGATTTTGCTAAGCATAATTGGTGGTGTCATAGGTATTCTATTTGGTATCGGTGCATCTAAACTGATAGGTATATTGATGAGTTGGCCTATCGTCGTATTGCCAGCTTCAGTCATTCTCTCATTTTTGGTATGTACTGTAATCGGTGTCTTTTTTGGATGGTATCCTGCACGAAAAGCAGCAAGTCTAAATCCAATTGATGCGCTACGTTACGAGTAATCCAATAATGTTCTGATCAATCTCATT
>Ga0118677_10014602_pt1 | contig 11051 bp, 5 predicted proteins | sample AliMusrvi5mmetaG_FD_86154 | JGI IMG/M metagenome (GOLD analysis project Ga0118677, IMG submission 86154)
GGAAGAAAAGCCTTTGAAAACGGGCTGCCAACCTCCGACCAGATTACAGGAGTAGACACTACGATATGGGGAAGAGTTCCGAAAAATCAGGCAATGGTAAACACATTTGATAACCGCGATGGCACCCGCCAATATCAGGATGTTGGATACGACGGGCTCAGGGATGTGGATGAAAGATCGTTTTTCGATACTACCTATCTCCAGAAAATAGCTGCCAATCCTGGCCTCGGATCCGGTACGCAGGCCTACCAGAATGCTGTTAACGATGCTTCATCCGATGACTTTGCCTATTATATGGGCTCGAATATGGATAATAGCGATGTGAAAATCCTCGACCGTTATAAGAACTTTAACGGCCCTGAAGGAAACTCAACCGCGCCAGGGCAGATGCAAACAACTATGCCGAACGTGGAAGATATCAACAGTGACAATACCCTGAGCGAATCCGAAAGATATTACCAGTATCACGTGGACCTGAAGCCTGAGAAAATGAACGTCGGCGAAAATTACATTGCCGATATCCGTGATGCCCAAAACGTACGCTTCCCCGACGGTAGCATACATGATGTAAAATGGTACCAGTTTAAAATTCCTGTTCGTCAGCCTGAAAAAGTGGTTGGTAATATGCAGGATTTCCAATCCATCCGCTTCATCAGGATGTTCTTCAAAGGCTTTACCCAGCCGATTATTTGCCGCCTCGCCACTTTCGACCTGGTTCGCAGCGAATGGAGAAAATACAACCACAACCTGCTGTCATCGGGAGAATACATCCCCGGTGACGAACAAAGTGGTACAAGCTTTAATATTTCAGCAGTAAATATTGAGGAAAATGCAAGCAGAACGCCTGTTCCTTACGTTGTTCCTCCGGGAATTAACCGCGAAATAAATCAGGGAACGACTAACCTGGTTAAAATGAACGAACAATCACTGGTTCTCAGGGTAAATAACCTGATTGACGGCGATGCCCGTGCTGTTTACAAAACCACACAGTTCGACCTAAGGCAGTTTACATACCTTCGTATGTTTGCTCACGGTGAAAAACTCAAAGAATACGACCAGCTGAAAGATGGCGATATGACTGTTTTTATCCGCTTAGGTTCCGATTTCACTGAAAATTATTACGAATACGAAATTCCTTTAAAATTATCACCCTGGTTCACCAGCAAAAACAGCCCCGAAGTTATCTGGCCTGCAGAAAATGAATTCGCTATTAATCTGGATGAGCTCGTTCAGGTAAAGCAAGACAGAAACACCTTTATGCGTGAACCGGGTTCGCCGATAACACTTACATCACCCTATGTCAAACAATCGGGCAATGCAAAGATTTCTGTAGTGGGAACTCCAAATATCAGCGATGTCAGAACCATTATGATTGGTGTCAGAAACCCGAAAAAGAGAACGGTTAACGACAATGATGATATGTTGCCTAAATCGGCTGAAGTCTGGTTTAATGAATTGCGCCTCACAGATTTTAAAGAAGAATCGGGATGGGCGGCCACTGCACGAGCGAACGTTATCCTGGCCGACCTCGGAAACCTGATAGTGTCGGGGTCATACAGTACGCCTGGCTTCGGTAATATCGAACAGAAACTTAACAGCCGGCAGAAAGAATATATTTCATCTTTCGATATCGCAACAAATATAGAGCTTGGGAAATTCTTCCCTGAAAAATTAGGCATTCGGATTCCCATGCACGTTGATTATTCCCGAACTGCGACTACCCCGGAATACAACCCGTTGAACCCCGACAGCAAACTTAAATCAGACCTCTCGACCTACAAAACTCAGGCTGAAAGGGATTCAATAAAAGCACTTACACAAGACCTGACCACACGAAAGAACATTAACTTCATCAATGTCCGGAAAGACAGGGTGGGACAAAATAAGAAAATCCATCTTTACGATATCGAAAATCTTGATTTTAGCTATGCATATTCCGAGTATTTCCACCGTAATGTGGATATTGAATATAACCTGAAAAAAATCCATAAAGGAGGAATTGGCTACAATTATTCTATTAATCCGCTTAATGTAAAGCCATTTGCCAAGATTAAATTCCTTAGCAAAAGCAAATATCTGGCATTGATAAAAGACTTCAACTTTTATTTCCTTCCCAAAGCATTTTCTTTCAGAACCGATATAAACCGCGAATTTAACGAGAGCAAACTAAGGAAAAAGAGCATTGGCCTCATTGCCATGGAACCAACGTTTGTGAAAAAGTTTGAATGGAACAGGATTTTTGACCTCCGGTTTGATTTAACCCAATCGCTGAAACTAGAGTACAACGCAACGGCAAATGCAAATATTGACGAGCCTCAGGGAAGAATTGACAATAAATCAAAAAAAGACAGTGTCTGGAAAAACGTATTTACCCTGGGAAGAATGACCCATTATCGGCAGTCAACAAATATTACCTATAACCTTCCTTTAAGCAAAATCCCTATCCTGAACTGGATTACCGTAAGCGCACGATACAATGCCGACTATATGTGGGATGCTGCGGCACTTTCGATGACCGAGCTGGGAAACACCATTGAAAACTCAAACACCAAGTCCGTTAACGGAGGCCTGACGATGCAAACCCTTTACAACAAAATCGGGTACTTAAAGAAACTCAACAGCGATGCTCAAAACAAAAACAAGCCCAGTACAGCTCTCAATCCTAAAATGAAGGTGCCGGCAAAAGGCAATAAGCAAAAACTGGATTCGGCAAACGCCAACGTGAAAGACAAAGTCAATTACTTTAAATGGATATTAGATAACTCATTGAAATTCCTGATGGCGCTGAAAACTGCTAATATCACTTATTCTGAGAGCAAAGGAACACAGCTGCCCGGCTTCAAGCCCAGCCCGAACCTCGTGGGTATTGACCTGAGCAACGGTGCTCCCGGATTCCTGTTTGCTTTTGGCGACCAACGAAGCATCGTGAAAAATGCCGAAAACAACGACTGGCTTACCAAAGACACATTGCTCAATTTTGCCTACCTGACAAAATATACCCAGACAATTAATGTCAGGGCAACACTTGAACCTATAACTGATTTAAAAATCGAACTCACTGCCGACCGTACCTATTCAGAAAACCATCAGGAATACCTGAAGGCCGACCGTAACGGAAACTTCAGCGACAGGCCAATATCGACTCAGACAACAGGAAATTTCAGCATGTCGTATTTCACACTAACTACCGCTTTTTCTAATACCGACAACAATAACAATTCTGCCATTTTCAACAATTTTAAAAATTCCATTCTTATATGAATGTTCAATTTTAGTGATCAAAAAACGCGGGGGATTGTATGAATCAATTTTGTCGCAAAAAAATGTCTGTGGGGTATAAAGGATGGGTTGAGGTTTTACTTGTGTGAAATTTTCTGAACCTAGTTTAATTTGATCAATCTCTTTTTTTAAATAATTATTATTTTCAGATAATTGAGTAATGTTATTAATAATAATTTGTGTTTTTCTTTCTAAAGCAGCATGGTCAAGGGACAATTGATCATATTTGTTTAAAAACTCTGTCAGCAATTTATAATTCCGATCTATTAAACCATGCATTTTATCACTTTCTTCCATCGCTTTTTCTATCATAACTTGCAAGTCAGTAATGGTTATTTTATCAGATTTTCTTCTTTTAAAAAACATTATAACCTCTTCCGGTAAATATTTTTTACCAAACCATCCTCTATCAATGCCTAACAGGAAGACAATAATAATTACAACAATAAATATCAGAAGATATACATCCCACATGTTTCTTTTACTTCAGTTCTATTTGTAATTTCCTAGTTACCCTCCAAACGCCATTTTCTTTAATCAATGAACCAGGCATCTTCGTCACTATCTTTGCAACATTATGAATTGAACTATAATGCTCACAAATAGGATCAATAACGTTTCCCAGAGACCCGAATACTCTTTTTTGAGCATCAATATCATCGTTTATATACAAACTTGCTTCATTTTCTGATGTTTGACTAATCTTGAAAATTCCACTTGTATATGTATTATCTATTTTATTGATAATAAAACCTAAGGGGTTTGTGCTTGTTATGTTGTCGCAATAGAAAGTTTGAATTAAAAACTGAGGTTTTGGCTGAAAAATTTTGGGTTCATTTACTTCCACCCGATTAATTTCTTTATTAACTTGTCCTATTTTGACTTCTTTCTCTTTAATGGTGTTCTGTAAAGAAATAATTTCAATTTTTAAGTTATTGATCTGTTCATCTTGCTTGCGGTCAACTTCTCTTTGTACAACACTTATTTGGTTTCTGAGTTCACTGATTGTTCTTTTGTTTCTGGATATCCTTCTATTATAATAAAAAAATAAAAGTATAATAATTAATCCTGTAATACCAATCAGAATTTTATTCCAGGGTATTACTAAAGGAATTTCAATTTCCTTGTAAAGCAAAATCTTTTTTCCGTTCTCATCAGTAACATTACATGTTTTATAATCTGTACTATCTCCCTTAAAAGACACAGACCATCCCTTTTTAATGGAATCATTTTTTTGACTGGGAGGTACTTGCTTAGGTGGTACTGGCTTATATAGAACATGCTCTTCTCCCCCAAAAGAAAAAGTTAATGACTCATATTCTCCTTCCGGAGAATTTTCCGTCCATCCATCTTTTATTTTCGTTTCATAGGCTTTCTTAATTGAGTCATTTTTTTTAGCTTCTTTTTCCTTTTTAATTACAGCAGCTTCTTTTACAACATCTACAGGCTTAGTGGGGGGCTTTCCACTCGCCATCGGTGCAACATCAGTCCCTTTTTCGGAAGAAGAACTTGTGCTTTTCGGCTTTTTAACTTTTACATCAATAGGGATTAATTTATATACTATCTTATCATCAGGTTTAGAACCAAATGTTGCTTTTTCATATGTCCACAACTTTTCTTCTCCATGTGGTATAGGTTTTTTACTTTGAAAAAATTTATTATCATTTGCCTCGGCTTCATCTTTAAAAATTTTTTGCGAATAGCCATTAACGCCTATTAAAATGGTAAAAACAACAATAAAAAGAAAATTAATTTTTTTCATTTGAATATATTTATGATCTTAATTTATTCCAGCCTATACATGCAAGCTTATAATTATTATATTCCAAGAGAAGATGCCCTGTAAAGTGTTTCTTTCAGTGTCCAGAAAAACATTGATTCCGGTATTTCATTATCAAGCAGTGCAGGGTCGTTAAATCTTCCATACATCTGTTCGAAACTAGCCTCTCCCATATCATTCATCAATTTCATCTGCTCCTTATCAAAAGAAATACTAAAGCATTGGTTCAAATGGTTGAGTATGTCCTTGTCTGTTGTGAGTATGTTTAAAAAATTGTGGTAATTGCTAATAACTTTGCTTTTTAAACCTTCATCAGCGATGTCTTTAATAGAATAAAAACTATTTTGATCAGTGTCTTCTGCGAACCCGTAGTGTTTTTTGCGATTCTCTTTTATTTGATTAATCTGATTAATACCTAATACGGCTCCTTCGGCAGTAATTTCCTTTGGTGCTGTTGTGTATTTTACGTTAAACATATTGGGGGCTTCCTTACCCATAAATTTTGTTAACAGCAGTTTTGCAAGAACAGTAACCTCTTTTTCCTGAGAAGATATCATTTTTATGTATAAACTGCCCATTCCTGTAAACGTTATATTCATCGGTATTTCAACCCCAATCTTTTGCATGAACTGGGCAATATAATACATTATGCCTGCAAAATGCACAAATATCAAGGAATAGAGTTTATTATTGTTCTGTACTGAGGGTGTAAACATAAATTCTCCGTCATGCCCAAAAACAAAACTCAGCACATCAGAAGATGTAAAGCGGCTTTGAAGGTTTGATTTCGTAAAAAATGCAAAGCTCTCTTTTGTATCATTTGGTAAAGTAAGCTGGCCGGGTGTTTCAAACATTTTCTTTGCTAAAAGATAGAAGCCGTTTTTATTATTTAATAAAGGGGGATTTCCGGTTCCTCCACCCCACAGGTCATTGGCTGCAAAAAATACAGAAGAAGAATAAGCCTGACGGTATGTTTCGCCAGGTATTGATGGTGTGAGGTATAAAATGTCGGTGGTTCCACCGCCAATATCAATATTTAAAGTGCTCGATGATTGCATGACACCCATATTTACAAAGGAAAAATAGGGAGCAAGTGATTCAGACTGTTCAACCAGATTAACATGATGTCCGTTTCCGAAAACATCATTTATCGCATCATTCCATTTATTCCTGTAAAAGTTCATTACAGGCACCATCATTGCTTCAGGTCTCGTCCAGATAATCGTAGGATTTAAAGTGCCGTTGTTTAACAGGCATTTATTTTTGATCATCCAGATAATCTGTTTGCAAAATCCTTTTATCCGTTTATCTTGTATAGCGCTAACACCAGCCCATTTCAATTCACTTTCAAAACGCTGAAGCGGCTCAGCTCCTTCTTCTTTTTCATTTTTGATAGAAAAACCGATATTAATGTTGCCAAATAAATCAGTTTGCTCGTTATTTAATGCAACTGTTTCGAAGACAACTGTCCTGATAGGATATTTTATATTTGAGCGATTGTCAATCGTAGTCGGCGTAAATTCTCTTTTTCGTATGCTATCGAAAGAAACATAAGCCCCCAATCCTTTAGCAACATCTGTTTCATTATTATAATTAAGCATCACCATCTGTTGGTCACGGTCAGTAATGTTAAAAGCATTTGCCACATCCCCAATGTTTGTTTTAAATGCCACATGGGTATTGGAGGTTCCAAAGTCAACACAGAAAGTAAAATCGATTGCGGCCTGAGTCATGTCATTTACTTTCCAAATTGGAATAATCAATGCACCCACACCATCTTGAGAGATATGAATACAATCGAAACGATTATCTCCATCACTTTCTAAATGGTAGTAAGATCGGTTCCCGCGTTTTTTTATTCCGGAAATATTAACAGAATGATTATTTGTAATCTGATCAAATTTGTAAAAAGTTAAATCAATATCCCGATTTTTTGTTGAGTCGCCAAGCATGATGCAATAATTATCAATATCGGGCTGGCTGGTTTGGTAAAAAGGGAAGATTCCAAGTGCAAAGATTTTATCAAGATTAGAGTATCTTACTATGTCACTGTCAGAATAGATTTTTTCAACTGTAATATTGTTAATACTTCCATTGCCTTTAATAGGTATAAAAAGCTTGACAGTAACATTTCCACTGATAGGGTCCTTAGAAATATGAAGTTTATCCTTTAAATCATTTAATGTAAAATAATTAAAATACTCCTTTCGTAAAGGGAGCAAGCAATCAAAGTCCTCATTTACACCAGTAAAGAACTTTTCTTTATTTATCTTATAATCTATATGAATAAGTTTCTCCTCAAGAAAATCGCTGGCAGTAAGAAATGGATACAAAGTTCTGAAGCCGGGTAATTGACGATCTTGTACAGGAATATGCCTTATATTTGCCAAATCAGCAGAAAATCTCGCATCCCACTGTGTCCCTGCCCAGTACATTAAAGCATGTGCTCCAGGTGTTAACATTAGGGGCGTTTGTAATGTTTGTGTTGCGCCGTTTACTGTAAAATTTGAAAAAAACTGGACAGTAGGTTTCATCATGAATTCGCTGTCAATAGGGTCGTTTACCCCTGAATCTCTTTTTATTGGCAAACCTGCTGCGGTAATGGCAGCTCCTGCAAATTGGAGATCAGGATAGTCACTGTTAAAATTCGGGTTATTTATATTTATCCCCGGGTCATAATTCTGCCGGGAGGCCATCAGATATTCGTCTAAAGATTTGGATTGAGTACTAAGCTGTATGCTATATTTATTCCTGTACTGATGAAAAAACTGTCTAAACTCCTGGGCTCTCTGATGCAGGGCCAAAGGTTGATATTGGCCGGTCTGAACATAAAAAAGGTCATTGCCTCCACAACCTAAAATATCTATGCCTGCTCCTGCCATTTTTCTGACCAGATTGGGCGATGTAAAAACCAAAGTTAAAGGAGAGGTACCCCCAATTAATATCTCGGCATCCCCTTGTTTATAAAATATTAAATGAAGTCCTCTCATATTTTGCAGTCTGGATGCTCTTGTTAATTCTTTCCAAGCTTTACTGAGAGATGTTTGTAAAGATTTATGCTGCTGAATTGAATTAGTAAGTTTAAGAATTTCTGCATTGTAATCCCACCACCTGAATGTAAGGCGTTCCGGGTATTTAAAGATCAATTCCAACAGGTCTAGATAATGAGAAACCAATTCGTGATTCGAAGTGTTTCCAATATGATTGTGGTTTACCATTTTCAGGGCATGCTCCATTAAGAAGAGACGGGCCATCGCACTGGGAATAGATGTTCCCGACTTATCACCAAGCCCTATGATTACCCGATCCTGGATGGTTTGAATTATAGTGTTATCGAGATGTGTTGTAGCTGTCCAATCCTGGTAATTAATACCATCTTGTCTGATATAAATTCTAAATTCTTTCATTTTATTTTATTTTTCAATTATAATTTATAATTCTCTACATAAGATAAAACCTCCTGCATAGTATCCCTTGAAATCTGAAGAAATAATTCTTCATTTCTCAGTATTACGTTATGATATTTATCATGAGCCTTGGTCATTTTTTCATGAAAGAAATCATTTTTTAGCGGAGTGCTAAAAAAAGTTTTTTTCAATACTTTATGTGCCAGTAATTCTCTCATATTATCATCTTCCCCAATTTTATAGGGTTCAAATTTTCGCATGTTATTTTCTGATAACTCTTTAAGCCATTCAGAATAATTCTCTAAAAAATCTTGAAGTTTTTTATAAAAGGCGTTTGTTAACAGCATATTGGCATTTAACCCTAAGTCTTTAATATAACTGGCATTAGGAAATTCAGGCAAAATTTTTCTGAAGAACCTGGCAAAATAAGTAAGCATAGACATATTGTCAAGGAAAGTCATTTTTGATGTCTGTCCAAAATAAGAAATATTAAATTCAGTATATGTGTCTTTTTCTAAACCGAACTCATAGGCTTTATTGGTGTTTAACTCAATATCAGTTTTGTTAGCGAAATCCATTATAGCAGAAGCGGCAAGTAGTTCAATTATATGTGCCTGATTTCTTTGGGCGGCGCCACCCTCAGCATTATTATACAGCCCCGGGGCATTATTAACATCATCGGATAAATAGTAAAGTGCATTTACATCATCGTTCAACCCGCAACTCTCATAAAAATTCAATGCCGCTTTTGTTTTTGTATTAAAGATAGTAGCTGTTATTGCACTGTTCTCTGCGTCAGCAAACTTAAAATACGGCATCACAACTGCTGCTCCAATTTTGGCACTATTAACATTTGCATGAGTAGATGATCTGATAGTTTGAATCAGTTTGGGAAAACCGGCGGCACCAGTACCCCCAAAAATAGAGCTGATAACAAAGATTCTGTCTCCTGCCCCAGTATTTTGTTCAAAAAACTGGAACTCTTTTCCTTGTGTCCATCTGTCGAATACAACGGAGCCTATATTGGGATTACCCTTAAAGCCTACATTCAGATTCAAATGCAATTCTTTGCTATTCCCTGCCGGATTATCATTATAGAGGGCTTCCATCAGGCAGGCCGTATTGTCTAAGCCCAAAGGCTGTGTTAAATGATTATATCCGATATAATCTCCAAATGTGCCATTGCTTCCTTCAACCTCAACATGAAATGTCCTTGCAATATTTGTTTGATGCCCGTCTGTAACAGGTATTTCATCTAGCCGGATAATTGGGGTGGCAAAGAAGGAATCATTTCTGTATGGAGATTCAAGGTTTGTTGACGTATTGATATATGCATTTTTACGTACTATTTGGTACGTTTCCAATATGCGTTCTACAAGGGTAGTATCGCCATTGGCCAGATCATAATCCAGAATAATAGGAACAACTGTAGTGTTTTGCGGCATTTTGCATCCAGCAGCTAAAAGCATCGACAATGAACGCAAAACTCTTGTTCCGGTTCCTCCTATTGCAAAAACAAATATTCTCATAATAAGTTAAATTTAATGTTAATTTTTAATCTGACCTTTGTTCTTTCTTGCTTTTTCAAAAGGAATTGATTTGCCATAAACGGTATAATCCTTTATTAAAAAAGAAATTATAAAGAAAAATATCATGGCATAAAAAGCACTTCCAACTGAATATAATATTAAATAAGAGTTTGGTCTATTAATGAATTTGGTTGAGTTTGTTGTAAACATAGAGATTGTAGCATTGCAGTTGGCAATTTCATCGAGGGTCCCAGAACACAAAGCTCTTCTGTCGTTTGCTTCAACTTTTAATAACTCTTTAAATACTCCCTTAGCATAATAGTTGGTTAATAAATAAGCAAAAATGCCTGTAAACAACAATACAATAATCCAGATTCCGCGCTTCGCAAGTTTAAATGAAAAATTGCAACAAACAAGATAATACAACAGTGCAATTATTAGTCCTACACAAAAAGCTATAAAAAAGCCAGTCTGAAAGCCTCCAGCTTTTTCAAAGAGATTTTTAACTAAACCGTCACAAGCAGATTTATAACCTGTAAGAGTTGTTACATAATAGTAAATGTAAACGAAGATTTTCATATTGAAATATTTTAATTAATAATTATTAAGGATTTGCATTAAATTCAAAGGTGTCTGTAATTCCTTTCTGATCACATATTCCTAAACGAATTGCGTCAACCATATCTTTAAAATAAAAGGTCTTATCAAGGTTAGAGGAAATATTTCTGTCATCTGGTGTTGACACAGAACTACACCAACTAGGCAATGAAGATATATCAATCTCAACAGAAATAATATTATTTATCAATTTACTTTCATGTGGGATAGAGACAGTTATACCTGATGGAATAGTTCCATTGATTTTTAAAGGCTTGTTATTCAGTTTAATAATAATATTATTTGAGATATAATCTTTATCTAAAACGTAATTAGGAAAATTTCGCAATGTTATATCAAGTTTAACCGGTTTTTCATCTTTGTCACATTCTTCTTTCACAATTTTTTCTTTCATTAAAATATCCCTGCTGCTGAAATCAAAACGGGGTACTCCATCAC
>Ga0118677_10014603_pt1 | contig 11051 bp, 9 predicted proteins | sample AliMusrvi5mmetaG_FD_86154 | JGI IMG/M metagenome (GOLD analysis project Ga0118677, IMG submission 86154)
GCGATAAAGATGGCGCCATCTTCGTCCGGCAGGCGGTGGCTGAAGCACTGATCGAAGAAATGGCACTCGACCGCCGCGTCGTGCTCTACGGCGAGGATGTGGCGGATTACGGCGGCGCCTTCCAGGTGACGCGCGGCATCATCGATATCTTCGGGCGCGAGCGCTGCTACAACACGCCGATCTCCGAAGCGGCAATCGTTGGCACCGCGGTAGGCGCGGCGGCGGCGGGACTGCGCCCGGTGTGTGAGTTGATGTATATCGACTTCGTGCTGCTGGCGATGGACCAGTTGGGCAACCAGGCAGCGAAGAACCGCTACATGTTCGGCGGCAAAGCCGAACTGCCGCTGGTGGTGCGCACCACCGTGGGCGGTGGTAAAGGCTACGCCGGCCAGCATAGCCAGAGCCTGGAGGCCGTATGCACCATGGTCCCCGGTCTGAAAGTCGTGGCGCCCAGCACCGCTTATGATGCGAAAGGGCTGCTCAAATCCGCCATCCGCGACAATAATCCGGTGGTATTCATCGAGCACCAGTCCATCTACACGCTTAAAGGCGTCTGCCCCGAAGAGGAGTACCTTATCCCGCTGGGACAGGCAGCCATCCGCCGCGAAGGCACGGACGTCACCATCGTCGGCTATTCCAACCCGATCCTCATCGCCGAACAGGCCGCCGACCTCGCCGCCGAGGAAGGCATTTCCTGCGAGATCATCGACCTGCGCACGCTGATCCCCATGGATGAAGAGACCGTGCTCAACTCGTTGAAAAAGACCGGCCGCCTGCTCTGCGTGAACCAGGCGCCGAAAACCGGCTGCTTCTCCGAACACATCGTCGCACGCATGCAGGAAATCGGCTTCCCCTACTTCAAAGGCCCGGCCCAAATCGTCGCCGCCTACGACTGCCCCCCACCCATGTCCGCCGTGCTGGAGACAGAATACCAACCCAACCCCCGCCGCATCCTCGAAGGCCTGCGCAAAGTCATGGGAAAATAAAAAAGGCAGAAGGCAGAAGGATTCATCGGACATATCGGACAAATCGGACATATCGGCCTTACCAATCAACCGATTCGTCCGATACGTCCGATACGTCCGATCAAAACCCCCTCAGCACCCCAATCCCACTAACCACTAACTACTCACTCCCCCCAGCTCCCGCCAGCGTCCTCGGCTTGCGCAGATGGGTTGGCAAATGGCGCACTAACTCGCGCGTCTGCCGGGAGTCAGGTTCGCGGATGTACCAGGCTGCGACCGTCGCCGCGCCGATGAACAGAATCGAGGCAAAGAAGGTGACGCGCAGGTCCGCGTGCTGCATGCCTATTGCGTGGCACCAATCGGGCAAATGCCCGCCCAGCGCCGGGAAAGGCGCCGCACACAGGGTGACGATGATGGAATAAATAGCGAACTGCACCGAGCGTCCGGTATTGGGCGTCACCTTATAGACAAGCGTATTCAGCGCGACCACGATGCCCGCGATGGTGAATCCCACAATGACGTGGAGGAACGGCAGCACAAGATAGATAATGCGCGCGTTGGTCAACCAGATCCACGCGATCGGCATCGGCGTCGAAACCAGCGTGCAGGCGACCAGCACCGGCCGGCAGCCATACCGGTCGATGACGCGTCCCCAGAACGGCGACACCATCAGCATCACCAGGATGACCACCACGTTCAACAGTCCCAACCCGAAGAAGGGCATATGCAGGTCACGCAGCATATAAGTGGCGTAAAATGGGCCGGCGATGCTCTGCATGGACCAGAGCAGTGCGTAGAGCATGACGAAGAGCAGCGCGCTATTTTTGAATGTGTCTTTCACGCAGGTGATGAAATGACCGCCTTCCGTATGCCGCGCGGTGGGAATGTCGGCCTGCAGCGCGAATAACACCGCATTAAGCAGACCGAAAAACATGCCGAAAGCGAATAGCCAGCTAAACGCCCCGATGCCCATGTGCTTGACCTTGTCCAGAAACAATCCCTCGATGACGGCGAAAAAGGCGCCGATGATCCCGCCGTAGCGGGTAAGCCGCCCGAAAAAGGTGCCGCGATAATGATCGGGGATCAGATCGCCGATCCAACTGCCGCGCGCATTGCCGGAAATATTCGCGAATAGCGTCACCAGTGTAATGATGCCGATGAGCGCGCCGATTTTCGCCGCCACCGGCGCGCGCGCCGCGACATAGGGGATGAGAATAATCAAGATCCAGCCGGCGACGTTCAACAGCGCGCCAAGCAGCGTGAGCAAACGCCGGCTGATGCCGCGCTCGACCAGCGCCGCGGAGAGCAACTGCACCACCACACAGAGCATGGGAATCGAGCTCATCAACCCGATCTGCACATTGTTCGCCTTGAGCTTGAGCGCGTAACCGATGAGGAACATGCCCCCGGTAGACGCCACATAAATCGCCCCGAGCATCGCCTGCGCATAGGAAAGACGAATCGCGCGCTCCACCACTGCCGCCGGCAGCTTGTTTGCCATTTCCTCACCCATACCCATCTCCCCATTACTGTTTATTTTGACTGATTTACAGGATTCACAAAAGAGTTAATCCTGTCCAGAATAAACAGTATTGTCTCTACCCCCGCTTTTCGCGCCGGTCTTCGTTTGCTGGTCTCTTATTCGGCAAACAAAGAAACATCCCTTTTCTTTGGCAACGCAAGAGATGGGGGATTGCTTGCTAACCTGCATTATTCATAACTATTTCGAATAATGCTCAGTTAGCCCGGCAATCCTTGCGTTTCATGAATAATCCGGGCTAACCACGAAGGAGAAGGTCAATATGGTCCTGGCGATGGCGGATTGATCTTACTGGCTGTAATTGGTACCGGTCATTACATATATATTTTACTGCGATGATTTGTCATAATAAAAATTACGCAGTATACTGTGTATACAATGTACGAGGAAAGCCGTTCACAATCTGCTTATGCCACTCCACAAGGAATTCGCTTGCTGCAAGCGCTCACCGCTCAGGAGCTATACATCTTTACCACTGAGGATGCGCGAGCGTGTGCAGAGCAGTGCGGTATTACTGTGACATCTATTCCATATGTGCTACACCAACTGATGACCGCTGGCTGGGTGCAGCATCTTCGGCGCGGACTTTTTGCTGGGACAGGATCGTTGCCGAACGAGCAACGTCTCCATCCTTTTGCCGTGGCTACCAGGTTGATCGAGCCGTCGGCTATCAGTCACTGGTCTGCACTGCAGCACCATGGATTGACTGAACAACTGCCACACTATATCTCGGTGACGACGTCTCGGAAGGTCGTCACCCCTGGCATGCGACAGTCGTTATCGGCACAGGCACCTGGCGACAAGCATCGATGGACAGTTGGCGAGTTGGAAATTGAATTTATTACCGTGCATGCTGACCACTTCTTTGGCATCGAGCAAGTATGGGTCGATCAATTATTCCGCGTGCCGATTACTGACCGCGAACGGACGTTGCTAGACCTGTGTAATTCTCCACGTCGCTTTGGTGGGATGACTGAGGTACTGGGGATTTTCGAGGAGCACTGGGCATCGTGTGATCTGGCGCGACTCATTGCCTATGCGTTACAATACGGCAAGGGCGTCGTGGCCAAGCGACTGGGGTGGGTGCTTGAATCGGTAGGGGTCCCGCAAACTGCTTTTGCGCCATTGCTCGAGATGCCGGAGACCAGCTACGGACTGCTCGATCCATCTCGCCCCCATGCTGGCCCGTATGAGCCTCGCTGGCGATTACGCAACAATTTGCGCGCGTAAGGACACCTATGCCACTGTCATTATTACAATCTCGTCTTCGTCATGCCGCTCAAACTACCGGATTACCGCTGCAAGTGCTCGAAAAGGATTATGCGCTAAGCTATATCCTGGCGGGGATGGCATCGAACGATCAGTTAGCCCAGACACTCATCCTTAAAGGGGGTACTGCCCTTAAAAAGCTCTACTTTGGCGACTACCGGTTTTCCGAAGATCTCGATTTTTCTACTATCGATGCTCCGCATGACGAGATCCTCGAACAATACCTTTCCGATGCCATGCAGATGGAATCGTCCACGCGCACGCGATTACTACGACCTCTGGCGCATTCTCGGCACTTTTCGCGATGAGTTGGATCTGATTCGTATACGGCAATGCCTGGATGCCAAGTGTGTCGTTCGCGACGTTTCCTATATCGGGCTTGATGACTTCTTCACTCCACTTCTGGTGCGTGAAGCTAAGCGTGTTTGGGAGAGTAATCTTGGCGCCTTTGTTCGCAATCTTCCCGCGTGTGATCAGGTGCTGCTCGAATTGCGCGTTCATCTCGCAGGGGTGATACTGCGAATGCCTGAATAGAAAAACTGCTGCAGAGCCTTCCCGCGTGAGTATTTTTCGACTCACTGTCGGGAGACTTACGCGGGAGACTTGCTCATTCTCATTCTGCTACCGAATACGGTGCCGCCCGGATGGTGGCGTCGGCATGTACCCCATGGCGTTCGCCGGCAAACAGTCCCGGTGGGTGGCGACCATATCCTCACCGGTAAGCGTCAAGTAGCGTTCCCCCCGCATTCCGCATTCCGCAATCCGCATTTGACACATATGCGCCGCATCTGCTACTATCTACGCACAATAATACCCCCGCGCCTGTTGCGGACGGGGGTATTTCCATGTAAAGCAGTGCACCTGTAGCTCAGCTGGTAGAGCAACGGACTTTTAATCCGTAGGTCCTGGGTCCGAGTCCCAGCGGGTGCACCAACTTTAGCCTCAAATTTCCTTTCAGACCCGGCGTTTCCAATGAGCATATTCCATCAATAATCGCTTTGTGGCACCATCAGTGGTACCAAACTGGCACTGATATTGGGCCATTTGATAAAGAGAAAACTGAATGACTTTCGGACCAGGGATGGATACTCAGCACGGTTTGGAAGGGTGCGGAAGCCCCGCTCACCAATAGGTCATGAAGATAGTGGGAGTAGAATGAAAATCCTGCTACCAGGCAATCCTTACATGTCATGAATAATCCAGGCTAATCCTGTTAATCCTGTCTAACCCGGATTATTCATGAAAGGTAAGGACTGCCGGATTAGCTGGGCATTATTCGAAAGAGTTATGAATAATGCAGGCTAAAGTAAACAGTATTGTGCCTGTCCCCGCTTTCCGCGTGCGGACCAATGTACAAATTTGGCTTCGTTTGGTGAAAGCACTGTTAACGGGGAAAAATCCCCCAGCCTCAAATATCCGTGCAAAATTCCCTTTTACAGTGCAAAACAGCGTTATTTCAGCTTTTCGAACCCGAAAGCGAAAATTGTACATTGCGAAAAATGTCTGCAATTGCAGACATTTCGCCCGCCCGGATTATTCATGAAACGTAAGGACTGCCGGGCTAACCGGGCATTAGACTTTATCGGAAATACCGGCTGGCGTCTCACGGCCTCTTTTGGCGGCAGGCCGCGTTGTGCTTTTCACGTTTGTCTTGCTTTGACAAAGTGTGAAAAGTACGCCTTGCCTGCCACCAAAATGGACTCGTGATACACTCAGTCGCAATTTCCGGTAAAGTCTATTATTCGACATAGTTATGAATAATGCAGGCTCGCACTCGATGTGCCACGGTTGATGGTGAAATGTGCAAGATCTTGCACATTTCACCATCAGCAGGCCACCACCGGTTTCTTATGATTGGCTTGTGTGCGCAATTGCGCACACTGGCCAGCAACCAAGTGATAAACGATAACACTACCAGTATGGCAAACAACTGTTTATGTTGTTAATTGGGAGTTGATGGAGAATGCTTGGAGTTGGTTATACAATCATGATCAACCTACATCAGCGCGTGCTGTGCGTCGCATCAAACTTGCCGGGAGTGGATGTTGCAAATGCCAGATAATACTCATCGGTTTACTACCGATATGACTGATATATTCTGCGGGACCGAGGAAATAGTAAGGAGAAGCTTGGTTATTCACCGATTTATATTCACGCACACAGAGTAGGATGTTATGCTCATGTTGTTGGTGCTCGCGATAACGTCGGCCTGTTGGTGAATCTTCGGATGTAGTGCTCTGACTTTGCCAGTGGAAGCGGTTGTTGCTAATGGCATAATCCTCATACATGGTGGTCGGTGAATAGTCAGTGTCGGTTTTCTGCAGTGTTATCATAAAAAGATCAGCATTTAACTTGGGCAGGAAAAGCACACCTTCACGCATGCTTGGCTGATACTGCAGAGTCCAATGTCCCAAACCAGCTAATATTTCGTCACGGGTATAGGCAGCATGCAATTCGAGTGGACACGTGAATGGCAAATTTAACGTATGCGGTGAAGTCTCCAAATGGCCTTGCTGATAGGTAAGCAGTTGCTGCAATTCAATGCACATGATAGGATTTTCTCGTAAACAACATAGACTCTCGATCACATTCTCCGATGTTTCACCTGGTCCCCACATTGACAAGTGCAACATTGCTAACCAACGATGTTCTTCTTCTAAAAGCTGCTCATGGGTAGGTAGCGGTATTGATAAATCAAGCACGTTCAGTAAATAGCTAATTTGGCGTGGACCGCTTATATGTTCAATGCGACGGAGACCTTTCGTAAGACGTGGCTCATCCGGATCATGGAATGCTGGGCGTACTTCTGCTTCCACACACAGGCGCGACCAACTAACCTCGCGACGATACAAGTCATCGGGTGCCAACTGGTGTCGTTCTAGGAACTCGGGGAGATCCGGTACGCGACCTAGTTGATTTGCATCTTCGGCGATAGCTTCCAAAAGACGCACCTTTGCGCTACGTAAATTCTGTCGGATATTCTGCAGTACGTAATCCTTAGCAATTCGCTCAAGTTTCACCAGACAACCTGCCGGCAGGTGTGGAAAATCTGCTTCGACTTGGTGCAGTATAAGACGACCGGGATCATCGAGAAGCGCGCGATAACGCACATCAAATCGATACTTCATATGGGCTTGACCGATGAAATCAAGTACGGTGAGGCATTCCTTGCCTGGAGCATGGCGCAAGCCACGGCCTAACTGCTGTAGGAAAACCGTCAGGCTTTCGGTAGGGCGCAAAAAGAGGACAGTATCAACCTCTGGGATATCGATACCCTCGTTATATAGATCTACGGTGAAGATGAAGTTGATTTCCCCCCGGCGCAAGCGCTGCTGTGCAGTATCGCGTTCTTGTTGTGCACTGTCGCCGGTAAGCGCTATCGCCGGGATACCGACAGCGTTGAATTGATTTGCCATGAAGTGCGCATGAGCGACACTCACACAGAACCCCAATCCTTTCGCCAGACGAATATCCAACAGCAATTCACTAGCTTTCTGAATCGTATACTGTGCGCGGATGTGGTTACCGGTATAAATACGATCCAGGTCTTCCTTCATATAACCACCACGTTGCCAACGTAAATTCTGCAGGTTAGCCGTATCAGTATCGGTAATCCCGAAATAGTGGAACGGGCAAAGCAACTTGCGGTTAATGGCATCTGGCAAACGGATTTCAGCAGTAGTGTGCCAGTCAAAATAGCGGAAGACATCACCCCCATCAGCTCGCTCGGGTGTGGCGGTCAGACCGATAAGCGATTGTGGATGGAAGTGTTCTAAGAGACGCTGATAAGTTGGCGCCTCTGCATGATGAAACTCATCAACCACAATATAGGCGAAGTGGTCGGGTGGGATATGCTCCCACAATTCGCCTGCGTGGAAACTCTGGATAGACATGAAGATGTGATCGAATTGTTGCGAGCGAGTATTTCCCACGAATAGATTGCCAAAGTTCATGTCACGCAATACCACACGGAAGGTCGCCAGACTCTGTTTCAGGATTTCTTCGCGGTGGGCGATGAAAAGTAAGCGCGGATACGGACCACCTACGGCGGCGGTAAAATTACGGTAATCAAAGGCACTGATCATTGTTTTGCCAGTACCAGTAGCGGCGACGATGAGGTGTTTAGCACGCCCGGCGTAGCGCTCGTAAGCAATACGATCAAGTATTTCCTGTTGAAAGGGAAACGGGCGAAGATCAAAAACTGGCAAAGTGGCATCCGGTGTGCCGTTATTGATTGCTTCACGCAGAGCATCTTCCAGTTTCTGCTGATCACCATCCTGGTACGGCGTGAATTCTCCATCGTACCAGTGTGTCTCATACGAGGCGGTAAGCTTTTCCCATAAATGCGATGACTCATACTGACTGATTTTGACGTTCCACTCAAGTCCTTCTGTCAGCGCGGCGCTCGACATATTCGCAGAGCCAATGTATGAAGTGCCGAAACCAGTATGACGGTGAAAGATAAAAGCCTTGGCATGTAAGCGGGTGCGGTCGCGATCATACGAGATGCGAATTTCAGTGTTAGATAGTTCGCGTAAAAACTCCACCGCTCGCGCATCAGTAGCTCCCATGTAGCTGGTAGTAATAACACGCAATTGATGATTAGGTTTCTGCACAAAAACCTGTAGCTCATCTTTTAGACAGCGTAGACCGCTCCATTTGATGAATGAACAAATGATGTCGATTTGGTCGGCGGAGAGGATCTCCTTCTTCAACTGGGATAGCAGTGTAGGGTCGAGTTTGGTGCGCGCCAGCAGGCAACTGCGCGAAAGCGGGGTATCTGGGCGTGACATAGGGGGTGTAAGCTCAGATTCACGAAGCTCTAACAACTGATGTGTCCCTGAAAATGTAATCGGCTGTGCTTCGCCTGATGCTTCCGCTAATACACGCAGTATGCGATTCAAAATTTCGAGTTGCTGCCTTTCTGCATCTGGCCCAATACATGATTGCAGCGTACCTGCAATAATGTGTTGTAAATAAACTGCGAGCACATCGTGACGTTCACCGGGATCGATGGTATCGGCAATACGCTGTCCATCGGGAATTTGGACCAGCATATCCTGCAGGCGATTATCTATAAGCAATTCATATAGGCCAGGGACGAGATCCATTATACAGATGTTGCCTTTCAGATTATAAGCCAACTTCTGGTACAATATTCGGCATCTGCATACTACTAGCCTTTCTTTATAGTGAAATTGATATTTTCCACTTTCTATAACAGATATCGAGGCGTATTTCAAAGCCCATTCAGTATTACGGTTTTGCTTTTTGGTAGGATGCTACCTCCATCTAAATCCAGCAGAAGCGAGCAGAAGCACGATTTTCAGCAGGAGATAGCCATTTACTGAAGAAAATATGGAGTGTTCCCTGTCATCTGTACTTTTGAACCTGCGGGGAAATGCCCTGACAGGCCCTTATACGGAGTGTTCCATGTCTGTTCCTAATATAGTGGTAATCGGCCAGCACAGCATGGTAGTGGCCAGGAATGATTATTATCGCATTCGTTATTTCAGCCGGCGGGACGCCGGCGCTCCCGGTCTTCAATGAACAGTATTGGGGGTAGCCCGGATAATTCATGGAAAGTAGTGTCTGCCGGGCTAGTTGGGCATTATTCGAAATAGTTATGAATAATCCAGGGCTGGCTTCGGTCGTCACTGCGTGACTTTGATGTTTTTTGGCTACTTGACCCGCCAATGAATTAGCGGGCTATTATCGGTTATCCCTACGGGATAAAACGTGTGTGGTGGCGTTCCTACCCACGCTTGCCCCCAATTGGGTTTTGGGGACATATCTACAGGTGCCATATGTCACGTTATCAAATAGCGAAAGGTGTCGAGGCAGAGTTTGAATCGGGATCCGGCCAACGTGTGTTGCGCAACCTGCGCGGGATCAAGCGCAAAAGGGAGATGGATCAGGCAGAATATATTGCTTTGACCAAAGCGCAAACGCGATATTACGCTGAAGTGGTCGATGCCAGGATGCGCTTTAACGCGGCGTTTATACGCCGCATGCATTATGATTGGCTTGGCGAACTGTATGCCTGGGCTGGTAATTACCGCACGGTAGAGATGTCCAAAGATGGTATCGGCTGGCCACCGGCATTCAGGATTGCTGATAATATGGAGATGCTGTCCGCTCATGCGCTGCAACAATTCACGCCGTGTCGTTCGGCACCATTGCGTGAGGTTTGCCGACAGATCGCGGAAATCCACGCGGTATTGGTGTTCATTCACCCTTTTCGAGATGGCAATGGACGCGTCGCAAGGTGGCTGGCGGATTTGATGGCCGCGCAAGCCGGGTACCCACCACCGATGTATCGGTTTGATGGCAGGGGGTCGCTCGCTATACAGAAGCAATACCTGCTGGCTATGCGTGCTGGTTATGTACGGTGTTACGAGCCGTTGTCAGCATTCTTCGAAGAGGCAATCACTTTGCGATTATCATCTTGAGTATCTATCTCTCGCAGAGCTACGGAAGATGCACCTTCGAGTACGGAGGATGCGCGCGCATTTTCGCGCACGATCCTGCGAAAAATGTTCTCATCGGAGAGATATTTATTGGTTTTGATAAGTGGTGCCATTTCAAGTTCATTATACCACTTTAGGCGATGGTTGTCCGGCAATTTTCGCCATTGCCATCGAAAGGATTGCCGGGTTAGCTGTCGGATTTTGTAGGGAACGTCCCTCCGTGGCGTTCCGCCTCTAGTATTGCCATTCGTTTGGCCAACACGTATATCGGAGAAGGAAATATCTCGATGACGCATAGCGGTGGTTGTGTTGGCCGCATGGAGTGGGTGCCCGAAGGCCGGAACGCCACGGAGGGACGTTCCCTACGAAATTTGATTTAGCTATTAACGCATAGCGGTGGTTGGGTTGGCCGCATGGAGTGGGTGCCCGTAGGCCGGAACGCCACGGAGGGACGTTCACGACGAAATTCGATTTACCTATTACCGCATACCGGTGGTTGGGTTGGCCGCATGGTGTGGGTGCCCGAAGGCCGGAACGCCACGGAGGGTCGTTCCCTACGAAATTCGATAGCCCATCAGAAATCCTAGCCCGGATTATTCATGAAACGTAAGGACTGCCGGGCTATCTAAGCATTATTCGAAATAGTTATGAATAATGCAGGATAGATGTCTTTTCGAATACGATTACGAGCACGAGCACGAGCACGAGCACGATTACGAATTTTTGTCCCTAGCCTGGATAATTCATGAAAAATATGGAGTGTGCGATGTCTAATCCAAATGTAGTGGTGATCGGTTATGGCTTTGC
>Ga0118677_10014606_pt1 | contig 11049 bp, 9 predicted proteins | sample AliMusrvi5mmetaG_FD_86154 | JGI IMG/M metagenome (GOLD analysis project Ga0118677, IMG submission 86154)
CTGTAGACCATTGTGTAGAGGAAGACCGACCACGTCAGAATCTTATCGCCACGCGTGAACTCCGGCGTGATGCCCAGCACCTTGTTGCCGGCCGTCCTCCACGACCACCGCAAGCCCTGCTTACCGACCGGCTTAACGCCGTCGATGCTATAGACGCCGCGATGAAGCATGCGATCCAGGTTGTAGGGCTTCCGGTACGTCACCAACGACCCGATGACGTACGCCAGCACGCCGCCGACGATGGCGATGAACATCACCTCAACCGAGTTGACCGGGAACTTGACAGGGTTCATGGTCCACACCACGTAGGGCGAACAATGCGCGGTAACAAACCGCAGGACGGCATCGACCGGGTGAATCCAACCTGTCCGGACGAGAAATGGGTATGCCGTTTCGGCCCAACTGCGCTGCAACAGCATCCCGCCGGTTGAGATGCCCGAGCCGACGAAGAGCGACGCATACGCCCCCGTCGTATTACCGAAACGACTGTACAGGCCGAAAATCATGACCGGCCCGGCGCCGCCGAGCCATATTGACGTCATGATGGTCGTAAACATCCAGATAAAGTCGATATTGACGAAATACAAGGAAGCGATGAAGAAGAACACCGAGACCCAGACGGACGCCCATCGCAGCCAGCTCAGGTGCTGTTCCGGCGAAAGCGGCTTCTTGCGCAGGGGCATGACAATATCCTGAACGATAGTGGCCGAACTGTTGAACGTGCGGGAGTCGTCGGTGGCCAGCAACAGCATGACCATCAGCAGGCAAAAGAGCCCCGTCATGCCCACCGGCAGCATGTGGCGTAGCGTCAGCGGCATCATCATCTGGTGATACAGCGTGCTGAACTTCTGGAAGACGAAGTTACCGCTGTCATTGTGGCCGATCACTTCGGCGGCCGCGTTCATATAGGGCGTGTCCAGGTTCGCGTCGCGCGACAACGGCTTGTCCACCCCGATCTTGTGGGGAGTTCCGGGTACGGCCGACAGCCGCTCGTGAAGATGGGACCGTGTCGCGGCATCCGCCACCACTTCGGCCGCCACCCTGTCCGCAATCTCCAGTCGTACGTCCCTGGCCTGGGCCGCGAACTTCTCGTGTGACATGAAGGTAATCACGGTGATCGCGATTGCCAGGCCCATCAGCCCGGAAAATCCGTTGCGCCACGCACCGAGGATGCCGGCCATCTTCTGCTCGTGCGGCGTTCGCCCGCAGTTGGAGGTGTCGTTGCCCATCCAACTGGCACGGTTGAGAATACTGCCCAGCAACCCGACCACTAATGCGAAGAGGTTGAAATCGCGCAGCTTCTCAATATCGAACGGGTTCAGAAAACTCTCGCCGGGCGCGCGGTCCATCATGACGGGGGCGATTTCCCGGCTCCATGAGAAATGGAGCATGACGTAGATGACAATGATAACAAAAATCGGATAACTCAGCAGGCCCTGCACACAATCGGTGATCAGCAGCGCTATGCGACCGGCAGGCCACATGACGATCAGCGCCATGACCAGGATGACCAGGACGAGGATGGAGAAGGTCGGAATGGTCATTCCAAACATGGTCACGTGGGGCGGAAGCCCCAGGAAGTAAATGAAGAAGCTGGCGGCGACGGCAGGACCGATGGCATTGGTAAGCATCTCCGCCAGCGTGCGCAGCGTGGCGGCGAAGATGCGGAACGACCGACTGTAGCGCATCTCCAGAAACTGGCCGATGGAAAGCGCCTTCGTCTCCCGGAAGCGATACGTGCAGTAACCCGTCAGGGCCATGAGCAGGCCGACGGGCGCCATGATGGCCCCCCAGAAACCCAACGCATAGCCGGTCTGGTAGTTCGCCTCCACCGTGGCCACGATAGCCACCACGCCCAGCGACGACTCCAGACTGCCGACGCACATGACGTACCGCCCCGCGACACGACCGGCAGCAAGATAGTCGACTACCCCGCGCACATACTTGCGCGAGTAAACCGCCATCCAAAGCACGAGGATGACCGGAACAATGGTGATCAGCCAATCAATCCAATGCATTCAACCCGTCCCTTTCTGTTGTCTCCAAACGTTATCGCCCATGGATAGCGCATGACCCTAGACTGTACAGGTCGATACGGTCAACCCAGAACAGCAAATTTTGCGGGTCGGACGCAACTAATTGGCGCAGCCCCCGCTTACTTCTCGGAACCTGAATCAAAACCCGCAGCCAAGTCTCCCGAGCGCCGGAGTCGAAAATGGTACCAGGGTTTGGGCGTGGCCGGTATCGGCGCATCCCAGACCTGATCTCCGCGAACAGGCGCCCAAACGAGCACCCCGTCGGCCGAGCGGACGCGATGAATGGCCGACCTGCCGATCGAGTGGAATCCGAACGGCAGCCGGCCGACTGGAATCCATAGACTGTTCTGCCAGTTGAGGACCACGGACAACCCGATCAGGATTGCGACCAGGGATATCCGGACGGATCTTTGCGTCATTCGGATCAGGCAAGGAAGAAGAAACGCTGCTCCGAAAGCCGCCGGAAGCCAGGTGAAAAGCGCCAAGGCGAACCTGGGATCGGGCGCCAGGAAGAACCAACTCGCGAGGCCGACAAGAAACGGCGGCGCCAGACCCGCATAACGCCACGGGTAATGCGGGGTGGACAGACCTCGCCCCGCCCACAGACCCAAGACCAAGATCCCGACAGCCAAGGGATATAGCATGCCAGCCCTGGCCGCCGCCGTTTCCGTTTGTCTGGCCCACCAGGGCTTTAGCCAGGTCCAGTGACCCAGAACATCTTCCGGTTGCCGGTTGGGCCATCGCGCCCAACTCTTCAGCCAGCGCACATCGTTCGCCATCTTTTCAGCCGGGATTCGCCAGGCCACGTCGCAAGCGCCGGACGGCGATGGGAAAAGCAGGTAGCCACTCAGCAGGCGATTGCGCAGAAGCCAGGGGACCAGCAAAGTCGCCGATAGCGCCGCGGCCAGTGCGAAGAACTTGAGACGGGCCGTCCAGATCATGCCGCCACGTCGTTGGGTTACCCAGGCCCAAACCAGTGCGGAGAGACAGGCCGTCGCGGCGGTAGCGGCGAAACTGAGCTTGATGGTCGCCCCCGCCGAGGCCAGCAAGATCAGCCACCGGACTTCGGCGCGGCGTTCCGTTTCTTCCGTCGCGTCGAAGATGCGCGCCAGGCTCAGGAGCACGGCCAAGGTCATCGCGATAATAGGAGTGTCGGTGGAAGTGGTGCCGTGCCGGTCAAGGAAGCGGGGGAGTTGAAGCAGGAGGAGCAAATTGATGGCATCCTCGAGGCGCAGGCCACTGGGCCGGGTTACGACACGGGATAGACTGACGACGATCCCTGCCGCCAAGAGCATGAATGGAAATCCTGCGCCTACCTGGTAAGCCGGCCAGGGCCATGGGGCACCCTGCAGCCAGGCCAGGTAGAGGAAATAGGAGGAATTGATCGCAAGGGGTTCGTGCAGATTGCCCAATCCGGGAACGACAGGGAATGTGGCTGCCCACCGAATGGATTGCAGATGATAAAGTCCGGCATCATACAGAGTCAGGGGCGCCATGGCCTGATTGGCCGCCCACAGGGCAAGAGCCACAAACACCACGCTCCAGAAAATCATCCGAGGCTTCAAGCCGCACAGGGCGCTATTGAACCAGGGAAGAAGCGAGAAGAGCCCCAGAAGACCTGTCACGGAAATGACGGCAAAACACCCGGCGTTTACGGGCGCCACGAAATGCCATAACTGAAGCAGCCCGAGCAAGCCAGCCCACCCGATGAAGGCCGTCTGGATGGCGTCCCGGACCGGGGCGTTTCGTGTCCCCATCAGCAACCGGATCCAGGCGCCGAGACCGAGACAGACAAATGCAGTGGTTAGCCACGCCCCGAGGACCAGACTCATGCCAATCCAGACGTTATGGGTGCAGGAAAACAATGTGCCTCATCGCGCGACATGGACTACCAACTCTGTTGACATTGAGACAATGTACAGATTCCGATCTTCCGTCCTGGTCAAGGCGTCGTTCAAGAACGATACCCCGATTCGATGATCGCCGGACTCGGCCTCGAAGCGGAATGCATATTCCGCGGGCGTGTTGCTGGCGACCGTCACGGTTGAGGCAATGACGCCGTCAATTGAGAATGCCATTTCGGGCCAGACCTTCTCAACGGGCGAACCAAAGCACGTTACGCGAACCCGATAAGTTCCCGGACTTGCGAAGTGGACGAAGTCGGCCCAGTCGCCGTTAGACCAAAGATTCCAAGCGTTCCCCTGGACCCCGCCCACCGTCTTCACCTGTGCCTGGTCCGCCTGAATCGTCAACGCCCAACCCGTGGCGCAAAAGGAGTGAAGTAGCAAGACTGCAAGGCCGATGCAAGTTACCCTATGGCTCATGGTCCTCCACTGCCTCTCACGGTCGGCCGTTGGAATAACGTGCCAGCGCATGTGTTGATCTTTCTTTCGTCAGATACCAACGCTCAGGCTGTTGATTTGTAGCGGAGCGACGACATCAACCAGTCTGTGGTTGGAAACTAATATTCTGTCGTCCGGATCGTTAGGACTCCCTTGTCTTCGATGACGTAGATCCCGCCAGGCTTCATGATGAGCGCCTCCTTGCAGCCCTCCGGTGGGTATCGAACCCCGAAGTGCTTGTGGAGGAACCGCAGCACTTGGATCTGCCCATCAAGCATTCCGTTCACATGACCGAACTTGTACTTATCGACCATGACGAGCTTCATGCACAGGATCGCCAAGATTGCAGCGAGGAAAAAGCCTACGGCAAATCCTACCATGATCTTCTTCATCTCTTCTCGTTTCCGACCTCTGCCCTTAGGAGGTCCGTTTCTGGTGGCCGACCGCCAAACGCACACGCCCGGTTGTGTTGGCGGCACCGTAACGGTTCCGACCGGAACAGGCCTGCACTCGCATGACCGGTCAACCTCACAGACTGTAGGCCCTCGTCGTTACGCGTAAAAGGCGAAAAATGCCCCGTCCCTCCATGGGTGCAAGGCACCTCCGGGGGTCCACCCGTGGAAGTATTGGACAGGATTTACAGGATTCTGCAGGATTGATGGTGCGGTGGACGTATGGGTAGGAAACGCGACGCCACGGCAACCCAAATCCTGTTCAATCCTGTAGATCCTGTCTGAGGCCGCCTGTTCCGTCATAATCGCGAACAAGAAGAAGACCCACGGAACTGCCTTGCGCCCTCCTCCGGGGCGCAAGGCACCTTCCAGGCGCAGCCGAGGAGAGTTTTTGACAGGATCTACAGGATTTTACAGGATTTCGGTGCAGCAGGCGGAAGCGAAAGGCCATGTGCCGGCAACGGCGACCCAAATCCTGTCCAATCCTGTAAATCCTGTCTGAGACCGACTGTTCCAGTCAGAGCCGCGTGCAAGAAGAAGACGCACGGAAGCGCCTTGCGCCCCGACGCCGGTTTAAAGGACTCCCGTTCTGATTGGGTTAACGGAATTGAACAGGGTTGCTGCTGCCGCCGATAGGGGTCCTGCCACTGGAGGTCAGTCTCGGCGTCTTTGGATTGTACGTGCGGCTCTTGCGCTTGAACTGCAGACTCTCCGCTCCGAAGTTGATAAGCAGGCCGACTTCGATGCAAGTGGCCGTGAGATAGTGCACGAGTTGCACTTCATGAGCCGTGCAGAGGAGGTGTACGGCTTTGTTTTCGATGAGTACTCGACCTTCGACCAACATGTCAGCCGCGAAGTCGCCGACATCCATTCCGTCGTAGGCCACACGTATCGGGCATTCGCAAATGACTTTGAGACCGCCCTTTCGCAATTCGTGCGCAAATGCCTTCTGATAGACGGACTCCAGAAAGCCAGGGCCGAGTTCCCGGTGAACCACCATCGCACAGCCGATGATCCTTTGCGTGAGCGCCGCGTCTTCCAGCATAGTCACCCGTCCCTTCGATTGGTCCCGCCTCTAGCAACGTTGCATATCTATACTAGATAATGATAAATCCTGCATAATCCTGTCAATCCTGTCAGACGATCCCCGGGGCCGCACCCTCGGAGATGACTTGCGCCTGACGACCACGATTCGCTCCCTTGCCCGCAGTCCTGCCTCTTGCTATCATCGCGCCATATTGTCGCTGCGGCAGAATGACCATGAAATCCGGTTTCCTAGACAAACTCATCGCGCGCCTGGATCGGTTGGATCCCCAGAGCGTGCAGACCCATTTCCTGCGCCTAGCCAAGGAAAAAGGCCTGATGGAGACGATTTTCCAGTCGATTCAGGAGGGGGTCGTGGTGGTTGATGGCAAGAGCCGGATCAGCTACGCCAACCGCGCGGCCGGGGAACTCGTCGGGTTCGCCGCCGAGGACGCGATCGGCAAGCCCATCCGCCGTTATCTGAGGGAGTTGGACTGGGAACGCATCCTGGACCTTGACCCGGGCGAGTGGACACGGCTGGCCAGCCATGAGATTGAAATCAACTACCCTGAGCGGCGTTTCCTGAAATTCTACGTGGTCCCGCTGGCCACCCGCGAAAAGGCAGACAAGGGCGCCGTCATCATCCTGCGCGACGTGACCCGCGATCGCGAGCAGGAGGTCAGCCAGATCGAATCCGAACGCCTGAATGCCGTACGCCTGTTGGCCGCCGGTGTGGCCCACGAGATCGGCAACCCGCTGAACGCGCTCACGATCCACCTGCAGTTGATCGAACGGGAACTCAAGCGGCTCGAGTCCGGTCGGCGCGACGCCCTGCTCGAACTGGCCGGCATCGCCCGCACCGAAGTCACGCGCCTGGACCTGATCATCACGCAGTTCCTGCGGGCACTGCGCCCCTCCCATCCGAATCTCACCCCCCTGCCCGTTCTGGGCGTGCTGCGCGAAACGCTGACGCTGCTCAAGCAGGAAATCGAGAACCGCGGGTTGCACGTCGAGCTCGAATGCCCGGAGGGGCTTCCCGCCATCCGCATCGATAAGGACCAGATCAAACAGGCATTCTTCAACATTATCCGCAATGCCATGCAGGCCATGGCTGATGGCGGCCTGCTGCATATAGCCGTGCGCGAATCGGATCGCTTCATCGCCGTGGCGTTCCGCGACAACGGCGCGGGCATTTCCCCTGGAGATTTCACGCACATCTTCGAGCCCTACTACACGACCAAGAAGGAAGGCTCAGGCCTGGGCCTGATGATCGTCCAACGGATCATCCAGGATCACGGCGGTCGCATCGACGTGCATAGCCAACCAGGCGTGGGAACCACCTTCACGGTGTTTTTGCCGCTCGACGAACGCCGCGTGCGCCTGCTGAAGGCGCCGACCCGCCCCGGCCACGATGCGGAGGTGTCTTCGTGAACTCACAGCCCGTCATCCTGATCGTCGACGACGACAAGAACACGCGCGAAGGCCTCAAGCGGGCACTCGGCACGACCCATACCGTATTGCTGGCGGACAGCGCCGAACGTGCCCTCGCCATGCTCGACGAAAGTGCCATCGACATCGTGCTGAGCGACCTGCGCATGTCGGGCATGGACGGGATGACGCTGCTACAGCGCGGCGTGGCGCGCAGTTCGCCGCCGATCTTCATCATGCTCACCGCTTATGGCAACGTGGAGACCGCCGTCGAAGCCATGAAGCTGGGGGCCTATGATTTCCTCATGAAGCCGGTCAATCTCGACCACCTCGAGATGCTTATCCAGCGCGCCTTGCGTTCGCGCGACGTCGAGACGGAAAACCGCAGCCTGCGTGAACAACTGGATAACCGATTCGGTCTGGAGAACATCATCGGCCGATCATCTGCCATGAACGAGGTCTTCGACGTTGTCCGGCAGGTGGCGCCCACTCAGGCGACGATTCTTCTGCAGGGCGAAAGCGGCACGGGCAAGGAACTCGTCGCCCACGCGATCCACCGCCTCAGCCCGCGCTCCAAAGGGGCTTTCGTCGCCGTGCACTGCGCCTCGCTGTCGCCGACGCTGCTCGAGAGCGAGCTGTTCGGCCACGAAAAGGGCGCCTTCACGGGGGCGACCGACCGGCGCCGCGGCCGTTTCGAACTGGCCGATGGCGGCACGCTGTTTCTCGACGAAATCTCGGAGATCGATCCGGCCATCCAGGTCAAACTTCTACGAGTCCTCGAAGAACGGGCTTTTGAGCGCGTCGGCGGCCACGAAACGCTGCAGGTCGATATCCGTCTGATCGCCGCCACGAACGCCGACTTGCGCCAGCGCGTTGAGGAAGGGAAGTTCCGCAACGATTTGTACTTCCGCCTCGATGTCGTCGCCATCACGCTGCCCCCGCTCCGCGAGCGCCACGACGACATCCCGCTCCTCTGCACGCACTTCATGAAGGAGTTCGGGGAAAAGAACGGCAAGGCAATCGAAGACATCACGCCGGAAGCCCTGGCCGCCCTGGCCGCTTATCGCTGGCCTGGAAATGTACGGGAACTGCGCAACGCCATCGAGCGCATGGTCGTCCTGTCACGCGGACCGCGCCTGACCGTCCGCGACCTGCCGGTGGCCGTCCGTGAAACCGCCGGCGCCGAGGCGGCCCGCCGGATGCCACGGTCCGAAGGAAGTCGCGTCGGCCTTCCGGAATCGATGCACGATGCGGAAAACCTGATGATTCTCTCCGCGTTGCGACGGCACGAGGCGAACGTGACGCGGGCTGCCGAACAGCTTGGCATCAGCCGCAGGACGCTTCAGCGCAAGTTCATTGAGAATCCCGAACTGGCCCGTCAAGCCCAAGCCGTCCGGGAAGAGGTCAAGGTGTCACGGCGACGCAAACCTGCCACGGCATCGGAAACGAAGTAACGAGCCACGCTCACTTCGTCGGCGCGGCACCCGGCATAGTCATAGGTTCCGCCTGAGGTGTCACAACGGTACTCGTCTTGTGGGGCCTCGACTTCATGCGGGAGATAATGATCGCCGTCCTCAGTGTATTTTCGAAGGCCGGGTCGGGTCGACTTCCCAGCTCCAGGGCTTTCGAATACTGGACTTGCGCCTCGTCCACGTCCGGGGGCTTCAGCGCGAGCAAGATCTGCGCAAGGTTGTAGTGGGCCTCGCCCGATTTGGGATCAAGCCGTATCGCCTTTTCCATGGCCAGGCGCGCATCGCCAAGGCGACCGAGTCCCATGTAAGCGGACCCCAAAGTTACGGACACGGCCGGATCGTGAAACGCGGTCGTGTCATAGGGCAGCAATACGCGAACAGCCTCGTCAAACGCCCCGCCCTGGCAGGCGGCCATCGCGTGGAGCACGACCACGTCGAGTTCCCGGGGCATGAGATCCCCGGCTTCCCGGGCAAGCTGTAACGCTTGCGCACTGTTTCCGGCCGCCAGCAGGCGACGCAGTTCGGCCTTCACCACGCCCGGCACGACGATCAGGGCGGTATTGGTGGGAGCGACCGCTTTCGACGAGGCTCGTCCCCGCTGGGCCTGTTGCTCGAGGTGTTCCACCTTCCGCTGCAAGGTCTGGGCCGTCCGCACGGCGTCATCGCGCTCGTCGCGCAGCCGATCCCATTCGCGGTCGCCTACGCGCCCCTCGTGTGCGGCCGCCAATCCCGGGCGCATCGCGCGCAATTCGTCCACCAGGCCTTGGAGCCGGGCTTCGGCGTTGGTGGATGCCGGATGCCCGATATCGACCGCGTCCGGGTTCGGCAACGCAGGCGTTCCTAATGCGGAAATCTGGTTTCGGCAGTCCGCGACGCGATAGTCGACCACCTGGGCTTGCCAACCCGGGTACTCGGCCTGCAAATGGCCGTACAACTCAATTGCCTGGCGATACGCGCGGATCGCGTCAGCCGAGCGGTTGGCCGCCGCCGCCACCTCGGCGTCGACCACGGCGAGATAGGCCTGGCGCAGCAGCGCAGGCGCCGTGCTCTCGTCGGCCCGGGCAACCGGGCCAGCCATCGCCACCATCAGGCCGCAGGTTGCGACCGCCACCCACTGTTGTAGTCGTCTCATGCGTCACACTCCCGCGACTGTACCGAACGATCAAACGCCCGACATGGCCCTCTCGCGAGCCGCGAGCACATCGTCGAGTTGCTCGGCAGCGGCGGCAGCGTCCGCCACCGGACGAACCTCGTCCATCAGCAGCGTCACCCGATCGCCGGCCACCTCGGCGACGCCGGCATCGACCACGAACACCTTCTCGCCGTCAACGTCGTGCAAGGTCAGGATGCCCGCCTGAATGGCGCTGATCATCGGCGCATGCCGCGACAGAACACCGAAATACCCCGACAGACCGGGCACCACGAGGTCCTCCGCGTCGCCGTCGTAAAACGTCTTATCCGGCGTGCTGAGCGTAACGCGAAAGCTCATCCCTTGCCCTCGCCGCGGAGGCGTTTGGCCTTCTTCAGCGCATCGTCGATATTCCCGACCATATAGAAAGCCTGCTCGGGAACGTCGTCGTGCTTGCCTTCGAGCACCTCGCTGAACGAACGAATCGTGTCAGCCAGTTGCACGTACACGCCATCCATGCCCGTGAACTGCGACGCCACGAAAAAGGGCTGCGAGAGAAACTTCTGAATCTTGCGGGCGCGCTCCACGGTGAGCCGGTCCTCGGTCGACAGCTCGTCCATGCCCAGGATCGCGATGATATCCTGGAGTTCCTTGTAGCGTTGAAGAATCTCCTGCACGCCGCGCGCCACACGGTAGTGGGCTTCGCCGACGATCTCCGGCGCCAGCATGCTTGACGACGATGCCAGGGGGTCAACCGCCGGGTAGATACCCAACTCGGAGATTGCGCGCGACAATTCGGTGGTCGCGTCCAAGTGGGCGAACGTGGCCGCCGGCGCGGGATCCGTATAGTCGTCGGCCGGCACGTAAATGGCCTGAATTGATGTGATGGATCCATTCTTGGTGGACGTGATGCGTTCCTGCAGTTCACCCATATCCGTGCCCAGCGTCGGCTGGTAACCCACAGCCGAGGGAATGCGACCCAGCAGCGCGGACACCTCGGAGCCGGCCTGCGTGAACCGGAAAATGTTGTCGATGAAGAGGAGTACGTCCTGGCGCAATTCGTCGCGGAAGTATTCGGCCACGGTCAGGGCTGACAACGCGACACGGGCGCGGGCGCCCGTGTCGCGTTGTCAGCCCTGACCGTGGCCGAATACTTCCGCGACGAAT
>Ga0118677_10014609_pt1 | contig 11048 bp, 5 predicted proteins | sample AliMusrvi5mmetaG_FD_86154 | JGI IMG/M metagenome (GOLD analysis project Ga0118677, IMG submission 86154)
AGCTGGCGCTCCAGGACGGTCATGCCGCCGACGCGCTGGAACAGGAGGGCTGGATTGGAGACCCAGAGGATCGCGTCGCTGATCATGGCCGCGGTCTCCTCATTATTATTAGCAATTCAAACTTTGAGCCCATACTTCCCCGGAACGAATCCTAGTCAATCATAATATCAAAACCCGCTATCTTGCCGATCGTGTTTTTCATGCCCGAGAACGGTTTATCCCTGCTGCACTCACTGACTGGTCGGGGCGCGGCCCCAGAACTTTCGGCAGATGGCCGGGTCGTAGCGGGGGTTCTTAATCCAGTCGCCGGAGCGGACGTAGAGATTCCCGATTGCGCTTTCGCTGACGCGGCCCCAGCGCTGGATGCATTCGAGCGGGGTCTGGGCCGGGAACGCGGATTCGTCCTCGCTCATCAGGTTGCCTCGGAAGGTCCCGTCGCCGCGTTTGATCCGTCCTTCCAGATCCGGGTTGACGTTCCAGGTGGGGACGCCGGAGACATCGTAGACCCAGCCGCCTTTGTCCGCCCAATAGGAGGCCCCGGTCTGCCCGTCCGGGCTGGTCGGGAAAGGGGTCGAGCCGCGGAAAGCGGAGACCGGTGTGCTGGCCGCCTCCGCATGCTCGAGCAGACGCCAGTCTTCCACGGGTCCGCGCGCGGGCAGACCGCCCTTGCTCTGCACCTCGTCCGGGCCTATGTCCGTGCCGTGGTAGCCGCCTGTGAATGAATCCGGCGGGATGGCTTGGCCGCTGGGCAAGACCGCGAGCGGTACGGAATCATGTGGTTTGTAATCGGGGCGGCTCTCCCGGAAGGCTGAGGCCTGAACCGAGTCCGAAGCCTCGGCATCCGCGCCCGTCCGCCTCGCACCATCGAAGAGGGTCTGCAGTTCTGAGAAATCTTTGGCCGTGCCGCCCGGCCGGGAGCGGGCGAAACCGCTCAGGACGGGCGCGAAATCTTTGAGGGTGCCGGGGGCGGCCCAGCGGCCCGCGGCCTCCGGGCTGACGACAGGGCCGGCTGCGAAAGGCAAGGCCGCGGGGATCGGCACGGCTACGACCATGGTCTGCGGCGCCAGCGTGGGCGTGGTCAGGCGCGGGGAGCGGAGCAGGGAGGGCGCTGTCCAAGCGCTTGTGACCGCGGTCAGCGGCGTCGGCAGCACAGCCGGGATGGTCTGGATCCCGGTGCGTGCCATGAGCTCGAAGCCGGAGGCTGCGGGGGCGGCCAGCACCAGCCAGGCCGCAACCGGTAGACCGATCAGGCCACGACGCGCGCGCGCGGGATTCATATCCAGCTATAGGATAGCAACCGGCGGCCAGGGGGACAGGGGGCTTCCGGGCCGCCAGAGAGCGTCAATGGGCCCAACCGAGAGTAGGTCTCCCGGCTCAGTCCGGCCAGACTCAGCGCCGGCTCACCAACGAAGGGTCGTAGCCTTCGGGAGCCTCGAAGCCGAGGATGTTGCAGATGGTGGCGGCCACGTTGCTCAGCCCCGGGACTGCCACGTCCGAGGGGTCCCAGGAGTTGGCGCCGGAGTAGTCCTTGACGATGAAGGGCACGGGGTTGAGGGAGTGCGCCACATGGGTCGAGCGTTTGCCGTTCTTCTCCGTGAACAGCACGTCCGCGTTGCCGTGGTCGGCTGTGACCATGAGCACGCCCTTGGCTTGCTCCACGGCCGGGGCGATGCGCGAGAGACCGAGGTCCACGCATTCCACGGCCACGCGCACGGCCGCGGGCACGCCGGTATGCCCGACCATGTCGCCGTTGGGATAGTTGAGGCGGATGAATTTGTAGCGGCCGCTCTGCACGGCGTCCACCACGGCGTCGGTGATCTCGGCGGCTTTCATCCAGGGCTTGATGTCGAAGCGGATCCTGTCGGAGGGGATCTCCACGTACTTCTCGAGCTTCTCGTCGATGTAGCCGGTGTTGTTGCCGTTCCAGAAGTAGGTGACATGGCCGAACTTCTGGGTCTCGGAGACCGCGAAAGAGGTGACTCCCGCGGCGCAGAGGTAGGCGCCCAGCACGCGGTCGATGGCCGGGGGCTCGACCAGGAAGTTGGTGGGGATGCGGCCGTCGCCGTCGTACTCCATCAGGCCCGCGTAGAAGACCTTGGGCACGCGCACGCGGTCGAACGACTTGAAGTCCGTCTCTTCGAAGGCACGGGAGATCTCGATGGCCCGGTCGCCGCGGAAGTTGAAGAAGACCACGGCGTCGCCGTCCTGGATGGTGCCCACGGGCTTGCCGTTCTCCGTGATGACGAAGCTGTCCATGTACTGGTCCGTGGTCTTGGGGTCTTCGCTGTAGTAGGTCCTGACCGCTTCGGACGCGGATGGAAACTGCCGGCCGATGCCCAGGACGTGCGCCTTCCAGCCATTCTCGACTACGGCCCAGTTGGCGTTGTATCGGTCCATGGTGGTGACCATGCGGCCGCCCCCAGAACCCACGCGATAATCGCGGCCCGAGGCGGAGAGCTCGGTGAGCTTCTTCTCCAGCGGCAGGACATAGTCCAGGGCGCTCTTCTGGCCCACGTCGCGGCCGTCGAGGAGCGGGTGCACGCGCACTTTCTTGAAGCCGTCAGCGCCGCAGCGCTCCAGGAGCGCGTAGAGCTGGGAGATGTGGGAGTGGACGTTGCCGTCCGAGAGCAGTCCGATGAAATGCACGGTGCCGCCGGCCGCCGCGCGCTGGCGCACCTCGCCCCAAGCCTTGCCCGTGAAGATCTTGCCCGAGGCGATGGCGTCGTTGACGAGCTGGGCGCCTTGGGCGAAGACGCGGCCGCAGCCCAGGGCGTTGTGCCCGACCTCGGAGTTGCCCATGTCCTCGTCCGTGGGCAGTCCCACGGCCTTGCCGTGGGCTTTGAGCTTGAGGAAGACCTTCTCCTGGAAGAGCTTGTCGAGGACGGGTTTGTAAGCCAGGAAGACGCCGTCGGACGCGTCGCGCTGACCCAGGCCCACGCCGTCCATGATGACCGTGACCAGAGGTCCGGGGAACGGCTTGTAGCCTTTGAGGGGGCGCAGAGAAAGCTGTGACATGGGGTCTCCTAGGCGGCCTTGAGCTTGAGGAAGGTCGTGAGGTCGTCGATGGCGACCGAGGTCTCGGCGCCGGTGGCGAGCTCCTTGGCATTGACCTTGCCGGTCGCGGCTTCATCGGGGCCCAGGACCAGGGCGTAGCGCGCCTTGACGCTGTCCGCGTACTTGAACTGGGCCTTGAGCTTGCCGGTGCCGGGGTAGACGTCGACGCGCAGCCCCGTGGCGCGCAGGCTCTTGGCCAGGCTCAGGGTCTGAGGCCAGAGCTCGTCGGAGAAGACGGTGAGGCAGGCGTCCGGGCCGGAGGCTTTCTGAGCTCCGGCCTCCTCGAGGACGAGCATGAGGCGCTCGAAGCCGATGGAGAGTCCGCAGGCCGGGGTCTTCTGGCCGCCGAACTTCTCGGTGAGGCGGTCGTAGCGGCCGCCGCCGCCGATGGAGCCGGAGAGTCCGGGGTAGCGGAACTCGAAGACCGGGCCGGTGTAGTAGTCGAGGCCGCGCACCAACGTCGGCGAGATGGTGAAGGGTCCGTAGGAGTCCGAGGTCCGGGCTAGAGTGTCGCGGATCTGGAGCAGGCCGGCCATGGGCTCGGGCGCGACGGTCTTGAGGAAGTCGAGGTCGGCCTCGCCGCTGGCGACGAAGCCGCGCAGGTCATCGGGGATGGCGCCGCCGAGGAGTTGGCCGATGTCGGCGAGCACGGCCTCGGCTCCGACCTTGTCGAGCTTGTCCATGGCGATGAAGAGGGAGTTCCTCTTGTCCTCAGAGATGCTCCAGTGGTCGCAGAGGGCGAAGAGCATCCTGCGGTCGTTGAGGATGACGGCGGGGGCGTCGATCCCGAGTTCCTTGAACACGGACATGACCGCGGAGATGACTTCGATCTCGCAGTGGTTGCTCTCCGAGCCGAGGATGTCCGCGTCGCACTGGATGAACTCGCGGTAGCGGCCTTTCTGGGCGCGCTCGGCGCGCCAGACCGGGCCGATGTGGAAGGCCTTGAAGGGGGTCGGCAGGACGCCGCGGTGGCGGCTGTAGTAGCGGGCCAGGGGTAGCGTGAGGTCGAAGCGCAAGCCCATGTCCGCGAGCTCATTGGCGCCCTGGGAGAGGTCGAGCTTCTCGCCGCGCTTCATGATCTTGAAGATGAGCTTCTCGTTCTCGCCGCCGGCCTTGCCCATGAGCACGGCGAGGTCTTCGACGGCGGGGGTGTCGATAGGGGAGAAGCCGTAGGAGCGGTAGACGCGGGTGATGGTCTCGATGACGCGGCCGCGCAGGGCGCAGGAGTCGGGGAGGAAGTCCCGGAAACCGGACGGCGGGGTGGTGGGTATCGAACTCATGGGGCTTATTGTAGTAAATCTGTTTCGTCTTGGACTCCGGCGGCATGCCTTGGCGGGCGTTGAGGAGGCCTTCGTCCGAAGAGGGATATCCCATGCAATTGCCGCTCCTGTTAAGTGGGTGGTTTATGAATACTTCGCACGGAATTCGTTGGCGAAGGAAACGGCTAACTGGTATAATTGGTTCAGTATATTGGTTTTTCGGGGAAAGGAGAGTTTGCCATGAAACGAATCACGGGCTTGGCGTTTACCATTCTATTAGGTGCGCTGTTCGTTTCCGCCAAGGCGCTCGCCGGCGTGCCTGTCATCACCAGTCCCGGCAGCATGACGGCCTACTTGTTTGATTCCTTCAGTTATCAGATCACGGCGGCCAATTCCCCCACCAGCTTCAATGCCGTCGGCCTTCCCAAGTTCGCCTGCCCTGCTGATATTTGCCCGCCGGTCAATACGAATACAGGCCTCATAGCGGGAGACAAGTTGGTCGACTCTGGCCAATACACCGTGATGTTGAGCGCAACCAATGGCGAGGGCACGGCGACTATGCCGCTCTCCCTTCATGTCTTTCTCCCGAAGCCTGTCATCACCAGCCCGACCAGCGCCACGGGATTCGTTGGCACGCCATTCACCTACACGGTGACGGCTACCGACCAACTCAAGAGTCCTCCGTTCGGATTCAAGGTCACTGGCGGGGACTTGTCCTGCGATGTCATCCCATTGGCCGGCTGCAACGGTATGACCTTCGACCCCAGCCAGGGGGTCCTTTCCGGTACGCCGATAAAGGCGGGAGTGTTCAAGGTCATCATCAGCGTCACGATCGGGCCTGGGAGCCCGGACTCTACGACAACCAACATGACGCTCACGCTCACCATCAATCCGGCTTCCAAGCTCCCTATCATCACCAGCGCGGCCAGCGTGTCTGGGACCGTGGCCGTGCCGTTGAGCTATGCCATCACCGCGACCAACAGTCCGACCAGCTACAGCTCCTGGAGCCTGCCGCCCGGCCTTACTGTCAATATGCAGACCGGGGTCATCTCGGGTACGCCGACCACTGCGGGCAGCTACACCGCCACGGTCAACGCTTTCAATTCCTCGGGGACCGGCACAAAGCTGGTCGTCTTTACCATCATCCCCCTGCCACCGGTCATCACGAGCGCAGGGAGTGCCGCCGGCCGCGTCGGCATATCGCTCTATTATGGAATAACGGCGACCAACAGTCCGACTAGCTTCAGCGCCACGGGCCTGCCCCCGGGCTTGAGCCTTAACGCGCAGACCGGGGCTATCTCGGGCGCGCCTACCGCTGGAGGCGTCTTCAGCGTGACGCTCGGCGCCGCGAACGCGGGGGGAACGGGCAGCAAGACGCTCGTCTTCACCGTGATCGCGCCGCCTGCCATCACCAGCGCGGCCAGCGCGTCCGGGACCGTAGGCTCGCCGCTGAACTATGCCATCACGGCAGCCAACAACCCGACCAGCTATAGCGCCTGGAGCCTGCCGCCGGGCCTGAGCGTTAGCACGCAGACCGGGACCATCTCCGGCACGCCGACCACCGCGGGCAGCTACACCGCCACGGTCAACGCGATCAATGCCGCGGGGACCGGTACGAAGCAGGTCGTTTTCACCATCACGCCTTTGGCGCCGGTCATCACGAGCGCGGCGACCGCAACCGGCCGCGTCGGCGTCTCGCTCTATTATGGGATCACGGCGACCAACAGCCCGGCGAGCTTCAGCGCCACGGGCCTGCCTTCGGGCTTGAGCCTCAATGCACAGACCGGGGCCATCTCGGGCGCGCCCACCGCGGGAGGCGTTTTCAACGTCACGCTCGGCGCCACGAACGCGGGGGGAACGGGCAATAAGACGCTCGCCTTCACCGTGATCGCGCCGCCTGTCAACACCTCCAGGGACGGCCCGCTCTACGGTATCGTGGGCCAGCAGGAATTCTATGACATCACGGCGACCAACAGCCCGACCAGCTACAGCGCCTGGGGCCTGCCTGCGGGCCTGAGCGTCAATGCGCAGACCGGGGCCATCAGAGGCACGTGCAACACCGCGGGTACCTCTACCATGACCGTCAACGCGATCAATGCCGCGGGAACGGGCTCGAAGCAGGTCGTTTGGATCATGTTGCCTTATCCGGCGCCGGTGATCACCAGCGCGGCGACCGCGACCGGACGCGTCGGCATCTCGATGTACTATGGCATCACGGCGACCAACAGCCCGGCGAGCTTCAGCGCCACGGGCCTGCCTGCGGGCTTGAGCCTCAACGCGCAGACCGGGGCGATCTCGGGCGCGCCCACCGCGGGAGGCGTTTTTAACGTCACGCTCGGCGCCGCGAACGTGATGGGAACGGGCAATAAGACGCTCGTCTTCACCGTGATCGCTCCGCCGGTCATTACCAGCGCGGCCAGCGCGTCCGGGACCCAGGGCTCGCCGCTGAGCTATTCCATCACCGCCACCAACAACCCGACGGGCTACAGCGCCTGGAGCATGCCTCCGGGCCTGAGCGTCAACGCGGCGACCGGGCTCATCTCGGGCACGCCGACCAGCGCGGGCACCTACACCGCCACGGTCAACGCGATCAATGCGGCGGGGACCGGCACGCAGACGGTGGCCTTCATCATCACGCCTCTGAAGCCGGTCATCACGTGCGCCGCGAGTTTTGCCTGGCGCTTCGGCATCAGCAGCTACTTCGGCTTCACGGCGGCCAACAACCCGACGAGCTATAACGTCACGGGCCTGCCGCCGGGCTTGGGCCTGACCGGCACGGGGACTTGGGGCGGAGGCATTTCCGGCACGCCGACCAAGAAGGGGACCTACAGCGTCACGATCACCGGGACCAACGCCGGGGGATCCGGCTCGACTACGGTCGTCTTCACCGTGAATTAGCGGCGACGCATCTCGATAGCCCCCAGGGCTTGGACGTCAAGCCCTGGGGGTTTTCATTGGGAGAGTAAATACTTGAACGCGCGCGACGCAAAGTGTAAAGTGATTAGCCGGTTTTTAACACGCGCGGCGGATCGGAGGCATGAAATGAGCGTTTGTGGGCTGTTGGGATTACTTTTCGCCGGGATTCTCTCATCTCCCGCCGCCTCTTTATTTGCGCAAAGTATCTGGCCTGACTTGGCCAAGCCCGCGGCCGCCATTGGGGGCGGGGCGAACGACGCCGCCCTGGTGGTGGCCATCGAGAACTACGCCTTCCTGCCGCCGGTCCCCGGCGCTGAGGCCGTTGCCAAGGCCTGGCAGGACTATTTCACCGCCACGCTCGGAGTCCCGGCCCGCAACGTGCAGTTCCTCGCTGGCGCGGACGCCACGCGCGAGGAGATGCTCGCTGCCGCGGCCAAGGCCGCGGCCGCCGCCGGCTCCAAGGGTGCCGTCTGGTTCGTGTTCGTCGGCCACGGCGCGCTCAGCGCGGACGGCCAGGACCGGCTCCTGCTGGCGATGGACGCCCGGAAGAAATCCTCCGACCTTAAGTCCCGGGCCGCCAAGCGCCGGGAGATCGTGACCGCCCTGCGCCAGACTCGGGCCGGCGCGATCCGCGTCATCGTGGACGCCTGCCGGACGGACCTCGGGGAGCCGGGCGGGGCGGCTGCGCCGCAAGGCCCGGCGCACCCCTTGACGGACCGGCGCGTCTCCATCCTGAGCGCTCCCTTGGACAGCCCGTGTTCCGGCGTCCTGCCCGGCGCGGCGCGGCCAGCGTTCAGCTACCTGGTCCTGGGCGGCTTGCGCGGCTGGGCCGGGACGAGCGCGCTTACCGCCGGGAACCTGTTGCGTTACGCCGCGACCGCCCTGGCGGCGGCCGCGCCGGGGCGCGTCCAGGCCCCCGAGATGAGAGGACGGGAAGAGGCGGCCATGGGCGCCCCTGCCGGGGAGAAAGGGCCCGATCTGGCAGCCCTGATCAAGGCTCCGGCGCCGTCGCCGTCGTCGGCTCCGGCCGGCCCGCGCGAGGACGCCTTCAGCGTCTCAAGCTTGCCCGACGTCCCGACTCCACGGCTGCCCAAGGCTTTTGACGCTTCCGCGGTCAGATTGGATTTCCGCGCCTTGGACCGGGCCTCCCTGGACGAGTACAACGAGGCCTTCGAGGTAGACCAGGACACGCGCACCGCGGTCGAGGACAAGGCCGCGACCTGGCGCGCCTTGGCCAAGGACGTGCCCCGCTACGCGGAAGCCGCGGCCAAGCGCGCCGCCGAATGGGACGAGTATGCCGCCCAGCGCAAGGCGGCCGCGGAGGCCGCGCGGCGCAGGCTCGACGCCCGCGACGCCGACTGGGACAAGCTGGCCCACGTCCTGACTCTCGGCGTGGTGCCCGAAGCCGACAAGGCGCGCTGGAGCGCGGAGTTCGTGACGGCGTACGGGAAGGCGCCGGGGCTTGAGCCCGAGATGGCCAAGGGGTTGCTGCCCCATATTGCCGTCGACGCGCGCGGGATGCGCGCCGCGCTGGAGAAGGCCGCGGCCCTGGCCCGGCCCGGCGGTCAATCCCGCGGCGCGGCGAAAGCGGCGCAAGACGCGGGCCAGGCGGGCATCGAGTGGGTGCTCATTCCGGGGGGGACCTTCATGATGGGCGCCGCGGACCTGGCCGCCCCGGTCCACAGCGTGACCGTGAGGTCCTTCCGGATGGCCAAGACCTTGGTGACGAACAAGCAGTACCGCGCCTGCGTGGCCGCGGGGGCTTGCACGGCCGCGGCCGGCTACGGCGACAAGTTCAAAGGCGACGACCAGCCGGTGGTGGGCGTGGACTGGAACCAGGCCCGGACTTTCTCCGAATGGGCCGGCGGCCGGCTCCCCAGCGAGGCCGAATGGGAATACGCCGCCCGCGGCGCGGGCCAAGCGCGCAAGTACCCTTGGGGCGACGACGAGCCGACCTGCGAACGGACGGTGATGGAGCAGGGCGGCAAGGGCTGCGGTCGTGACGCGACCGCGCCGGTCTGCTCCAAGCCCGCGGGCAACACGGAGCAGGGCTTGTGCGACATGGCGGGCGACGTCTGGCAGTGGACGCAGGATTGGTATCATGACTCCTACATCGGCGCGCCCGCCACGGACGCGGCCTGGGAAAGCCCGGAGGGGACGTATCGGGTCGCGCGGGGAGGCTCCTGGAACTACGACGTCGCCTGGCTGTTCCGCAGCGCCTATCGCAGTTTCTATTACCCGGGCCTGCAGTTCCCGTATCTGGGCCTGCGCCCCGCGCGCGGCCTGGCCAGCCCCTGACCACCGGCTGAGCCGCTCGGCGTGATGCTCAAAGTCTGTTACGGCCCCTTCCATCCCGACCTGGAGGACGCCTTCGTCGCCCGGCTCTCCGAGCTCGCCACCCTTCAGCGCCCTATCGCCGTAATCGCCCCTTCCCGCCGCATGGCCGAGCGCCTGCAGCGTCTGGCCGCGGTGGAAAAGGGCCTGCCCCTGCTTGACGTCCATTTCCATACGTTCCACAGCCTGGCGTTGGCGGTCACCGACGACGGCCGCGGCGAAGGCCGGCTGATCGCCGACCCGGTGTTCCACGACAAGCTGGTGGACTCCCTGCTCACCCGGCAGGCCGCCTGGGGCCCCCTGTTCGGCGGCGCAGGCCGGCCGCGCGCCTTGGCCTCGGCCCTGCGTTCCAGCCTGCGTGACCTCATCGATGCCGGCGTCTCGGGCGAGGATATCGAGGAATTCTTCGGCGAGGAACTTTTGCCCCAGCCGGAGGAGCGGCAGCGCCTGCAGGCGCTGCTGCGGCTGGGCGTGGCTTATGAGCGCAGGCTCCAGGACCTGCGCGTGCTCTCTCCGGCGGCCCTCGTGCGCGAGGCCGCGCGCCGGGCCGGTTCCTGCGAACTCCTGGTGCGATTCCAGGAAGCGCTCTACTACGGGTTCTACGACCTCACCGGTCTGCAGCTGGAATTCTTCGAGGCCGTCGCGGCGCGCTGTCCGGTCCGGCTCTATTTCCCGTTCCGGCGCGGCCACCCCGCGTTCCGATTCGCCGAGCCTTTCTTCGAGCAGAAGCTTCTGGCCCATGATGCCGAGGAGGTCCCGCGTTGCTCCCAAGGCCGCCCCGTCCTGGAGGCCGCCTTGGACGGACTGTTCCGGCCTGAGGCCGGACCGTGCCCGCGGCCGTTGACCGTCATCAGCGCGTCGGGCGCCCGCGACGAGGTCTGGGCCGTGGCCAAGGAGATCCTTCACCTCGTCGAAAGCGCAGGCTGCTCCTACGAGGACATCGGGGTCGTGGCCCGGACCTTGGAGCCCTATCTCGGCGTCTTCGCCGATGTGTTCCGGGAGAACGCCATCCCCTTCGAACTGGCCGGCGGCCGGCCGCTCCTGCGCCATCCTCTGGCCAAATGCTGCCTCAACCTCCTGACCCTGCGCCAGAGGGACTTCCCCGCCTCCGTCGTCGAGGACCTGGTGGCTTCGCCCTATTTTCGCGGTCCGGCTCCGGCCGCCGATTGGCGCCGGCTCATCCGCCATCTCGGCATCCAGGCCGGCTGGCCGCAGTGGGCCGGCAAGTTGGAGCCGCGTACTCGCGGGCCCGTCGAGCTGCGGGCCGGCAGGGCGGGCAAGGAATCCCGAGGCCGGGAGGTGACCCAGGAGTCGGTGCAAGCCCTTTGGCGCTTGGTCTCGGACATCGCGCGACGCCTGTCGGATGAGGCATCCTCCCCGTGGTCCGGCCGAGCGCGCCAAGCGCGAGACCTCTTGGATGCGTATCTGAGTCCGCCGCGTGATTGCGCGCCGGGCGAGGCCGCGGCTTGGGACGCGGTGCGGCAA
>Ga0118677_10014610_pt1 | contig 11047 bp, 8 predicted proteins | sample AliMusrvi5mmetaG_FD_86154 | JGI IMG/M metagenome (GOLD analysis project Ga0118677, IMG submission 86154)
TACTTTTCTTTGTTGCCAAAAAATCTGTTACCTATCCCAAATAATTACGCCCAAAATTTAAATATCAAAATTTTTACCTTGAATTATTTAAGCCGCAAAATCGATTTCCCGACTCTTTTCGGTTCGAAACTATTCTCCCCCCGAGACAACGAATTCATGAAACAGACGGACAGCTTTTTCCTTATCTTTGCAGAGCCTGAAGAGTATGATGACATTCTGCTCCTGAATGGACAAATCGTCAAACAATAATTTGGACTTATCTTTTCCGGGTACATCGCCACCGCCCAAATTAAGCCTGCCTTTGCCCAGTTCTATATGATTTTTAACCAGATCCGCAATCAGGTTGGACTTTTCGTCTTCAGGTGTCTCTCCATCACCGATAGTGAGCTTTACTTTAGTCAGATCTATATGGCTGTCAACCAAAGTGTCAAGCGTAATATAATATAGGCGGGAAAGCTTCTTGAGTGTTTCCACATCGGGTACGGTTTTTCCGGTTTCATAATAGGTGTAGGTGGAGCGGTCGATATTCAGCAAGTCGGCAATCTGCTTCTGAGTCAGGCCGCAGTAAAGACGCAGTCTTTTCAAGTTGTAGTTTATCACGAACTCCACCTCCCTGATAATATAATAAAATAGAGTTTTAATGTAATAAATCAATATAATATTATAATACACTAATTTCTAACATTTGTCAATCAGCGTGAGAACACTTCACGATTTGTGATAATAATGTTTTAAAGTATTTGCCTGCCGTCAAATAAAAGCGTCATACTTGTTTTTAAACGCCTAATATGTTAAAATTGCCGCAATAAGCCGGATGGGGGACTTCTTAAATGGCGAACAAATCGATTTTCTCAAAAGTTAAGTATTTTATCATTGACATGGACGGCACCTTTTATCTCGACAGGCAGCTGATTGAAGGCTCGATTGCCTTTATTGACCGGCTGAGGGAAACGGGGCGGGACTTCTATTTTTTTACAAACAACTCCTCCAATAATATTGAGATTTGCTTGGATAAACTCGCGGAAATGGGGTTCCCCGTTTCGGATGATAAGGTTATTATATCTTCACATGTCACTATTGATTATATTAAGCGCCATTACCCGCAAAAAAGCGTATTTTTGCTTGGCAATGAGCGCCTGGAAGCGGATTTTACAGCGGCCGGAATACAGGTGGTGAAAGAAAATCCCGATATGGTTGTGCTGGGGTTTGACACAACGCTTACCTACCAAAAAATGTGGGATGCCGTAAAATTCCTTGAAAGCGGCGCAATTTACATAGCCACCCATCCCGATTTCAACTGCCCCACAGCGGACGGATATATGCCGGATACAGGCTCCATGATTGAGTTTTTCGCCGCGTCAACCGGCAGGCGCCCTGTTGTGATGGGCAAGCCGATGACCGCGACGGTTGACTATATTACCCGCCTGCTCGGCTGTGAAAAAGAGGAGCTTGCTTTTGTGGGCGACCGTTTGGCGACAGATATCGCCATCGGCTCAAAACATGGCATCCCCACGGCGCTGGTTTTGACAGGGGTTACCACCGCGGCGGAATATGAAAAATCAGCTGTCCGCGCGGATGTGGTTGTTGAGCGCCTGGATGAGCTTTGCGATTATCTTTGATAAATACCTCCTCTTTTGTTCGATTGAAAGGAAAAACGGCAAATGAAAAACTCCCGCACGGTATTTTTAGTTACAAGCGCTTTAATTGCCGCCCTTTACGCGGGGCTGACATATTTTTCCGCAACCCTGAACCTTGCCTACGGGCCTCTTCAATTTCGTTTTTCGGAAGCGCTTACCATTCTTCCGATACTGACACCTGCGGCCATTCCCGGTTTAACAATCGGCTGTTTAATCGGCAACCTCGGCAGCCCCTACGGTATTGTGGATATCATCTGCGGCACGCTCGCAACCGCTGTTGCGGCGGTATCCACAAGGCTGCTCAGAAATGTCCGCATCAAAAATATACCTTTTCTCGCGCCGCTCGCGCCGGTATTTTTTAACTCGGTTATCGTCGGCGCGGAAATTACTTTTTTTCTGCCCGGCGGCGCGAGTTTAACCGGATTTTTGATTTCAGCAGGCTGGGTCGGGCTGGGTGAACTGATTGTTTGCTATGTGCTGGGCCTGCCTTTAGGGCTTGCTTTGGAAAAAAAGAAAGTTTTTAAAATACCGAATATGTAAGAATTAAACCTTTTATAAAGCAGCAGCGGGGCAGGTCTTGCGACCTGCCCCGCTCATATACTTTTCTTGCAGCGCTTATTCTTCGGGCTTAACTTCCTCTGCGGGTCTGTACATTTCCTTCATTCTTAAAAGATGCTCGTATTTCTCCTTGGCATCCTCCGCGGAACGGTCCAGCAGCGCCTCGGCGCCCGCCGGCAGCGCGCGGAACAGTGAACTGTAGCGCACTTCGTTCATGATGAAATCACGGTAACTCTCGGAAGGCGCTTTGCTGTCAAGGCTTAACGGATTCTTGCCTTCTTCAACAAGTCTCGGGTCAAAGCGGAAGTTAAACCAGTAACCTGCCGCGACAGCAGATTTTTCCTCTGTCATGCTGATACCCATGCCGCCCTTAATGCCGTGGTTGATACAGGGGGCGTAAGCGATGATGATGGAGGGGCCGTCATAGCTTTCGGCCTCTTTGAAGGCTTTAATGCACTGGTTATAGTCGGCGCCCATGGCGACCTGCGCGACATAAACATAACCATAGCTCATCGCTATCTGCGCCAAATCCTTTTTCTTTATTCTCTTGCCGGCTGCGGCGAACTTCGCGATTGCGCCGGTCGGCGTTGATTTTGATGCCTGGCCGCCGGTGTTTGAATACACTTCGGTGTCAAAAACAAGGAGGTTGATATTTTCGTTCTGCGCCAGCACATGGTCCAGCCCGCCGAAACCGATATCGTATGCCCAGCCGTCGCCGCCGAAAGCCCAAATGGATTTCTTCGCAAGGTAGTCGCTGTCGGTCAGGATTGTTTCAGCCGCTTCCTTGCAGCAGTCCTTTTCAAAGTTTGTGGCTTTGATAGCTTTCAGAAGCGCGTCGGACGCAGCGGCGTTCAAATTGCCGTCCTCTTTTGTATCCAGCCAGGCCTTTGCCGCCCGGGCAATTTCGGAGTCTTCACAACAGCCTGCCGCGCAATCCGCAAGAGCGGAAACGCTTGTTTCCAACCGGCTGCGGATTTGCTTGTTCGCGAGCATCATGCCATAGCCGTACTCGGCGTTATCCTCAAACAGGGAGTTTGCCCACGCCGGGCTCTTGCCCTGCTTATTAACGGTATAGGGTGTGCTTGGTGCTGAACCGCCCCAGATGGAGGAACAGCCCGTGGCGTTCGCGATATACATTCTCTCGCCGAAGAGCTGGGTCGCAAGCTTGGCATACGGTGTTTCGCCGCAGCCCGCGCAGGCACCCGAGAACTCAAGCAGCGGGGTTTTAAACTGGCTGCCCTTGACGGTGGAATCGGCAAACTTGGCATTGACTTCCGGTTTTTCCGGCAGAGCAAGCGCGTAATTGAAGTTAAGCTGTTCCGGCAGCTGTGTCGCAAGCGGGTTCATCACAAGCGCTTTGTTGCCCTTTGTGCCCGGGCAGACATTGGCGCAGGAGCCGCAGCCGTAACAGTCGAGCGAGGAAACGGTTAACGCGAACTGAAGGCCGGCGATACCGGTCATCGGTTTCATCTTCATACCCTCGGGCGCCTTGGCTGCTTCGTCCTCTGTCAAGGCGAACGGCCTGATAACAGCGTGCGGGCAGACATAGGAGCAGTAGTTGCACTGAATGCAGTTTTCGGGTATCCAGGTCGGCACGTCAACGGCAATACCGCGTTTTTCAAACGCCGAGGAGCCTTGCGGGAAGGTGCCGTCCGCGGTGTTTGCGAAGGTTGAAACAGGAATCTTATCGCCAAGCTGGGCGTTAACCGGATGCAGAACATCGGTGACGAACTTCTTTAAGTCCGCGCGGTCTGTCACAACCTCTGTTTCCGCCAATACATCCGGCGCTTTTGCCCAAGCGGCGGGAACGGCAACTTTAACGGCGCCGGTGAAGCCGCGGTCAATAGCGGCATGGTTCATGGCAACAACTTTTTCACCCTTCGCGGAATACGACTTGGTTGCCGCGTCCTTCATGAGCTTCACTATTTTATCTTCTTTAATGATACCGGTCAGTTTAAAGAAAGCAGCCTGAAGAATGGTATTGACGCGCCCGCCGAGACCTAATTCCACGGCGATATGCGTGGCGTCGATGGTATAAAGGCTGATTTTGTTCTTCGCGATATATCGCTTCATGGAGCCGGGCAGCATTTTGTCAAGCTCCGCCGCCGACCAGGAGCAGTTCAGCAGGAAAACGCCGCCCTCTTTTAAATCCTCCGCCATCTTGTATTTATCAACATAGGAAGGGTTATGGCAGGCGACGAAATCTGCCTTGTGGATATAATAAGTTGATTTAATCGGCTTTTTGCCGAAGCGCAGATGGGAGATTGAGATACCGCCGGACTTTTTGGAGTCATAGGCAAAATACCCCTGCGCGTACATATCGGTGTTGTCGCCGATAATCTTAATGGAGTTTTGGTTCGCGCCGACGGTGCCGTCCGCGCCGAGACCCCAGAACTTGCAGGAGAAGGTGCCTTTCGGTGTTGTATCCGGATTTTCTTTATTCTTCAGGGAAAGGTTGGTAACATCATCGTCAATGGCGATGGTAAAGCGCTTCTTCGGTTTCGCGGCTTCCATGTTGCGGTAAACGGAGATGATGCTGCTCGGATTGGTATCCTTCGAGCCGAGGCCGTAACGGCCGCCGAACACGGGAACTTTTTCGAACTTGGTATCCTTGAGCGAAGCGACAATGTCAAGATAAAGAGGCTCGCCCAATGAGCCGGGCTCCTTTGTGCGGTCAAGCACGGAAATGCACTTGACGGTTGCCGGCATCGCGGCCAGCAGATGCTTTGCGGAGAACGGCCTGTAAAGACGGACCTTGATAAGCCCGACCTTTTCGCCGTTGGCGTTGAGGTAATCGATTGTTTCTTCAATGGTATCGCAAACGGAACCCATCGCGATAATAATCTTTTCGGCATCGCGTGCGCCGTAGTAGTTGAACAGTTTGTATTTTGTGCCGAGCCTGCTGTTAACCTCGTTCATATAACCTTCGGTAACCTTGACAACTTCTTCATAATACGGGTTGCAGGCTTCGCGCGCCTGGAAGAAGATATCCGGGTTCTGAGCCGAGCCGCGAAGCACCGGATGCTCCGGATTCAGCGCGCGGCGGCGGAAAGCGTTAATGGCATCCATATCCACCATTTCGGCAAGCTCTTTGTAATCCCAGACATTAATCTTTTGGATTTCGTGGGAAGTTCTGAAACCGTCAAAGAAATGCACAAAAGGCACACGGCTCCTGATGGTTGAAAGATGGGCAACCGCACCCAGATCCATCACTTCCTGAACATTGGTCGAGCAGAGCATCGCGTAGCCGGTTTGACGGCAGGCGTAAATGTCCGAATGGTCGCCGAAAATGTTAAGCGCATGGCTGGCGACGCAGCGGGCGGAAACATCGATAACGCTGGGAAGCAGCTCGCCGGCTATTTTGTACATGTTGGGAATCATCAAAAGAAGCCCTTGAGATGCCGTATAGGTTGTTGTGAGCGCGCCTGCCGCGAGGGAACCGTGAACAGCGCCGGCTGCACCTGCCTCGGACTGCATCTCGGCAACCTTGACGGTTTGGCCGAAAATATTCTTCACGCCTGCAGCGGACATCGCGTCGGTTTCTTCCGCCATGTCGGAAGACGGGGTGATCGGGTAAATCGCGGCAACCTCGGTAAACGCGTATGAAACATACGCGGCGGCAGCGTTTCCTTTCATTGTCTTGCTTTTTCTTGCCATGTTAAATCCTCCTTGAATTATGCAAATCTGCAAAAATATATTATTTTACCACTGGATATAATACCATTTCAGCGGGCTAATGTAAACTATAAATATAGTATAATAATGGGCAAAGATAGGCAGTGCCGTATGCAATATTTTGTATATATTGCGGCGCAGGGAAAAGTTTTGTCCGAACACAGGTCCTATTTTGCCGTATTTGCTCAATTTTTCCTGTTTAAGGCTGCAATAAAGCAATTCAAGACGCTTGCCGCCTTTACTGCATCCGCACGCACGCTCAATAAGCTATTCGGCCTCTAATATTGTTTGACAGATATAATAAAAGTCTGTATAATAAATGTTGAATAATAATAAAAATACCCGGAATTTTGAAAGGAGTTAATCCTGAATGGCTAACCCTGCCACAGGAGTTTTTCTTCAGCTTTTTATCCTGCTTTTGCTGATACTGATGAACGCGTTTTTCGCGATGAGCGAAATCGCTATCATTACGCTTAACGACAACAAAATTGCAAGAATGGCTGAAGACGGCAACAAAAAAGCAAAGCAAGTCGTCAAACTGACGGCGAATTCCAGCACCTTTCTTTCCACCATTCAAATAGGCATTACGCTGGCGGGCTTTTTAACAGCCGCGGTGGCATCGCGTTCCTTTGCGGACAGGCTTGCCAACCTGATTGACCGGCTGCCCTTTATCACAGCCGGTTTGCATGGCCTGGTAAGCGGACTTTCTGTTGTAATTGTTACCATGGTGATGTCCTATTTTTCTCTTGTTTTGGGCGAGCTTGTTCCGAAGCGCATTGCCATGCAGGTGCCCGAAAAGGTATCCTTTAAGGTCATAGGGGTTTTGCTTTTTGTGGCGAAGGTTGCAAAGCCGTTTGTAAGAATTCTCGCGTTTTCAACGAATTTACTTGTGCGTCTTTTCGGCTTTGACCCTAATGCAAGACAAAAGTCCGTCACTGAGGAAGAAATCCGCATGCTGGTTGATGTCGGCGGCGATCACGGCGTTATTGAGGAAGTTCAAAAAGAAATGATTAACAATATCTTTGAGTTTGACGATATTGATGTCGGCGATATCATGACACACCGCACCAACATGATAGCGGTTGAAGCGGAGGATACGCTGGAGGATGTTGTAAACACTGCTATTGCAGAAGGTTATTCGCGCATACCCGTTTTTGAGGAAGACCCGGATAATATAATCGGCATTGTTTATGTAAAAGACCTGCTGAAATACATCGGCAAAGACCTGCCTTCCGGCAAGGTGCTCCGCGATGTTATGCGAAAGGCGTACTATATCCCCGAATCGCAGAGTTGCGGCGAGCTTTTTAAAGAAATGACGGCAAGCCATGTGCAAATGGCCATCGTAGTTGACGAATACGGCGGCACAGCGGGCATCATCACACTCGAGGATTTGCTGGAAGCTATTGTCGGCAACATTCAGGATGAATACGACAACGAAAAAGAAGAAATTTCCCGGATTAACGAAACAACCTTTACCATTGACGGAATAACCGCGATTGACGAGGTAGACGAGCTTGTCGGCACCGAAATCCCCGAGGGAGATTACGACACTCTGGCGGGTTTTGTGTTAAGTCTCTTAGGCTTTTTGCCGCAGGACGGCGAAATGAATGTTGTTCAGTACGAAAACCTGCGTTTCACCGTGTTAAGCGTTGAGGACAGGCGGATAGACAAGGTCAAGGTTGAAATTCTGCCTCTTAAACACGCCGCAGAAAACAAAAAAGACGAAGATTAATCTCTGTTGAAATCATCGGGGCCGCGGCAAATATTTGCCGCGGCCCGTTCAATTTTGTTTGCTTTTATCACAAAATCGCGGTATAATACTTAACAATTAATTTGTACCGCTGCGGCAGCAGCGAAACGGAGGTTTGTATGAACAGGCTCAATATTATCCCTTACCCGAACTCGGTTGAATACCTCGGCGAGGATATTTCCGCCGCCGATATTGATATCCGCTCCTCCTCACAGAATATTACAGATGAAATCGGAAGCCCCGAAGGTTATAAGCTCATCATTTCGCGGGAAGGCATTCAGATAACCGCGGGCGGCGAGCCGGGCGCTTTTTACGCGAAGCAAACGCTTAAGCAGCTTTCGGCCGCGGGCGGCGGCAAGCTCCCGCGTGTTATTATCCGCGACGAGCCCGCATACCCTTACCGGGGTTTTATGCTCGATTCGGCGCGCCACATGACAGCGCTTGACGATATAAAAAAGCTCATTGATGCCGCGGCGCTGCTGAAGTTTAATGTGATGCACTGGCACCTGACCGATGACCAGGGGTGGCGGATTGAAATAGAAAGCCATCCGCGGCTGCTTCAAATCGGCTCAACGCGCGCAGGCTCGGACTTCGGCAAGGTGCATAAAGCGGAAGAATACGGCGGATATTACACAAAAAAAGAGCTTCGGGAAATAGTGGACTACTGCGAAAAAAGGTACATTGAGGTTATACCCGAAATTGATATGCCGGGGCATATGATTGCTGCTATTGCCTCCTATCCGTCCCTTTCATGCACCGGCAAACAAATTTTTGTTGAAACAAGGCAGGGCGTTTTCCCCGACATTCTCTGTGCAGGCAAAGAGGAAACCTTTGAATTTATTTTTGACGTGCTGAGCGAAGTCATTGACATTTTCCCTTCAAAATACATTCATATCGGCGGCGATGAAGCGCCTAAAAAGCGCTGGGAGCAGTGCCCCAATTGCCAAAGGCTCATCGGCCAGCTCGGGCTGAACGACGAGGAGGAACTGCAGGGCTGGTTCGTCAACCGCATCGCGGATTATCTGAGCCAAAACGGCCGCAAAGCAATCGCCTGGAATGAAAGCCTCAAAAGCGGTTTATTGAACAGCGATATTTTAGTGCAGATGTGGATGGACCGCAAAAAGCTCAGTATTGACTTCGCGAACAGCGGCGGCAAGCTGATTATATCGCCGTATTTTTACTACTATACCGATTACCCTTACGGCATGACGCCCTTGAACAAAACCTACAGCCTGAACCCGGTGTTAAAAGGTATCACCGAAGAAGCGCGCGGCAATATTTTAGGTGTTGAAACACCGATTTGGACAGAGCACATCTACGACTTTGAGCATATGTGCTTTATGACCTACCCCCGCTTTGCCGCCGCTGCGGAAACGGGCTGGACCATGCAGGCCAATAAGGACGCCGCGGATTTCACAAGGCGGATGGAACAGTTTATCCTTCAGCTTGAAGAAACCGGCATCACGCCGGCTCCCCCGGAGGAATGGAACCCGAACCCGCTGCGGCGCGCTGTGGAGACTGTTAAATTTTTCCGCAGCATATCGACGAAAGACAGTTTGAAGAAAAAGGAATAAAAATATTTCTACAAACACGGAAGGAACTTTTATAAAATGCAATACGAAACTCTTTCAAAAAAAGGCCTGACGCTTATGCGCATAACCTGCGCGATAGGGCTTGTTTTTCTGCTTGTTTTAGCAGCGTTCTTCTTTTTATCCATGCTGATTATGGGCAGCGTCATTCTGGGCTTTATTGTTGCTGCCGGCACCTTTGTTTTTTGCGCCGCTTATTTATTTATTGTGCCCCCCATCCGCTTCAGGCGCTATAAATTTCTGATTGCCGGGGACAGAATTGAAATTGTGGAAGGCATTCTGTTTGTTACCAGAACGATTGTGCCGATTGACCGAATTCATCAAATTGATATTAAGCGCGGGCCGCTCGACAATGCCGCCGGCGTCGCGAAGGTCATTGCCACCACCGCCGGTTCCGCCGCTGTATTCCGCTTTTTAGAGCCGGAAAAGGCCGAGGCGATCGCCCTGTACCTGAACAACACAGTCAACCGCAAACTGAGCGTAAAAGGGGCTGGCAAAGATGTTCAATAAACCGACCCGAAGCCATATATCCATCATTTTTGAGCGTCTCGGTTTCGTGTTTTTCGCGCTTATTGCCATCGGTTCCGGCAATATCTCAAATTCAATTAACCAGATGATCAGGCCCGAGTTCTGGCAGAATTTATCCGAAGAAGCAACAGGCGCCAACAGCGTTTTTGTGGTTTTCGGCGGAATGGCGCTGCTGCTGCTTGTCCTGATTGTGCTGATTGTTTCCTTCAGGTATTGGCTGAGAACCTTCTTCTATATTGAGGGGCAGAATTTCGTTTTTGAGCGGAAAACCCTTTTCGGAAAGCATTCAAAGCTGCCGATAGCAAACATTGCCTCGGTCAACATTGAACGGAATATTTTTGAAAGATTCGTCGGCACAAGCAAAGTGAAGATTGATTTAAACTCCTCCCACACCGCAAACCGCACGGATTTTGCTTTGGTACTGAAAAATGACCTGGCGGAGGAGCTGCGCAATACCCTTTCATCGATGAAGGCGCAGGGAGCTCGTACCCCCGTGGCAGCATACTCAAACGCGGCGGCGCCCTTAAACAGAGAAAAGGTTGTCTCGTTTTCAACCGGAGAGGTTATCCGCCACAAACTGCTTTCCTTCAGCATATGGCAAATTGTGCTTGCGGGTTTTGCGGTTGAGACTTTCTTTACCTCCCAGTCAAATTTTGACATAAAAAGCACCGTCACCGTTGCCGTCATCGCGCTTTTAGGCAGCGCTGCCGCGCTTGTTTGGAGCATAATGAACCTCGCGGGTTTCACGGTTGAAAGGGACGAAAAAAATATTTATATAAAAAGCGGACTGATAAGAAAAACCGATTTTACGTTTGAACATGAAAAAATAAACGCGATTTTTTTGAAACAGCCTGTTTTAGCCCGGCTTTTCGGCCTTTATTCGATTGAAATCGCGGTTGTCGGCCTCGGAAACGAAAAGACGGAAACGCCAGAGCTTTGCCTTTTGGCAAACAAAGAACAAACGGAAAGAGTTCTGTCGCTCTGCGCGGCGGATTTCGCCTGCGCCGGCGAAACCATTCCCTCCCACAAAGCCGCGCTCGTTCCCGCCGCCGTCCAGTCCGTCATTTTCTCGCTGCTGCCGCTGATATTGCTGCTGAGTATTTATCCTCAATACACCTTCTTTGCCTGCGGCGCTGTTTTCGTTTTTGGCTGGAGTGAAAGACAAATTCGGGCTGCTTAAGACTTGCACCATTGCAAACCTGATATCTTATCCTATTTTCTTTTTCCTTGCCCCGGCAGTAGTCATAGGATTATTCATCCCGTTTGGCACGCCGATTTATTACCAGTATTTCCCGAGCGAAGCGCATTAC
>Ga0118677_10014612_pt1 | contig 11042 bp, 7 predicted proteins | sample AliMusrvi5mmetaG_FD_86154 | JGI IMG/M metagenome (GOLD analysis project Ga0118677, IMG submission 86154)
ATGCAATTTAATTTTACAAAATATTCAAAAATATATTATATAATCTCTGGCATCTTAATTGTTGCTACAATTGTTTCTTTATCCATGTTTGGATTAAAGTTTGGGATTGAGTTTGTAGGAGGAAGTAGCATGCAGGTTGATTTCTCCGCCCCAGGCGGACAAAGGCCTTCAAATGAGGCGGTTCAAGGTGCTTTAAAAATGTTTAATCTTGGGGAAATCACAATCCAGCCAACAGGTTCAAATGGAGCAGTTTTACAGTTTAAAGGGGTTGATGAAGCGACGCACCAACAAATATTAGCTGAATTAAATAAACTGACCACAACTACAGAAAAGAGTTTTCAATATATTGGTCCGTCAATTGGACAAGAATTAAGAAATAAAACCGAATTAGCTATTGTTTTGGCATTGTTAGCTATTACATTATATATTGCTTTTGCTTTTAGAAAAGTATCAAAACCGGTTTCTTCGTGGAAATACGGCATAGCATCTTTGATAGCATTGTTTCACGACGTATTAATTCCAATTGGAGTATTTTCAATTCTAGGAAAACTTTATAACGTTGAGATCACAATCCCAATTGTTGCAGCGTTACTGACGATTTTAGGTTTTTCTGTGCACGACACAATTGTTATCTTTGATAGAATTAGAGAAAATATTTTGAGAAGGGGAATGGGGCAATTTGAAGACACAGTAAATTGGAGTTTAACCCAGACATTAGGCAGATCAATTAGTACAGTTTTAACGGTGGAATTTGTATTAATTTCTCTTTATTTTTTTGGAGGTGAAACTCTCAAAAATTTTGCTTTGGCTTTAATTATAGGTATAACTTCTGGGGCGTATTCTTCCATATTTATTGCCAGCCCACTATTGGTTAGCTGGTATAAATGGAGCGCTATTAGAGAGGAAAAAAGAAAATAACCAGGTATCTTTGTTGGCTATTGACATAGTTTAGGTAGTATGATAGACTATATCAATAGGCAGTAAACAGCCTTTTTTAGATGAAAAAAGTTAATTACTCACAAATATATCAAAAGTTTACCAAAGGTCTTAGCCCAAAAACTAAAGACATTTTTGATCGCAGGTTTGGGGTTAAAACCGGAGAACCGGAGACACTGGAAGCTATTGGTAAAACATTGGGTATTACCCGTGAAAGAGTACGCCAAATAGAAGAGGCTGGTTTTAGTTTTGTCAGAAAAAACAACAAAGAGGCATTGGATGCTATTTACGCAGATTTTGCCAATTATTTTAAAGATCAAGGAGGATTTAAAAAAGAAGAAAAGGTTTTAGAGGAATTAGGTGGGAAAAACCAAAGACCATATGTTTTGTTTTTATTAACATTGGGAGAACAATTTTCAAAAGTTTGTGAGAAAAAAGATTATCACTATTTTTGGTCAAATATCCCTAATGCTCAGGATAAGGTTAAAGAGACTTTAGGATCTTTGGTTTCACAGATGCAAAAAATTGGCCACCCAATACCTACTAAAGATTTTTATACAGAAGTTGCTTCAAAGCAAGGCCTTTCTCAGGCAGCCACATTGTCATCTCTTGAAATTTCAAAGAGGATTCAGCCAAGCAAAGAAATGAGCTTGGGTTTAATTGAATGGCCGGAAATAAAACCAAGAGGAGTAAAAGATAAAGCATTTTTGGTTTTTAAGAAACATGGAAAGCCGTTGCACTTTACAGCAGTTGCAAGCTTGATAGACAAATTTGATTATAACTTACCAAATAAGAAAACCTATCCGCAAACAGTTCATAATGAATTGATAAAGGACTCAAGATTTGTGTTAGTTGGAAGAGGAACTTATGCATTAGCCGAATGGGGATTTGTTCCGGGAACCATTAAAGACATTATCACTAAAGTTTTGTCTGGGAAAAACGAACCAATACATAAAGACGAAGTTGTAAAACAGGTTTTGGCTCAAAGATTGGTTGCAAAGAATACCGTGTTAATGAATTTGAACAATAAAAAGAATTTTGAAAAAGATTCAAACGATAAGTATTTTTTGAGAAAGACTCAACTTTCATAATTGAAGATAAAAAATCCCGCTTAGCGCGGGATTTTTTGTTAAATAAAAAAGCGGTTAGATGTCTAACCGCATTGTAAGCTTATTCTGCAACTTTCCATGGTATAGTTCTGCCTGCCATGAATGGAACAATCACGTCGTTACCACAAGGATAACTTTCGGGTATTACTTGGTCTTCTTTGACCAGGGTGACAGTTTCGTGACTTGGAGTTAACCCATAAATTTTTTCTCCGGCAGTAATAAATCCTTTCAAATTATCGAGCGTGTTGCATGTTTCAAAGATAAAGCAGAGTATAGGAAGCGTGAATGGGTTGAATATTCCTGCTGGTGGCGGAGTTTTCTTTTTGGCGCTTAAGAGATGAGGGGCATTATCAGATCCAAAGAAGAAGCGGTGGTCTCCACTGGTCATTGCGCTAAAAACGGCCTCCGCATCGGCTGTGCGCTTTGCGACTGGTTTGCAATAATTATGAGGATTATATATTCTTCCATGCTTGTCGTAAACGTCATCATTCACTATAATAGCGTGGTGAATTGTCAGGGTTGCTTTAACATTCAACGGGCATTGTTTTACATAGTCAATCATATGTCTGCTACTGGCGTGTTCAACAATTGTTTTGAGGCCCGGGAAATGACGGACAATTTTGTTTAAGAAAACTATAGCCGATTCTTCTCTTTCCATTTCTGCCAGTTCTCCATTTTTGTCGCGTAATAATTCCCAATGGCCGGAAAATATCATTCCGGCTTCCTGTACTGCATCCAGCACATTATAGAAGTCTGGGAGCTCCCCCAAAGAGATACTTTCTTCTGAGTTTGTAGATACCCCCCTGGGAATATATTTAAGGGCTTTAACGCCACGCCTGGCAGCCTCTTTTACAATTTGAGGAGTTGTTTTTTTAGTCAGCATTATCGTCATTATTGGTTCGAAATTGCCACCGCAGGCGTCAATTATTTCCTTGCGATATTTTTCGGCGTCATTTGCTGTCTCAATTGGCGGGACAGTGTTTGGCATTGCTACAGCTTTGCTCCAATGTTTGGCAATAAGGCCTCCGATAGCAGTTAGCATTTCTCCTGTGCGAAAATGACAGTGTGCGTCAAAACCTTTAGGCAACCTAATTTGCATCTCATTCATTTTTTTACTCGCTTATCTTTTGTTTGTTGATTGAGTCAAGGTGCTATTTTATTTAATTACTTATTAACATAAACCCTTATTGCTTGCAATGTTTTAATGGGATATAATTATAAAATAGAAGCAAATATATGGATGTATTTACGGTAGGGATAATAACTTTGTTTGTGGCAACTGCAGTATTTTATATTGTTTTGTTTTCGTTTATTTATTATTGGCATTTGGTGAAGAGAACTTATATTGTTCTACCAGTGGTTTTTGCCTTCGAGTTTTTTGTAATGGGATTCTTTGTTATTTCAATAGTATCTATTATTATTAATTACTTGCCAGAGTTAGTTCGGGCAGCCGGAATTTAATGGCATTACCTAAATATTTATTTTGGTGGGAGTGGGTTAAGAAAATTATTTGGGATCCTTTTTGGTGGCTGATTTTGTTTTTGATTATTTTGTGGGTTCCTTTTTTAAGAGTTTGGTGGTGGGTATTTTTGCCTTTAATGCTGATGTCTCAATTAAAGACGCTTTACTTGTGGTGGATTGGTTGGGATTTTGATTACGCAAAACAAAAATGGGTATTGCTTGAAATCACTCCAATGGAGGTATTGCTCATGCCCCTTAAAGCCATGGAAGATGTTTTTACCTCAATTTGGCCACTTATGGATGTGGCAAACTTTAGAGAGGTTTGGTGCGATGGTGAATTGCAAAACGGCCCGTATTGGCTGTCTTGGGAAATTGTTGGCATTGAAGGCAAAATACACTTTTACGTAAGGGTTTTACAACAACATAGAAACAGTCTTGAAGCTGCGCTGTTTGCTCATTATCCTGATATTGAAATTCACGAAGCTACAGACTACGTTAAATTGGTTCCTCCAACAATTCCAAACGAAGAATGGGATATGTATGGAGAAGATTGGGAGCAAAAAAATAAGGCGGCTTATCCAATAAAAACATACGAAAAGTTTTTTGAACCTCAGGGTGAAAGGATTTCAGCTGAAGAGAAAAGAATTGACCCCATTATTTCTTTACTGGAGGCCTTATCTAAATTAGGGTCCGGAGAGCATTATTGGGTGCAATTTATTACTGTGCCTATTGTAGATCACGATGAACCGGACTGGAGGGAGGAAGGACAAAAGATAATAAATAAAATAGCAGGCCGTCCGGAGAAAAAAGAGATTACCTTCATGCAGATGTTAACGCACACTTTTGGCGAACTTATTGGAGGTCCCGCCAAAGAAGGCGAAGGAGAATCAGCGTCGTATTCTTGGTTGCCAATGGAAAAGGATGAGGAAACAGATGAGTTGAGAGTATCTTTGACTCCAGGCGAAAGAGAGGTTATTACTGAAATAGAAAATAAATTAAAAAAGCCAGTTTTTAGAACAAATATAAGAGGAGTTTATGTTGCTAAAAGAGAGGCGTGGAGAGCGTCAAACAGGGTAATTTCGCGTTCTTATATGGGGCATTTTTCAACAAATAACATGAATTATCTTGGGTTTTCCAGCGAAACAAGACCAAGAGTCCACTTTTTTATGCGAAAGCGCAGAGTTTTTATGAGGGCAAGAAAAATGTACAGAATGGCTGTTTTAAGGTTTCCTCCTCATTACCCGAATAGACATAGGTTATGTCCAATTTTAAGTACTGAAGAGCTGGCAACGTTGTGGCATTTCCCATTAAGAGTTTCTGGTGGAAGCTTAGCTATGACCAAGGTTGAATCAAAGAAAGCCGGTCCGCCAGCTAATTTGCCGGTTGATGAATAACATAAAAATTTTATGCCAAAAGATTTAACTTTTATTGCTAAAACAAACTTTCGCAGGGCTGAACAAGTATTCGGAATTAAAAGAGCCGATAGACGCCAGCACATGTATATAATTGGAAAAACCGGAGCTGGTAAGACGGCATTTTTAAAGAATATGGCTTTGCAGGATATCAATAATGGGGAAGGACTTGCTATTATTGACCCTCATGGAGAGTTTGTTGAAGAAGTTTTAGATAATATTCCTCCTCACAGAATGAATGATGTGGTTTATTTTAATCCTGCGGATATGGAATTTCCTGTTAGCTTTAATATTATGGATGTGAGCGACCCAAAGTATAAGCACTTGATTGCATCGGGATTAATTGGAATTTTTACTAAAATTTGGGCAAACGTGTGGTCAGCTCGTATGGAATATATTTTGGCTAATTGCATTTTAGCTTTATTGGATACTCCTGGAACTACGCTTTTGGGCATACCAAGAATGCTGGTTGATAGAGACTATCGGCAAAAAATTATTAACAACCTAAAAGACCCGGTTGTAAAATCATTTTGGGTTAACGAATACGAAGAGTGGGATAATAAATATCGTAACGAAGCTATCGCTCCTGTTCAAAATAAAGTTGGGCAATTTTTAAATGTTTCTTTTGTTAGAAATATTGTTGGTCAGTCCAAAAACACTGTTGACGTTGACGAAATAATGAATAATCAAAAAATTCTGTTGGTTAACGTTTCTAAAGGAAGAATTGGAGAAGATAATTCGGCTATTTTGGGAGCTATGCTTATTACCAAAATACAATTGTCTGCAATGGAACGCGTGCGAATTCCTGAAGACGAAAGAAAAGATTTTTATATGTATGTCGACGAATTTCAAAATTTTGCCACAGATTCTTTTGTAAATATTTTGTCAGAGGCTCGAAAATATCGTTTAGATTTAATTATTGCTCACCAGTATATTGGTCAGCTTACTACCGATACAAGTACTGCTGTTAGGGATGCGGTTTTTGGCAACGTGGGCACTATGATTTCATTCCGAGTTGGAGCGGCTGATGCAGAAGTTTTGGAATTAGAGTTTACTCCTGAATTTTTGCAGAATGATTTAATCCGTTTGCCAAATTACAATATTTATTTAAAACTTATGATAGATGGTATTAGCTCTAGGCCTTTCTCCGCCAGAACTATTGCTCCTGCTCCAACTGTTAAGGATGATAAAAAACGGACAGAAATAATTAAAATTTCTAGGTCAAAGTATGCGCACACTGTAAAGGAAGTTGAAGATGAAATTAATCGTTGGGCCGGGAGCATAGATGTTCCTAATGTTAATAATAGTCCTTCAGATTTCTCTAATCCTCAGGCTGATTTTTCCAACCCTCAAGGTCCCGCTAAGACCTTTTATAAACCGAATAATCCGGTCAGTTCTAAAACTTCCGACGGAACAAAATTATATGATGTAAAGTGTTCAAATTGCGGGAAAGACACTAAAGTTATTTTTGAACCAGCTCCCGGGAGACCAGTTTATTGTAAAAACTGTTTAAAAAAGTTGAAGGCCGGAGAAATCAATCCTGTGGCTCCGATTGCAAGTTTTTCCAGTCCAGGGATTAATAGAATAACTGAGACAGAGAGACCCGACAAAAGTCTCGCCACGGCGAGACAATTTGACGGGCCCGCCCCAATCTCGCCGAAGGCGAGTTTGGGCGGGGACTCGGCCCTAGGAGATTTGGGTATAGAATTTGCCCCGTCACCGAGCTTTAGTAAACCCGACAAAAGCCCAGAAAGGCATTTTGAAGGGCCCGCCACAATCTCTCCAAAGGAGAGTTTGGGCGGGATAGAACCAATATCTTTTCATTCTCGAAGAAATAATGAAAAACCTGCATCCCAACTCAATGGGAGAGCCGGCTTTAGTGAAGCAAAGCAGGTAAAAAGGAAAGAGATTAATTTATCGGAACTACGTAAGGCCTTGGAAGAATCTTTAGCGAATAAGCCTCAAAATTCTAAAGCCGCCCCTGAGGGGGGCGAGCCTCGCCCAGAAAAAGATTCTGGGCGGGAAGAATTAGAAAACAGAGTAGAGGAAGAAAAATATGAGGACAAAGCAATTGCACAGGAAAATCCAGGGATTGCAATTTCGGCGCCTTCGCCTGCAAAGCCTGAAGAACCTGTAAGCGTAAAAACGGATAATATGGCTGAACTTAAAAATAAAAAAGAAATAATAAAGCCCGGAGAAACCGTTAAATTGTAATTTTAATAATGCTACGGCTATTCAACCGTCTTTTAATTAAGGCGGTTTTTTGATAGGATTAAACATATGAATCAACAGACTTGCCAATGTCAGAATTGTAAACAGGACTTTAAAATAGAGCCCGAGGATTTTAATTTCTACGAAAAGATGAAGGTTCCCACGCCAACTTTTTGCCCACAATGCAGAATGTTTCGCAGGTTAATTTGGCGTAACGAAAGGATTTTTTTCCGTAGACCCGATTCCTTAACAGGTAAAGAAATTTTTTCTGGGTTTCCACCACAAGTAAAAGCAAAAATTTACGATGTAGAATATTGGAAGTCAGATGCTTTTGAGGCATTAGATTACGGTAGAGATTATGATTTCTCAAAAACATTTTTTCAGCAATTTCACGAATTACTTTATATAGTGCCTTGGCCATCACGTGCAATTAGTAATTTAGTTAATTCTGATTATAGTAACCAAGCAGATGATTTAAAAAACACATATTTAGTCCATAATTCAGGGGACATTGAAAATAGTGCCTATATTGTGCGGGCGACTCATATTAAGGATGGTTTTGATTTATTAGAGGGTACGCGAATTGAGCTGGCATACGATTCTACGCTTTCTACAGACGGATTTAAAATATTTTATTCGGTTGATTGCGTTGAGTGTAACGATGTTTGGATTTCAAAAGATTTGCATGGTTGTTCTAATTGCATTGGGTGTGTTGGATTGCGAGGGAAAAGTTATTTTATTTTTAATAAACAATATTCAAAAGAAGATTATGTAGAAGAACTGATGAAATTAAAATTGCATACCTATTCCGGCCTGGAAGCAGCACGAAGAAAAGCTTACGAAATATGGAAAAAAAAACCTGTGAAATTTTATCATGGTAAAATGCTGGTTGATTGTGTTGCAGACAATGCTCAGCGCAGTAAAAACTGCAAAGAGTGCTGGGGAATAAATGAGAACCAAAATTTAAAATTTTGTCAGATGGCGTACGAGGATGTTACAGATTCTTATGACTATAGTGTTTGGGGTAACAAGGTTTCATTGTTGTATGAGTGTATTACTTGTGGCGACCAGTCAGAAAATCTTAAGTTTTGTTTTGATTGCTGGCCTGGTAGCAAAGGCCTAGAATATTGTATACACTGCAGGTCTTCATCTGATTTATTTGGATGTGTTGGATTAAAGAAAAAACAATATTGTATTTTCAATAAGCAGTATACAAAAGCGCAGTATGAAGAATTGGTGGGTCGTATTAAGAATCAAATGAAAGAATTGCCGTTTACAGATTCTCGAGGTAGAGTTTATGGGTATGGCGAATTTTTTCCTCAGGAATTCAGTCCATTTGCCTACAACGAGAGTCAGTTGCAGGCCTTATTTCCTAAAACTAAAGAGCAGGCTGAAGAGTTGGGATTTTTTATGCGCGAGCAGCCGGTAAAGGAATTTAGTATTACATTGAAGGCATCAGAACTGCCAGATTCTATAGACGAAGTAAAAGACGACATTTTAAATCAGGTGATTGGTTGCGCTAATTGTGGAAAAGCTTATAAGATTGTTGCTATGGAATTGCAATTTTTTAAGCATGTGAGATTGCCATTACCACGAACATGTGTGGAATGTCGTTTTCAAACGCGTAATAAATTAATCAATCCGCCGGTTTTTTATGATAGAATATGTGCAAAGTGCCAAAATCCCATTCGCACAACCTACGCCCCCAATAGACCAGAGATAGTTTACTGCGAACAATGCTACAATACAGAAGTAGCATAAAACTATGAACCAAGAAATACACCAGTGCCAAAATTGTAAGCAAAAGTTCATTATTGAGCCCGAGGATTTTGATTTCTATGAAAAGATGAAAGTGCCTGCACCAACATGGTGTTCCGGATGTAGGTTTCAAAGAAGATTAGCTTGGCGTAATGAATGGCGGCTGTTTCGAAACAAAGACGCGCGCACCGGAGAAGAAATTTTTACTAATTTTTCGCCTGGTTCTCTGGTTAAAATTTATGATCGCGATTATTGGTTGTCTGATAATTGGGATCCCCTTGAACACGGAAAAGAAATAGATTGGTCTCGTCCATTTTTGGCTCAAGTGAAAGAACTTCTCGGGAATGTCCCTATATTTTCGCGAGCAATTATTAACTCCGTTAACAGCGATTACTGCATGAACGCAGGCTGGCTAAAGAATAGTTTTATGGTATTTAATTGCGACTATGTGGAAGATTCGGCGTACATTTTTTCTACTACAAACGCCAATAAATCATTTGATTGTGAATTATCTAAACAAATCGAATTATGTTATGGGTGTTTTAACAATAACGGCTGTTATCGCGCAGTTTATTCATTGGACTGCGAAAGTTGTCAGGATATAATTTTATGCCGAAGTTGTGTATCGTGTTCTAACTGTTTCGGTTGTGCTAATTTAAAAAGTAAATCTTATTACATATTTAATAAACCCTATTCAAAAGAAGAGTACGTGCAAAAATTAGCATCGTTTAATCTTAATGCTTGCTCTGGTTTAAGTAAAGCCATGGATGAAGCATATTTATTCTGGAAAAAGTTTCCCTTAAAATTTGCGCATGTAAAACAGAATTCAAATGTGACCGGAGAATATGTCTTCAATTCAAAAAACGTTAAAGATTCATACAGGGTTTACGAGAATGCAGAAGATTGTAAATATTGTCAGTTTGTTCTTTTAGGTCCAGAAAAAGGTTGTTATGACCACACGGGTTGGGGCAAGGGGGCAGAAAATATTTACGAGGCACTGCAAGCAGGAGATGGATCCTATAATGTAAAATTTTCTGTGGGTTGCTACACACAGGCCAAAGATATTGAATATTCTTTGTTTTGTACGGGTGGCAAAAATCTTTTTGGATGCGTGTCAGCGCACCATAAGCAGTTTTGTATTTTAAACAAACAATACACCGAAAAAGAATTTAATGAATTGGTTCCCAAAATCCGTGAGCATATGATAAATATGCCTTACATAGATAGCATTGGGCGTGAATACCGCTACGGGGAATTTTTTCCACCAGAATTTTCTCCGTATAGTTATAGCGAAACAATTGCACAAGAGTATTTTCCGTTAGTTAAAGAAGAGGCTTTAGTAAAAGGATTTACCTGGCGAGATGATGAAAAACGTACATTCTCGGTAACTTTGAAATTGGAGAATATACCCGATTCTATTGAAGAAGTAAAAGATGATATAACAAAAGAAGTAATAGAGTGTGCTCATAAGGGAAGTTGTGCCCACGCCTGTAATGGCGCCTTCCGAATTACATCTGAAGAGTTTTTATTTTTCCAAAAGATGAATTTACCGTTGCCTCGACTTTGTCCGCACTGTCGCCATCACGAACGGATTGCGTTTCGTAATTCCTTCCATCTCTACCATAGAAAATGTATGAAACCAGGCTGTAAAAATGAATTTGAAACACCTTATGCGCCAGATAGGCCGGAAATAGTGTATTGTGAAAAATGTTATCAACAAGAAACAGCATGATTAAATCAGAAAATAAAAATTGTCAAAACTGTAAGCAAGAGTTCGTCATAGAGTCGGAAGATTTTGATTTCTATGAAAAGATGAAAGTGCCTGCGCCAACTTTTTGCCCAGATTGTAGGAGCATTAGACGTATGACTTGGAGAAATGAACGTTCGCTTTACCACCGAAAGTGCGATGCAACCGGCAAAAATATTGTTACAATGTTTGCTCCAGAGCAAAACCTTGTTGTTTATGAAAGAGATTATTGGTGGTCGGATAAGTGGGATCAGAATGCTGCTGGACGTGATTATGATTTTTTAAAATATTTTTTTCAACAATTTAAAGAGTTGTTTGAAAAGGCACCACTTCCTAACCTTGCAAACTCCAACACAGTAAATTCTGAATACGGAAACCATAATGCCGACATGAAAGATTGTTATCTTG
>Ga0118677_10014614_pt1 | contig 11042 bp, 9 predicted proteins | sample AliMusrvi5mmetaG_FD_86154 | JGI IMG/M metagenome (GOLD analysis project Ga0118677, IMG submission 86154)
GGATGAAAGCAGGTTTCGTACAACAACATCTGGGTGAGGCCCTGCGCATCATGCGGCGCCTCGACGTCGGGGCGATCGAGAAGATGGTCCGCCAGCTGGTGGCCTTGCGCCGGCGGGGCGGCCGGCTCTTCCTGCTCGGCGTGGGCGGCAGCGCCGCCAACTGCTCGCACGCCGTGAACGATTTCCGCAAGCTCTGCGGCATTGAGGCCTATGCGCCGACGGACAACGTCTCGGAACTGACGGCGCGCATCAACGACGAGGGCTGGGCGGGCGTCTTCGCCGCATGGCTCAAGGCCAGCCGGCTGAACAAGAAAGATATGCTCTTCATCATGTCGGTCGGTGGCGGCGACTTGGAGAAGAACGTCAGCCCGAATCTCGTCGAGGCCCTGAAGCTGGCCAAGCAGCTCGGCGCCGGCGTGGTCGGCATCGTCGGGCGCGACGGCGGTTACACGGCCAAGGTGGCCGACGCCTGCGTGATCGTGCCCCCGCTGGCGGCCCACGCCATCACGCCCCACACCGAGGCCTTCCAGGCGGTGGTGTGGCACCTGCTCGTCTCGCACCCGGCGCTCAAGCTGCAGGCGACGAAGTGGGAATCCGTGACCGCCGGCCGGAAGGTGGCCAAATCATGAGCACTGCCACGACCATGACGATAGATCCGGACGCGCCCGTGCCGCGCCTGGCCGATCTGAAGCTCAAAATATTCGCCGATGGCGCCGACTTGGATTCCATCCAGGACATCTACCAGAAGAAGATCGCCAGCGGTTTCACGACCAACCCCACCCTGATGGCGAAGGCCGGCGTGATCAATTATTTGTCCTTTGCCCGGGAAGTCTTGCGGATCGTCACCGATCTGCCCGTGTCCTTCGAGGTCTTCTCCGATGATTTCGAAGGCATGCGGAAACAGGCGCTGCTGCTGAACGATCTGGCGGACAACGTCTACGTGAAGATCCCGATCACCAACACCGCGCGCGCCTCGGCCTGTCCGCTGATCCGCGACCTGTCCCACCGCGGCATCAAGCTGAACATCACCGCGATGATGACCCTGCAGCAGGTCCGCGACGTGGCGGCCGTGCTGCATCCGGACTCGTCCGCGTTCATCTCCGTGTTCGCCGGCCGCATCGCCGATACCGGGCGCGATCCGCTGCCGATCATGCGCGCCGCCCTGGACGTGCTGCGGCCGCTGCCCAAAGCGGAGCTGCTCTGGGCCAGCCCCCGCGAGGCGCTGAACATCATCCAAGCCGCCGAGATGGGCTGCCATATCATCACCATCACGCCCGACCTGCTGGCCAAGACGAAGAACTTCGGTAAAAACCTCGACGAGTTCTCGCTGGACACCGTAAAAATGTTTTACAACGACGCCCTCAAAAGTGGATTCAGCCTATGATCATCACGCGCACACCGTTCCGGATCACGCTTGGGGGTGGCGGCACCGATCTGCCGTCGTTCTACGCGGAGCATGGCGGGTTCGTCTTCGCCATGACGATCAACAAGTACATGTATCACATGCTGCACCGCCTGCCGGTGACGGAGCGCAAGTCCATCATCCGCTACGCGCAGGTGGAATACGTCAACTCGCCCGCGGAGATCCAGCACCCGCTGGCGCGCGAGGCCCTGCGGATGCACGATGTGCGGGAATTCATCGAACTGTCCAGCATGGCCGACATGCCGGCCAAGACCGGGCTGGGCTCGTCCGGCGCCTATCTCGTCGGCCTGCTGACGGCCATCCGCGCGTACCAGCGCAAGCCGCTCGACGTGGCGCAGATCGCCGAGGAGGCGTGTCACATCGAGATGGAGGTCCTCAAGGATCCGGTCGGCAAGCAGGACCAGTACATGGCGGCCTACGGCGGCTTCCGGACGCTGGAGATCGCGCGCGACGGCCGCGTGACGGTGGGCACGGTGCCGGTGGATTTCACCACGGCCAACGAGCTGGCGCACAAGGCGCGGATCTATTACACCGGCATCCAGCGCTCGGCGACGACCATCCTGAAAAGCCAGGACGAGGCTTCCCGGAACCCGCAGCGGCCCGACCACGCGCGCGTGGTGGAGGCGCTGTGCCACATCAAGGAAATCGGCCTCAAGATCAAGCAGGCCTTCCTGGATCGCGATCTGGACGGGTTCGCCCGCCTGATGGACACGCACTGGCAGGCCAAGCGCAACCTTTCGCCCAACGTCAGCCTGAGCTTTTTCGACGAGGTCTATGCCCGGGTCAAAAAGGAATTTGGCGTGCTGGGCGGCAAGATCATCGGCGCCGGCGGCGGCGGCTTCCTCATGCTGTACTGCCCCGAACAGGCGCGCGCGCTCGACGCCTTCATGCAGGAAAACGACATGCCCCCGGTCAGCTATTTCCCCTCCATGCAGGGCGCCCACGTGGTCAGCGATCTGACGGCCTATGATGAATTCGATTCCTGAGGAAAAGCCGGCCGCGATGCAGGTGGTTATCCTGGCCGGTGGCATTGGCACCCGGATTCAATCCGTCGCACAGGGGATACCCAAGGCCTTGATCCCCGTGGTTGGCCGGCCGTTCATCGAGCATCAATTCGCGCTGTTGCGAGCCAGCGGTTGCCGCGAGGTCTTGCTGTGTGTGGGCCACCTGGGCGATCAGATCGAGCGCTGCGTGGGCGACGGCGCCCGGCTGGGGATGCGGGTCGCGTATGCGTGGGAAGACCCAGCGCACCTGCTGGGGACCGGCGGCGCGCTGGTGCATGCCCTGCCGCACCTGCGTGAGAGCTTCATGGTCATGTACGGGGACTCCTATCTGCCGGTGGACTACGGTGCGTTCGCCCGCGCCTTCGCGGCCGCCCAAGCCAACCAGGTGGTCGGCTACCAGCAGACCTTCACTATCACCTTCAGCGATTCTGCGGCTTCCGTTAACACGGTCCCTTATGCCGAGCCGTTCGAGAGCTATGCGGATGGTTATGCGCTCATCGGCACCAATGGCTGGGTGTCGGACACCGCGAACGGAGGAGTCGTCACCACCGCAACGGCCATCGTCACGGCGGAGGCGGGGTATGGCGGTCTGGGGTATCCCCTCGCGACCAATCACACCAAGGTGTTGCTATTGACGGCGGATGTCAGCGATGAAATCCGCAGTGCCGTGGGCGGCACGGTGTACGCCGACTTCATGGCCTACATCGCGGCGTACGGTGCGGTTCCGGCGTCGCTCCCGGGCAGCCAGTCCGGACTGTACGTGGATACCAACCAACACGTGGCGGTCTGGCACTGCAACATGACGGGCGCCGCCAGCAACGAGTGGCGCGTGCTGAGCGGCAGTCCGGTGGTCGCGACCTCGGCGTGGCATCGGGTTACGTTCCAGCATGACTACATCCACAACATGTTTCAGGTTCGCATCGACGAAGGCCTGCCGATCCAGGATGCGGCCGGTTGGTCGAAGCCCGGGGCGGGCCGTACGCAGCCCGGGGCCTGGTTCTACATGGCGCAGACCAACGGCTACCTGGCGCGCCTGCGCCTGGAGGGGGGCGGCGCCACGGCTGGTTGGTACGTCGATGACCTGACGGTTGGTGTGACGGTGCCGCCATTCTTTGCGGCCGGTACGATCTTCAAGTTCCGGTGACCCTGCATTGCACAGTCGCGGGACTGGACGGCGGGCGGGTATCCGGACGGCCTCACCTTGATGGACTTGCCACCGGTTAACACCGGCGGCTACGTAGCCGCGCCTGTTAAGGCGTGGTTCTTCTGGACCATGTCCAGTCTATTTCGGGAACGTTAGTAAGAGAGCGTAAAACTGTGACTTGGAGAATCGGTGGAATAATGGTCACATGTGTCCTGTTAATGACTTCGGTTGCGTCCGGCGGGCAAACGCCAGCAGCAGCGCAGCAGAAAACTGTATCTCCTCCCGAATCCGGTCGGCCGGTGGTGATGCCCAAAATTGTCACCATGCCCGGCATGAAGGAGAAACAAGAAATGCCTCGCCAACCCTATGACGGCTATATCGCGGATTTGAGCACGTTGCCATTCTCGTTTGTGTATGACGGGGTGGCTTACACTGGGTTTCCGGCGGCGGCATTCCGGCAGGCGGAGTACCGCCATTCCGTCCAGGGATGTAAAGAGCGAAACCTCTTTGTGCTGAAGGCGGGGGATCTCCAGGTGACGGTGGACACCGCATTCTATCCCGCATACGGAGCCTACGAGTGGACCGTCTGGTTTGAAAATACCGGGGTGGGGAATTCAGGCGTCATCAAAAACATGCGGGCGGCGGACATGGTCTTTGACGGGGAGCGTCCCGTGCTGAAGGGGATAATGGGAGATCATGAGAATCAATACCGCCCCTACACCAGGTCGCTTGATGAAGACCCGGTGAGCTTCGTCTCCGATACAGGACGTCCCACGCACATCTGGTTCCCCTATTTCAATCTGGAACACGGCGACGGCGGCACGCTCATCGCCATCGGTTGGGGCGGAACCTGGGAAGCGAAATTCACCGCTGACGACAAAGGGCATACGCGCTTTTCCGCCTCAGGCAACTATGATTTGTGCACCTATCTCAAGCCCGGAGAAAAGATCCGCTCGGCGCTGATGTCCTTTGTCCCCTATAAGGTTCGGAACGAGGCCTACGCCATTAATGTCTGGCGGCGATGGTTCCTCGACTGCAACCTGCCGAGGCTTAATGCCAAGGGGGATCCCGTGAAACCCTTCAGCACCACCTGGCTGGCGGTGGATACGGGGATTCCCAACTCGGACGGCAGCATTTCCGAGCGTCATTTCACATGGAAGCCGTCGCTGGACAAAATGTTCGGCGAAGGCATTCATATGGACTACCGGTGGTTTGATGCCGGGTGGTATGTTGCGCCCGACGGGACGTCGTCGGAGAGCAACTGGCGGGGCACGGTCGGGACGTGGGAGTTGGATAAGGTCAAGTGGCCCGGTGACTCCTTTCGCGAGTCCGTGGATTTCGCCCATGCGCACGGCATGAAGACGCTGGTCTGGTTCGAACCGGAACGAGTCTCGCAGGTGGATGATCTGGTGAAGCATTACGGGTACAAGCGGGAGTGGGCCGTTGCCGCCGGCGAAATTTCCAACAACATCGGCAACGAGGAGTGCTTTCAGTGGACGCTGGGACGGATTCTCTCCTTCCTGGATCAAAACAAGGTGGACATGTACCGGGAGGATAACAACTGCGATCCCCGGGCATATTGGGAGGCACTCTCCAAGTCCGAGGGGGAGAACCGCAAGGGGATTGCGGAGAACAAATCGGTCACCGCGCATTACCGCCTGTGGGACAGCATCATTGAATACTGCGCGCGGACCGGCAAAGATACGTTCGTGGATTCCTGCGCCAGCGGCGGAGGACGGAACGATCTGGAGTCTTTGCGGCGGGGCATCCCCTTGATGCGCAGTGACGCCGACCGGACGACCACCGCGCTGCGGCTTTCCATGGGAACGGCCTTCAACCGGTGGGTGCCGTTCAACGGGGCGGGCGCCTGTGTCGAGCAGGGCGGCCAACTGATGGTCAACGGCAGACGGGATGCCTACATTTTTCGCGCCTCATATAATCCGATTTTGAATCTTTCCGCGCAGTGGGTGCAGAATCCAAAGACGGATTTCGAGATGATCCGGTTCGGTCTCCGGGAGTGGGAAACGGTGAAGGACTACCTGCTGAAGGATTTCTATCTGCTGACACCATGGCGTCTGCCGACGGACAAGACGCACTGGACCAGCTACGTGTACTTCGATCCCGAAAAGGATAGCGGCGTGCTCTTCGCGTTCCGCATGGAAGAAGCAGCGGAACATTCCTATTCGCACCCGTTGACCATGTTGAATCCCGCGCACGCCTATGAACTGCGCGATGCCGACAAGGGCGTGATCGGAACGTTCCCAGGAAGCGAACTGGCGAAGGGCTACGTCGTAACGCATGGGCAGCCCCGCAGTGCGGCGCTAATCTACATTTCAAAAACCCGTGAGCCACTGGAGGCTCGCCGACACTGACGGCGCTGAATTGTTCAAAGGTGACGGGTGGATAATAGGAGCCCAGAAGTATTTGTGAAAAGCATGGTTCAACTCTTAATGGCTTTTGGCCTTCTGGCTTCGGGAGGCAGTCTGTCGTCGTCCCAACATCGGCAGCAGAAGAACTCAAGCAGGCCCCGATTGCGCCGACCATTCCTGGCGATCCGCCAGCGACCGGGAGCCGCTACTGGAAAGCGCCCTTTCAGGAATTGCCACTGCATGGCTGCTACGTCTCCGTTCTGACCAGCGTCAAGGCCGACGGCCAGCGCGAGTATGAGCTGTGGTAGAACACGTGGGGTGCGGGCGGGGCGCGCCCCTCGGGGTCCTGGTTCCAAATGGTCCAGGCCAATGGGGCGTTGTCTGAAATCGCCATCAACGGCGCCGGAAAGAGATACTTGGATGACTTCACCTTGCTGTCCACCCAAATTCGATACTGCGGCCATGTCCCCGTCCGGGGGCTGGGTTTGGATCGGCGAAGCCTCGCCGCGGCGTTTGACGCGCGTGTGGTTCCGGCGTGACTTCGTGCTGGGCGGAGCGATCGCCGGGGCCAGTCTGACGCTGTCGGCGCGCACGCGCTACCGGCTGCGGGTGAACGGCGTGCCGGTTGGCACCGGTCCGGCCCGGAGTTATCCGGAGTTCCGCGAGGCCGACACGTACGATTTGGCGCCGCATTTGAAGGCCGGCGCGAACCACATCGAGGTCGAGGTGATGCACGTGGGCTTCGCCACGTTCCACCACTTGGCCGAGCCGGCGGGATTCATCGCCTGGGGCGAGGTGGCGGAGTCCGGTGGCGTGCGCCACGATTTAGCCACGGGTGCGCGATGGGAATATTCGTAAACGGTGACAGGGTTATCACCCCGCCGTCAGAACCAGCACACGATCTGCCTGCATCGGGTGAGCGATCACCTGCAAAGGCGTATCAAAAGTCTGCTGCAATAACGAGGCCGTCAGCGCCTGAGCGGGTGCAGCATCAGCAAGGATTTGACCGGCTTTGAGCAGAATGACTCTGTCGCACCAGCGTGCAGCCAGATTCAAGTCGTGCATGATGGTCAGCACCCCGACCTGCGCACTGCGCGAAAAAGCTTGTAAGCGTTTCATGAGCCGTTGCTGATGTCCCGGATCCAGGCTTGAAGTCGGTTCGTCAAGCAAGATATATGCATGTCCGGTATAAAAAATGATGGCGCGTGCCTGGACCAGCACCCGTGCAAGCTGAACGCGCTGCTGTTGACCGCCGGACAACTGCTGATAGCGGCGATGGTGCAGATGTTGCAGGTCACAATCCTCGAGCGAGGCCTGCACCCATTGACTGAGCTGTTCGGGCGAGGCTTCGGGAAACGGATAGGCACCCATCTCGACCACCTCACGCAGCGTCAGATCGAAATGTATGCTCGTCTGCTGTGGCAGGACGGCGCGCAGACGGGCCTGGTCGCGCGTATCCAGCACGCAAAGTGGCTGCTCATTGATCCATAATTGCCCCTCGTGCAAAGGTAAATCACCTGCCATGGTCGACAGCAACGTGCTTTTACCCGCTGCATTTGCACCTAGTACGCCAACGACCTGCCCCACCCTCAGTTGGAAATTCAGCTGGTTGAGTACCCGTTTTTTCGATCGGTACACCGTTAATCCCTGTGCCCGGATGGTCTGTGTCATTTTGCGCGCCCTCTGAATAACAACCATATAAAAAAAGGTCCGCCAACCAGACTGGTAATGAGTCCGAGCGGCAACTCGGCAGGCGCCACAATCGTGCGTGCCAGCCAATCGGCCAGGGTCAGGCTCAGGGCACCCGACAGGGCTGAGGCTGCCAGCACCCAGCGGTGATCGGCGCCCAGCCACATGCGCACCAGATGTGGCATCACCAGGCCGACAAAACCGATTCCGCCGGTGACCGCGATCAGGGGTGCCACGGTCAGCACCACACCAACAATGAGCTCGACCCGTACAGTCTTTATGGAAAAGCCAAGATGCTGTGCTTCGCGTTCTCCGAGCAACAGGGCATTGAGCACACGCCAGCGGCAAAGCAAAAAGCACAGCCCTGCCAGGATCATGGGACCGAGTAAAACAAGCATTGTCCAGTTCGCAGCGGCCAGACTGCCCATGCTCCAGAAAGTCAGATCTCGCAACTGCGCATCATCCGCGCCGATAATCACAAGACCCACCAGGCTGAAGGTAATGGCATTGATTGCTACGCCTGCAAGAATAAGTCCTGAAACAGATTTTGAAATACGACCCAGCACATAGGCACAATACGTTGTCAGCAGACTGCTTGCAAAAGCAGCGCTTGAGATCATGAGAAAGCCTCCGGAGGTCAGGACGATGGCAGCAACGGCACCCATACTCGCACCTGCAGACAGACCGACCAGACCCGGCTCTGCGAGGGGGTTACGAAACAGAGCCTGCATCGTTGCCCCTGTCACGCCCAGAGCGGCACCCGCCAGCAGACCCAGCAATACCCGTGGAATTCTGATGTTGAACAGGACATTGCGCGAAATCTCATCAAGCGCAAGCGGATCGCCCGCAAGCCAGTCCAGCATAGGACGGACGCCTATGGAATACGCCCCATTTGAAACGGCACCAATACAAGTAAGAATCAGGATAAACCACAGGATATTTAAAGCCGTTGTTCTGGTCATCGCTCAGCAAGTCCAGTACGGATTCTCTCGATTGCCTGAGGTAAGCGCAGGCCCATGCCCTGGGCCATCAGATCATCGAGTTCTATGAGACGCCCGTCAATTGAAGCGGGCGTATGTGCCAGCAAGGGGTGCTGCCGGATCGCCTCCAGACCACCCATTGCCTGGACAGACAAGCTCGTCACAATCATCGCACTAGGCATGCGTGCGCTGACGATTTCGGCTGAGACTTGCCGATAGCCGGTCTGGTCAGTCAGCGCATTATCCACACCTGAGAGTTCAAGGATTTTTGCTGCATGGGTTCCACTTCCTGCACCAAGTAGTTTGCCTGCGCGAATGACAAGCACCATGACGCTTTGTCGTTTGACAGGAATTTGCAAGGCAGCTTGCATCGCGAGATCAAGACTTTTTTTGAGTGCCTGACCTTTATCTGCTACACACAATAAATCAGCGATCAGCCCGATACGCTGGTGCAGGGAGTCCAGACTGGGCTGGTCAGAGATCTGATGCACGCGTAGTCCCAGCGCGCGCAGCTGATCCAACACGCGCACCGGTCCGGCTTGCTCAGAGGCAATCACCAGGTTCGGTTTTAAACGCAGGATGCCTTCAACAGGCAAGGATCTGTAATACCCTACCGAAGCTAATTTTTGCGCCTGTTCGGGATACACACTGGACAGATCCGTACCGATAAGCTGGTCCTGCATCCCGAGTGCATAAATGATCTCGGTCACGCTGCCTCCGAGAGACAGGACGCGTGTCTCCTCGCAGGTCTGCGGCGATGAAGGTGCAGGTGAAGATGTAGCTGCAAGTGAAGATGCAAGTGAAGGTGCAGTTGCGGGTAAGGGAGCACTGGCACCAGCTGGTACTGCTGTCAGCATGCAGCTCAGGCTCATAAAAAGGCACAGTCCTAACTTGTGATGCCTGCTCATTTGTCAGCCACCTGCGTACCGAGGGCATGCAGCAGATCACGCCATTGCAGCAATTCTGGAGAACCGGGTTTACGTGCACCAAAGAACTGTGCAATGAGTTGTCCGGAATGGTCAAACAACTCCAGAGAGGTCACCCAGCCATCTATGGTGGGTTTGTGGACAATCCATACTGAAGCAATTTGTGTGGTGTCCAGATGCAAATTAAAATCAGGATCCAGAACATTGAGCCAGGGCCCTGTGCGCTGTATATTGACGGCCGGGCCCGTGTGTATCTGAATCATGGACTGATTGCTTACAAAACACATAATGGGCAGTGCGCTGCGAGAAACACGCCTGAGCATATCCTCGACGACTTCCGGGATCACGCTCAGTGCAAGATCCTCACCCACTGCCCTGAGTGCGCCAAGGCGTGTGATATTAAAATCCCTGAGTAAAGGATAAAAATCGTGTGTATCTTTCATGGCAAGCCAGGCATTGCGCAAGCGAGCACGTGCAGTCAGATGTCCTGTCTGCGATTCGCAATCCTGTTGCGTGAGGTTTCCGGACAGGTGAGCGTCGTCTTCTGACAGGTGGGTCTTGCGTTCGTCGCTTGCTGTCTCTGGCACCGTTTGAAAAATTTCAGGCCAGACAGGCGTCTGCACCCTGTATTGACCGACGATTGCTACATATTCCGCACGATTGCTTTGGGCAGTGCAATATATTTTATGAATAGCCTGACCTGTCTGGTCAAAGAATTGCAGACTATTTCGACCATGCTCCTCGACTGCCCACACATGCTTCCAACTCTTAAAAAACATGCGCAAATCAATATCAGGCCCGAGCACCAGTCCCACCGCGCCTTGCACCTGAATGCTTGAGTAGGTTCCATGTTTTTCGGCAACGCAATGGTCATTACGTGTCAGGGCCATGACACGCCCTAACCTGCCCATCTGACTAAAAATATCCCTTGGCTGAGACGCGAGTTGAATTGCGTGCATGTCGCCGCACTGCGCGGCAACTAACTCCAGCTCGCTGACGTGTAGTCGTTGCGAGAGCGTGCGCGCACGTTGCTGACGTTCAGACGGCTCAAGCTGTTCATATTTGTAGCGGATTAACGCGACATTTTTTTTAAAAATATCTGCCTGATCAGACCGCTCTTCATGCTTGAGTTCTGACGGAAAAGTTCTGGGCAACATTTCTGATTGCTCGCTGTCCATGGCATGGTGCGCTGACATAAGATACTCCTTTGGTTTCTTAATATTGATAGGTCACGGTTAACTGAACACTGCGTCCGGGCGAGGTGTAGAAATCTGCCGGACGAGGGAGGGCCACGGCACCTGCAGTTGGAACATTCAGAGCATTCCAGTAGGTCTGATTCAATATGTTGTAAATACCCGCCTGGAGTTTGAGACCCTTAATTGAAGCGGGTGTCCAGTAAGCAGTCAGATCAGCAACTCCATACCCAGGAGCCTTAAAATCAGCATATCTGAACTGTTTAGTGGTTTCGGGATAGGTCACATCATTGCGCGCAGCAGCTGCCGTAACC
>Ga0118677_10009461_pt1 | contig 11041 bp, 6 predicted proteins | sample AliMusrvi5mmetaG_FD_86154 | JGI IMG/M metagenome (GOLD analysis project Ga0118677, IMG submission 86154)
TTGACGCCGCAAAAGGGGTGGAACCTCAGACTGAAAAGCTGATGGCGGTTTGCAGGATGCGCAAAACACCCGTGCTGATCTTTATCAACAAAATGGACCGACCTACCGGAGATACCTTTGACCTGCTGGACGACATTGAAAAACAGCTGATGATCAAGGTAAGGCCACTTAGCTGGCCGATCAACAATGGTCCGGAATTTAAAGGTGTTTACAATATATATGAGTCCAGCCTCAGTCTCTTTAATCCGAGTATCACGGAGATCGAAAAGGGAATCAGGTTCGAAACACTGAATGATCCGGCACTGGATCAGCTGATCGGCAACGATGCCATTGTGCTTCGCGATGACCTGGAGATGGTGGAGGGGATTTACCCCGTATTCGACCATATCTCCTACCTGGCCGGTGAACTCGCCCCTGTATTTTTTGGAAGTGCACTCTACAATTTCGGTGTCAGGGAGTTGCTCGATACCTTTGTGAAACTGGCACCCTCGCCAAGACCTAAAAAATCGGAAGAACGGTTGGTTCATCCCGGCGAGGAGAGTTTTTCGGGCTTTGTCTTCAAGATACACGCCAACATTGATCCCAATCACCGAAGCAGAATTGCTTTTGTCAAGATCTGCTCAGGAATGTTCGAAAGGAACAAGAACTACAGGCACATCCGGCTGGGAAAAACCTTCAAATATTCTAGTCCTACGGCTTTTATGGCCGACAAGAAGGAGGTCATTGAAAATGCCTTCCCAGGCGACATTATTGGCCTTCCGGATACCGGAAATTTTGTGATCGGTGATACCGTAACCGAGGGCGAGATCCTGCATTACAAAGGCATTCCCTCCTTTTCGCCGGAGATCTTCAGGTACATTGAAAATGCAGATCCCATGCGGTCCAAACAGTTGGCCAAAGGAGTAGATCAGCTGATGGATGAAGGGGTAGCCCAGCTTTTCACCAGTCAGCTGAATGGTCGAAAAATTATCGGAACTGTTGGAGCGCTTCAGTTCGAGGTGATCGAATACAGATTGGAACACGAATACAATGCCAAGTGCCGCTGGGAATCGATTTCACTGTACAAGGCGTGTTGGATTCAGTGTGAAGACAAAGCTGTTCTGGATGATTTCAAAAAACGTAAATACAACAAGATGGCACTGGATAAGCAAGGACGAGATGTATTTCTCGCGGATTCCTCTTTTATCCTGGGGTTTATAAGTTGGGGTGGCTTATCGCATATAATAAATTCGGAAATTTCATTGCTTCAAGGTTTCATACTCGCAATTGCATATGCCATAACATATTTAAATGTAATTATTACAATTTACTTCGCAAAAAAGTTAAAATAAAAATTGCGCTATACGCAATGTTTGCTTTGAGTCTTGTCGGGATAAACATATATTTAGCCATTTTATTAACCAAACTTACGAATGGAGCGCATATTAACTTAAACATAATTCTTGCAAAAATTCCTAATAGTTGGAGCTATGTTGACATAGCGGTTTGTATGGCAATTGTAGTTAGCGCTTGTGGGATGTTTATCGCAATTAGGCTTGACAGACAAAACAGCACACAACACAATTGACAATATAGGTGCCCTGTCATCTTGAGCGGGTTGCTTGCTCCCGCTGGGATAACAAGAAGCATTCTTCAATTCATACTTTTATTTATTCAAAAAATCTCGATCAATGCTCTGTTTGTTACATAACCTGTTTTAATATGCTTTAATTTGACTTGGATGTTTCTTAAAAAAATCAACTCTTGGTTCAAGAAATTTTAGCACGTGTTTTTCTTCATTGTCCATAAATGCATAGATAGGTTCGAAAATAAAATCCCAATTCCAAAATTCCTTGTTTAGGTTCAGATAATCAAGAATCATTTCTGTCCCCTCCGGTGCAATCGAATGCATTAAAACTGTTGCGGTGCGAACCATATGAAAAGCGTTAACTAATGTCATTAACCGAAGACTTTCATCATTATCATCTTTAGCCTGCCTCATGTTTTTTGCCCAATATTTACTCATATTTCTAATATAGGTATCCATTAGATTCATCATCTGATGAAAATTGCACTTATGCATTAAATTCTCGAATTCAAGGATAGTTTCTTTAGACTCTTCCAATATATCAGCATTGATTACACCTGTTGGAATTTTATTGTAATAATATTTCTGAGCCGTATAAAAACACGAGCGAACAACCCTGTTGAAAACGTTTGTAAGCAAATTCCCTTCTTTTAAAACCGGGTCACTATCATTCTCGTTTGCTGAAGGGTTGAACGGCTTGGGCTGAAATCCAACGCTCCTGATTGCAAGACCTAACCCAAGGAAGTGTGCTCTTAATTGTTCGACCGTATAATACGAAAGCAATTCGTTGGCAGACGGCGGTTTAATTTTGCTGCTGCTGCTTGCTTTTTTATCTAAAAACAGTAAGTGATTATTGACAATAAGATCAGGAAGCTGTAAATTACCATTTTTTGCAATGTTGTCAGGGCTTTCCCCTTGCGTTCCCATAAACATTGCCATTTCTGCAGGTCCATAGAAATAAACATTATCCTCACCGATAAATTGATAGATTTTGGCCTCCTCGGAACACCACCAATCCTTCCATTTGTCTGCATTTTCGTTTTGCGTTTCGAGATAAGCCTTTGTAAATGAAATCGGCGCCCAAAGTGATTCCGGCCAAACCCAAACAGTCAGGTCATCAAGCCCTTCCAATGAAGGTGCCGGCACTCCCCATTCAATATTTCCTGTTAATCTAAAAGGCACTAATGTTTTTCCTGTGCGATATCGAATTGAATTTTTCGTCAATACCGCACATGCATTTTGTCTTTTTTCAAGATTTTTAAAAATCAGTGTTAGAGATGATTTATTTTCATCATTACTCACGGTATGTTCCGGCAGAACGTTGTGCAAAGAATTTATCATGTCAATCTGATCTTTTTTTACATATATTTTTGGCAGCTCCAGAAACTCGCCAATGCTCTTAACAACAAAATTTCGTGTGTTTGGTCGATTGGAAAACTCATCAACCCACCTTGTCAACAAATCATGGAACTCTTCTAATTTAAAATACCAATTCGTTACATCTCTCATTTCAGGTTTTTTGCCGGATAGAGTACTCTTAGGGTCTATTAAATCAATCGGCATATATTGATGCCCTAATGAACATTCATCGGCATATCCTGTTTCTGATGAGCAGCCGGCAATCGGGCATCGTCCTACAACCTGACGTCCGTTTAAAAAGGTATCAAGCTCAGAGTCATAAAACTGCGATGTAGTCATACTAATCAGATGTCCATTATCATACAATGTTTTTATAAACTCAGATGAGAATTCACGATGAATTTCAGCTGAACGGCCAAGACCTGAAGCGGCAAATAAGTTCAAATCAATATTGTATGATTTTAGCACTTCTTTCTGACGGTTATGATTTAATGCAACGAACTCATCGATTGTACCGTTAAACCCGCCTTCACTAACCAACTTCCGGTAATACTCTACTATGGGTGAGCCATAGCAATCTGTTCCGGAAACAAAAATTACATTTTCTTTACCAATTCGATCCCGCAAAAAGCGTGCATATGTGTCTGCATGAATAAATACTCCACCGATATGCCCAATATGAAGCTCTTTATTTCCGTAAGGCATTCCAGCCGTAACGACGGCAAGTTTAGGAAAGGGGGGTCTGGCAACTTCATTTTTTATCTCTGATAACATTAGTACATTCCTCCCAAAAAATTAAGAAAGCGGGTAAACGCTGAATTCAGCTTTTATCCGCTTCCTCTTATAGTAATACAATATCAGCTAATAAGAGAACAGGGGATAAAAGCCTGCACCTGTTGGTTTTGCAGACTTTGCTGAACTTTATTAAGCTGAACTTTAAATATTATCTGCATTGCTTTTATCCTCCTTCAATTTTTTCATATTATAGCAGAAATAAATCGACTTGTCAAAAACATTTTTGATTGATTGTAGATTAAAAAATGTTGATAATAAGAAAGGCGAGGCATCATCGCAATCAGCCCACCGCTCAATAATTATGCTCCGGTTCGTGAACCCTTGTTTGAATATGCGTCGTGCCGTCCTCCAGCCAGATATAAGAAGAAAAATCTGATATGTTTTCATCCAAATCGATTATTCTTGCGCCTTTCAAGTATCCGTACATGCTGTAAGTGCTGAAACCGGAGCCGCGCCCGTAACATAACCTGATGCCGTACAGTTCGCCGTCAAAATCATTGATATGGTCATGGCCGACAAATACGCCCCGCATTCCGCCTCTGTCCACCATCGCCGCGAACATCCCCGTGTTGGTTTTCGGGCAGCAGATGATTTCATTCTTCTGGCCGACACAATTGTGGTAATTCCAAACATCGTTATATTCGGGCAGCGGATTGTGGAAGAACGCCAGTTCCCCCAACTTATGCCCGAACTGTTTTTCCAGCCGTTCGGATTCTTTCATATACCAGTCAATTTGATTGCGGTAAATATAGTCATACCCATTGATTTCGTTTCCGTCTTTGCCGGGGTAACTTCGGTTATTATTCGAATCGATAAAGACCAGCGCCCAGGTCGGGGCTTTGGGTTTTCCCACCGTTATAAAATAGTTGCCGTAGCCTTCGATATCCTCGGGGCCTTTTTCGAAAAGGCTGTTTTTGAGCGTCGGGATAAAATCTCCGAGTGCTTTTCTGTCCAAGGTATCGTTCTTCTCCGTACCGTCGTGGTTGCCCAATATGCATGCCCACAGGGTTCCGGTTTCGGCGCAGACTTCCGCCAGCATTTTCAGCCGCTCATCGTTGCCTTTGTTGTTTGACATATCGCCGGTGACAACCAGCAGATCGGGCTTCTCGGATGTGATTACTTTCCTGATCATCTCAAGCGTTTGTGCATCCGTTGCCGCGCGCTCAAACCCGCCCAAATGAATATCCGTCACCTGGCAGATGCGGAACTTGCCTTCGCTGTTAAAATTTAAATGCTTCATTGATTATTCCTTTACTCTAATATTATTTTTTTATTCGACAGGAGTGGTTTCATCCGGTCCGCCGTCTTCCGCGGCAACCTGCAGTAGCTTTCTTTTTGACTTTGCTTCTTTCAATTTGTTCCGGTTTTTCTTTCTGCTGAACATGCCGAGCCACAATGCGCCTGACGGAATAAGTAACGATAATACGGTAAAAAACCAATATAAAACATCGTATGCAAACGAATTGTTGAATGCAGCAATGTTGTAATTCAAATAACCGAGTCCCATTATAATTCCGTAAGAAATCGGATTTGAACAAATAAAATACATAAAAGAAAACGTGTAGTCAATACGCTCAACGAAACTTGCTGTCATGAACATAAATATAATTATAACAAAAAGATACCAGACAGAAATAGCTGTTCTGATTCTGCTTTTCGCCGGCTTAATAAAAAGATAACCGGTAAAAAAGTAGAGTGCTGTCACAATGACTAATTGCGTAATGGCTAAGATACAGAAAATCACAGTGTAACGAGGTTCATACAGTGTGCCGCTGTCGCTCATAAATGTTCCGTACACAGCGATTTCGCTTACATAACAAAAGATACCAATGGTGATATGTGATACAAGCGTGATAATAATATTTTTCTTCATAACTCAACCCCTAATCCTTCCTGTATTTTAATTGCCTTGCACGCGATGTAGCTCGTCAATTCATGCCGCAGCCGGGAATACCGCTTTTGCTCAAGATTTTCCTTAATATCGGTTTCCATTTTATCCATGCCCGGTATATACGCGCCGGATTCTTTTACGATTATAAAAGCCTTCAGCGTTTTTCCCGCCAGATCGGAAAGCTCTGTGATAATTTCATCCGGCACTGTCACGGAAAAGCCCGTGATGTCCGCGGTAACATCCGCCGTGAATACCTTCAAATCATAGGGTAAAAGGTTAAAGACCGCTGTGCCTGGGCTTTCTTTAACCGACAAGTCAGACATATCGGTTAAGATAACCTTGTCTTTAGTAAAGTAGATTTTAACGGCGACTTCATACGACTCCCTGTTCACGATGTAGAAATAGAGCTTGTTATCGTGCTTCAGTTTCCGCACCGCGACGGGGTCTGTCGTTTCGCCGACGGTATCGAACTTTTTATCGGGCAGCGCCCTGTAGGCTTTGGCGAATTCGAGCGTCTCGACGCTGTGGGCTTTGTCGAGGTAAAGACCGCCTCTTGTGATGCTCAGCGCGTCAAATTCCGCCAAGGCATGCACAAAATGCTCTTTATAATGGAAAGCAGGCGGGAAAGCGGAGGTGATGCGCAGCTGCGAATCCCACCAAAAGCCGTCTGCCGGATAATAGGAATTCATCCGGTGGACATATTCCGCTTCGCCGTCATACATTTTTGTTACTTCCGGCAGGTTCGGGTCGCCCGGCTCGCAGGAAAACCATTTGTGGTCGCCCCACGCTTCCACCCAGCAGTTGAAAACGAAACCGCCCGGGGTATTGGCTTTTCTTAAAGCATTTTGCCTTGTGGTATCCAAAAAGTCGTGGTCCCTGAACATGAAGCCGTTTTCAAACGGTGCTTTGATGCCCTCGGTATCCCAGCCCCTGTCGCGCTGATGGTTGGTTTCAACAGAAACCGCGATGCCGTCCTCTTTGCCCAGCAGCAGAAGATCCGCGCCGCCGTCTTTGAAAAAGTCATAGTCATTTACCCTGGCGCCGTATTGGCTCTGCGCGTTCGGGCCCCCGAAAACCTGCGGTTTGGATGTCTCGTTCCAAAAGTTAAGCGTCAGGGTAAGCGCCAGATTGCCGCGGCGCAAAGCGTCCCGAATTGCGCATACAAAATCCCTGATTTTTTTGCAGCGCCATTCCACCCAGGCCGGGCGGCATTTGAAGGTGAGGAATTCATACCGCTTTGAAAAACGGTTCGGGTCGTCGGGTTTCACGCGGGTTGAAATACCCGTTTCTTTTTCAAAAAGCGCCGCTGTGTAATCGTCATAACCGGAATGAATGGAGCCGAACCAGATAAGGGTGGCATGCCAGACGTTGATGGAAATGCCTTTGAACGCTTTATATTTGCCGTAACGCACGCCGACATCTTCAATGTATTCCAGTATCTGCCGCTGCACTTCCGGGTGCAGGGGGTTGAACATCGGCCCGCCGTGGAAATTGCCGCGTTTTTCGCCGTAGACAAGCGGGAAATCGTCCATATTCCTTTTCTCTTCCTGCCAGCGGACATTTTCCCTGTAATTCCGCGCGTTGTAAATAGCTGTCCAGTCCCCGCAGGAGGACTGCACCTCGTCATTCCAGAGCATGTTGTTATATGTTTCATTGCCCGCTTTGATACTTTCAAGGTCGATATTCATGTTTTTCAGCAGGTTGCCGAGCCTTAGAAGTGTCATGGAGCCTGTGAACTCAAGGTTTTCTTTTTTAAAGCGCGCCAGCAAAACAGCCGGCCAGTCGGGCGGGTTTGTAGTGGAGCGGCTGTACTGCTTTCTGTCTTCCATGACGACCACGTCGAACGCGTCGGCCGGTTGCGTTTTGGAAGGAAACTGCGGCCCGTGGTACCAGTTGATGGGGTACACCAGCGAGTTCTGCCCGGTGTGATGCAAATAATCTATATGCCTCTCAAGCCATTCGTCAAAGGTTTTGGCGCCTTCGCTGGCGCCTTTTCCGCACGGGTCCTCATACTGGACGCCGAGAGACCGCCCGCCGCCCGGTATGACTGCAACCTGCGCCGCCGGAAGGCTCTCCATCTCATAGACGGAAAAACCCTGCACGGCTGCCGGCTCGCCGAAACCCCAGGTCATAAAAACAATGCTGCAGTCCTGCCAGCGCGGCCAAAAGATGTTTTCGATGCGCTGCATTTTGTTGGAAACGGGGTACGCGACGCCGGTGAATACGCCGGTGGTTAAATCGTAACAGGTGCCGTCATTGATGCACATGTACCGCCGTTTATCGTCCGGATAGCTGATGACAGCCATGTGCGGTTTGCCGATATTTTTAATTTGAAAACGGTAGCCGAACCTTGCAGGCGGTTCCTCGGAAGCTTCGCGGTAAATTCCAATGGGTGATTCGACAACCTTTGTTTCTCTGTTTTCAAAATATTCTTCGGCGGGCAGTTCGCGGGCGCAGTCCATGCTGTAAATCAGTTTCCCCTTGTATCCAATCGGTAGTTCAACCATATTTATACCGCCTTAACCTTTAATGATATTTAAAAAAGCAGAGCCGAAACAGCCCTGCTTTTTTTGTTATTACCCTTTTATTTGCCCAACCGGAGAGCCGTGCGCACAACGGCGAAAACATCCCCGACCTGAATGGTGCTGTTCAGCAGCGACGTGTCGATGGTCAGCGTTTGTTTCCTGTCCACTTTGCCTTGAATCAGCTGCTCAACCGCTGACGGCCTTGCTTTTATGTATTCTTCCCGTGAAAGCTTGTAGTCAAACGGGCGCTTTTCGAGGCTGTCAAACAATTCGGCGGCGGGGGTGAATTTGGTGCTGTCCATGCTTGCGGTCGCGGCTAAAATCAGGATTTCCTCCACCTTCGGCAATACGATTTCCTTGACGCCTTCCGGGATTTCGATGGCGTATTTGAAGAAGTAAAGCTGCTTGGCTAACACATCGCCGCTTTTTGAATGCGCGTGGGTCGCGTTCCAGGCCAGAACATCCTTTTTCACATAACCTGTTTCACCTAAGCCTATCAAATCCCAGGCGCCGAGCGCCTCCGCCCAATCCTGAATGAAATACTCACGGTCTTTATCGCCGATTTTGAAGGTGGTTTTTCTGTCGCCGTCCGTGGAAGCCGCCAAGATATAAAGCTGCCTGCAGCCTTCCGGCAAAGCTATCAGCTGACCGCGGCACGCAACCGCGTTCACGATGTCTTTGCCGATGCCGAATTTGACGCCTCCGCTGGCGACGGTATCCGGAATGATTTCGCGCGGGACGGAAAGCGTCTGCGGCAGCTCGGAGGCCACCATATTTTCCTGCGGAGTGATAGCTGTCACATTATATGGCAGCACAAGCTGCTGCATGGCGGCGGCCTTTGCTTTATGTCCGGACTTTTTGAGGGTAAGCGCAAAGGTTTTCGGCTCGTAAGAGGCGATATCAAAAACCAGCTCGCCGTCTTTAACCGCTGCTTCGCCTAAATATTCCTCGGAGGCATACACTTCTTTTGCCGACTCAATCCCGTCGCCGATAGAAAACTTCACGCCCTTTTTCGGCGCGCCGTCGCCCTCGTTGAAACGGACGATTACTTCATCGCCTTGGTTCGCTTTTTTGACGGCTCTTATAATTACGCCACTGCTGATTTTCGCGAAGGAGAAGGATGTGCCCAGCTTGCCCTTGTGGGTGTCGGTGACGAAAGTGGCCATCGGCTGATTAAAGCGCTGCGCCGCCATTTGCGTGCCATTTTGCCAGCCGCCGGAATGGCTGAAAATGCCGAAAGAAAAGCGGTTAAGCCCCAAATCCATCAGGTGCTGCGAGCATTCCCAGCGGAAGCTGTAAACAGGCGTATGCACAACGGTGAGCCGCAGGGTGTTGTCGTCCGGTTTATCCCAACCCGCTCTCGAATCGCTTAAGACTGAAACGCCGCTGCTGCTGTCGCGCTTGGTGATATCCGCCCACATTTGCGCGGGTACTTCGTATAATTTTGCCTTGTCGTTATTGCGTTCAATGACGCCCAGCCCCAAATCGTAACTCGCAACCGCGTTGGAGGCGGCAAGCGGGAAAACAACCTTTAACAGGCTTGCGGTTGAGCGCCAGTCCACTTCGTTAAAGACCTTCACGGTGTCCCCGTTCGCGTCGAGCGAAACGATCTGTTTGAACTTGGACGGGCCTGCCGTTCTTGTGATTTCAATTGCCGCCCTTGCCGGGCCGAATTCGAGGACTTTCAGTTTCGCGTTCCTTGCGTATTCACGCGGGGGCGCGACAACTTCGTCATATTTAAGCTCCCACGCGGGCCAGGCTTTGCTGCCTTTATAATCCAGCAGCGCCAGGGAAACAACGCCGGAGAGGACATTGATACCGAGCTTTTTATCGAAAACCTCGCAGATATCGCCGTTGGCGTTGAACATTACCCGCAGATTGCTGTTTTCCATCGAGGTTGAGGAAACGCGGAGCGCGGCGGTATCCTCATACGGTTTTTCCGCCGAACGGACATCATAGACCGCGATGCCGACTGACGGCACGCTCGCTAAAAACGCGATTTTTGTCGAACATTTGCAGGATGAAACAACCTGTGAAGGAACCTCTTTGCCTTTTGCGTCAAGCACCTTGACATAATCCGTGTCTTTCGGGAGTTTTACGCGCGCCGTAACGGTTTCGCAGCGCAGCCCTTCCGCCTGAAGCGGATTGGTCACGGCGACCGCGACACCCTTGACAAAGGAGGTATCCATTTGGGATACGGTTGCCGCGCTGCCCGCCCTGTATTCCTCGGCAAGCTGGTTTTGCGAAAGCATGTAGTCATTCCAGTTGCGTTTGTAGCAGACCTGGAAAGAGGTGCCCGTTATATCGTCATGGAACTGGTGCGCAATCGCGCGTTTCCATGAGGTGTTAATAACCGTGTGCGGATAATCCGCCAGCCCGAGCCATTCGGCTGCAACCGCGCTTCTCTCCGCCGCGTCCGCAAGCTGTTCGGCGCGCTTGTTCCAGCGCTTGCCGACCGCCCTTGAGGTGTAGCTGCCGACGCCGTGGTCGGTAAGCAGCAGCTCGTTGCTCCATGTCGGGAGTTTTTCCTTTTGCTCGGCTGTCAGTTCATTATCCATAATTTCAAACAGCTCGTTTGAACTGATTGACTTCACATCAACTTCATTGCTGCCGTTTTTCGCCATTTCGTCGCAAACAACTTTAACCGCGCTTTCGCCCGGCGCGCCGCCCCTGTCACCCGTGCCATAAAAGCCGCAGGTCATCGGCAGGCCGTATTGTTCGTTATCCTTCAGTTTCGGCGCAAGGCTTTTATCTTCCCTGACTTTGGTCAGGCTTCGCGAATAGGAACCCGGCCTTGTGTTCGCATAGACAAACTTGCCGTCAACGCCGAACCATTTGCCCAAATCAAAAGGCGAACCGTACACGCCGCCCCATGAAAGTTTGCCCGTGGAAAACCCTTTGAGG
>Ga0118677_10014616_pt1 | contig 11041 bp, 3 predicted proteins | sample AliMusrvi5mmetaG_FD_86154 | JGI IMG/M metagenome (GOLD analysis project Ga0118677, IMG submission 86154)
GAGATCAATCGGGCAGAAAGCGGCGGAGAACACGCAGATAGGGGGTGTCCACGCCGGGGTTCGCCTGCCGCACGGCGCGCAATTGTTTTTGGAGCGCGAGCCAGTCATCCGGCTTGATCGATTCAAGCTCGCCGTCCGTCCTGAAGCGCATCTGGGCGAGGTAGCGCAGGAAATCCGCGAACCAGGCGGGCGGTTGGCCTGCCGCGACCGGCAGGATGTCCCACAGGCGGGCGGTTTCCTCCTCGGGCGAAGTGGTTGCGAGGTGGGAGCCGTCCGGGCTGAACTGCACGCTCCACACGGTGGATTTGTGACCGGTGAGCGAGGCGATCAATTTGCCCGCCGCCGCATCCCACAGCCGCTCGGAATGGTCCTCCGAAGCGGTCACGATGCGCGAACCGTCCGGGCTGAACTGGGCGTCGGTCACAAACAGTTTGTGGCCCGCGAGAGTGACCAGGCAGTTGCCGGTCGCGGCATCCCAGACGCGGGCGGTTTGGTCCAATGACGCCGTGACGACGCGCGTTCCCTGCGGGTTGAACCGCGCGTTCAACACATCCGCCTCATGCCCGGCGAGGGTGGCGATGATTTGGTTCGAGGCAAGGTCCCAGACGCGGGCGGTATTGTCCTGCGCGGCGGTGACGAGACGCGATCCGTCCGGGCTGAACTGGACGAACTTTTCGATGCCCTTGTGCCCTTCCTGAATGGCGAGGCACTTGCCTGTCCCGGCATCCCAAACCCGTGAGGTGTCATCGTAAGCCGCCGTGAAGAAACGCTTGCCGTCCGGGCTGAAGTTCACGCTGGTCAACCCAAGCTCATGCCCCGCGAAGGGCATGGGTCGCAGGCGTGCGGCGACATTCCACAAGCGCGCGCTCCGGTCCCACGAGGCAGTCACGATGTGGCTGCCGTCCGGGCTGAAGCATGCGTGGGTCACCCCGCCGCCGTGCCCGGCGAGAATGGCCAGATTGCGCCCTGTGGCGGTGTCCCAGACCCGTGCGGTGCGGTCAAATGATGCCGTGACGATGAAGGTGCCGTCCGGACCGAACTGCACGCTGGTCACGCTGCCCGCATGCCCGGTGAGGGAGGCCAGGTTTTGGCCGGTGGCGGAATCCCACACCCGGGCGGTTTTGTCCTCGGCCGCAGTGACGATGCGCGATCCGTCGGGGCTGAAGCGCGCGCTGGTCAGGCCGGCGGAATGTCCCGCAAGGGTGGCCAGGCAGCGGCCCGTCGCCGACTCCCACACCTTGGCGGTTTCGTCCTCCGAAACGGTGACGACACGCATGCCATCCGGGCTGAAATGCGCGCCGCGCACCGTGCCCTTATGCCCCGTCAACGTGACGAGACTCTTGCCTGTCGCGATATCCCAAACCCGTGCGGAATGGTCCTCGGACGCGGTGACGAAGCGGGTGGCGGCCGGGTTGAACTGGACGCTGGTCACGCCCGCCTTATGTCCGGGAAATGTGCCGAGGCACTTGCCTGTGCCGGCGTCCCAGATGCGGACGATGTTGTCCAAGGACGTGGTGGCGATGCGCGCGCCGTCGGGACTGAACTGGGCGCTCGTGATGCCACCCTCAAACGCGGAGAGGGTGACCAGGCTCTTGCCCGTGGCGGTGTCCCAAACCTGGGCGGTTCTGCCACGTGAGGCCGTCAGGATGCGCGTGCCATCCGAATTGAACTGGGCGCCCACCACTTCACCGCCGTGACCCGCGAGCGTGGCCAAACAGGCACCCGTTGCCACATCCCAGACCATGGCGGTTTCGTCCCAGGAAGCGGTCACGATGCGCTTGCCATCCGGGCTGTAGCAGGCGCTCGTCACGCCATCCTGGTGTTTTGCGAGGATCGTTGCAGGGAGCGGATACGGCCAGTCATTGAGCGCCACCACCACCTTTTCCGCCGCGAGGGTAGAGGCCGGGTCGTATTCGCAGGCGCGGGCGAGATGGGCGAACGCTTCACGCTTCAATCCAGCTTGCAGTTTCTCTTCCGCCACGAGCCGGTCGGAGCGGGCGGCCTCGACGAGCATCGCGCGATACTCCGTGTTTTTGCGATCCACCTCCCGCTTTTTCACTTCGACTTCGGCCAGAGCGGCGGCGGCCTTGCGTTGGTTTTTCCAGGCGAGCGCGCCTCCGGCAAGCGCCAACAACGCAAGCAGGCCGAAGACGCTGGCCAGTTTGCGCAGGCGGGCGGTGTGCTCACGGGCTTCCCTGACCGCAGCCTCGAATCTGGCACAGGCTGCGGCTTCGCGTGCCAGTCGTTCGTCTTCCTCAATTTTCTTGCGGCGTTGTTCGAGGTTCAGGAGTCGCTCGGCCAGGGCGGCGGCGCTGGGCAAGCGGCGGGCCGGATCGCCATCCACGCAGGCCGCAATGTCTTCGCGCAACAACGGGTCAGGGACGTCACGCTCCCAACCTGCGGCCAACGGGTCGAACGGCTTGGCCGTGATCACCTGATAGAGCAACACCCCGAGACCATAAATGTCGCCTTGAATCGTGTAGGGCCTCCCCGCCAAATACTCAGGGGGACTGTAGGTCGGCGTGCCGGTGCTGTGCTCGATGGTGCCCCGGGTGAAACCCGCGGAAGTGACGCCGAATTGGACCAGCACGGCGGGTTCGGCAAGGGTGCCAATACCGAAATCAACGAGCCGCGGGAGCGGTTCTCCATCCGGGCCGTCGAAAATCAGGATGTTGGTCGGTTTGATGTCCTTGTGGAGGACGCCGATGCTGTGGGCGGCGGCCAGGGCGGTGGCGGTGTGGGCGACGAGCGAGATACGGCGGGCAAGCGGGATTTGCCCGAGTCCCCCTTGGTTGGCGGCCCACTGGATCAGGTTGCCGTGCGGTGCGAGGTCGCTCTCAAGATAAAATGGCGGGACGTCGAGCTTGATTTCGTGGATTTTGACGATGTCGTCGCGTTCGCCCAAGGCGCTGCGGATGAGCCGCACAAGGGTGACCTCCCGCTTGAGGGAGCGGAGGCGTTCGTTGTCGAAGCAAAACTTGAAGGCGCGGCGCTGTTGGAGTTTCCGGTTGCCGCCCGCCCACACTTCACCGAAACCGCCGGCACCGAGCAACTTGATGAGTTTCCAGCCCGGGCGACCCGGGATTTCCAACCCGACGGCGGGCCTCCAACCGAGCGTTTCCTCCTCGCCGGGACGAATCGCCCGTTTGGCTTTTTCGCCATCGGGTGGCGGCACGAGCGGGGCGAGTCCCTCGGCACCCACCTCGAAGATGTCCACCGAGTCATCGCGCCCCTGCAGCAGGTAGGGGCCGTGGGCGAGCCAGCCGAGAGGTGGTGCGGGAGTGCCACCGATCTCCGGGTGCTCGCGGATGAAATGCCGGGCCTCGTCAAATAACATGCGGGTCAGAAGAATCTGGCCGCCCATGGCCAAGCTCATAACGCGCGCCGCGAGATCGGCGGCCGGTGCGACGATGCCGCAGCCGCCTTCGGAATCGACCTCGCTGATTTCCCCAGCATGGATGCCGACGCGCGTGGTCAGGCGCACTTTCCCCCACGGACCCTCGCGCATGGCGTTCTGAAACAGCAGGGCAAATCGCACGGCATGCACGATCCCGCCCGCCTCGGCGAAGTAGCCGTCCCCCATATTCCGCAGGATGCGGATGTTCGGGCATTCGCGGGCCAGCCGTTCGAAATGGCCGTTGTGAATGCGCAGCGCCTCGCTGTAGGCCGGCACACCGTGCCGGTTCTTCATATCCGTGGAACCGACAATGTCGGTGAAAATCAGCACGGTGAATCGGTTCCCATCATCTGGCATCGGACGTACCCCTAGCAGACAATGGCACCCGGATCAATTTCAAATCTGCGATTGGAGAACAGGCTTCCAGTTTGTGAGGGCAGACAGCGCGTCCCGCCTGTCCGCCCATGAAACGCCAATGCACTGAGGCCAGCCACCCGCCATTGGCATCCCATGGACGAGGACGATTCAGGAACCGAGCGAAGCGGCGAGCCATCGCCACTTTGACCGGCCAACAAGCCATTCCACCGGCACCCATCGGACCCGGCCAGGCCAGCATGAACCCGGACTCTTGAGCGGATGTGGATCGGCCTTTCCTCACAAGCGGCGCAACCTCCAAAAGCGATGGCGGACTGTGGCTCTACAATCAGAAAACCCTAAAGAAGCTCGACGCTATCGCTTGCCAGATCACCCGGAACCTACGGGAGCACCGCCCCGCCGTGTGGGATCGGTCTTGCCAACTCTGACAATTTCCGGTTTGGTTTGGCTCAGTTCGGCGTTTCCTCACGCACAAACCATCCCGAGTCATGAAATCAAACGCATTTATTCGTTTGACCGGATATGCGGTCATGATAATCAGTGTCATTGCCTTGTTGTTGGCCATTCGGCATTCGCACCCTGCCAGCACCACCCCCCGTCCTGTCTCCGGGTGTTCAATCGATCAAAATGCTGAGCTGTCAACGAAGCCGGCATCAGCCGCAGCCGACAATAGGATCGAAACCCCGACCGGTTTCGGGAGGCTATCCAATTCCGCGACGCCCACCCTCACCGGCGAGGCGGCGAAAGCCGAACTGCGCAAAAACGGCCCATACGAATCGCTCGGCGAGGCGCTCGCGGCCGCCCGCCACGCGGTGGAGAAAATCGATCCCGCAGACCCGAATTCGCGGGACGCACAATTCTTCGCCGCCAATCCCAAGCAGCAGTTGCGGGCATGGTTTTCTAATAGCGGTGTTGAACTGGCCAGTGGCGTTCCGACACCCGACGGCGTGGAGCCGTGGAACGTGGCGCTGCGCCTGCGCGCCGTCGGCAGGACGGGGGATCTAACACATATCGCCGGCGGCCATGCGGCGAGTGTGGGCAGCCGGGTCGAGGTGCTTCACCAGGAGGGGGGCGTCACCCAATGGTTCGAGAACCGCAAGGAGGGACTGGAACAAGGGTTTGTTCTAACGGAACAACCGCGCGGCGCGGCGGGTGAAGTGCTGGTGCTGTTAGATGTCACCGGCAACCTCCATGCCGAGGCGTTGGAGGGACCTGACAGCGTGCGCTTTGTCGATGATACGGGGGCGCAAGTCGTCCACTACACCGCCCTGAAAGCCTGGGACGCCGCGGGCCGCGTGTTGCCTGCCCGCATGGATGTCCGTGCGCCTGGTTTGTTAGCCCTGGTTGTGAGCGATGCGGGCGCGAGCTATCCGGTGACGATTGATCCGATGTTCGCGAATGTGGAGGCGCGGCTGACCCAGAAGTCCGTCACCGGCTCGCTCTTCGGGAGCGCGGTGGCACTCGCGGGTGACACCGCGCTGGTCGGAGCCGCTAATGAAGGCACAATAATCGGCGGGTCGGCAGGCAGCGCGTATGCGTTTGTGCGCAGCGGAACCGTATGGACACTCCAAGCCAAGCTCACAGGCAACCGTGCGAATGAACAATTTGGCACCGCGGTGGCACTTTCGGGCGACACCGCGTTGATTGGGGCACCTTGGGAGGATGCCGGTAGTGCCTATATCTTCATGCGTAGCGGTGGGGCCTGGAGTCAGCAGGCTAAGCTCATTCCTGCCGACGGTGTTGTGGATGACTTTTATGGGGATTCGGTGGCGATTTCCGGCGATACGGCGGTGGTCGGTGCTGACAATGCCGACGCTGCGGGTGGAATAGGTGCGGGCAGCGCCTATGTTTATATACGCCACGGAGGATTATGGAGCCAGCAGACCAAGCTCACAGCTTCAGACGGAGAATCCTACGACACGTTTGGTACATCTGTGACGCTTTCAGGGAATACCGTGCTGGTCGGCGCCCCGTTCGCCAACACTTCGGTCAGCGAAATGGCAGGCAGCGTGTATGCGTTCGTGCGCAGCGGAGTGAAGTGGACACAACAAGCCAAGCTTATCGCCAGCGATGGCATCGAAAGCGATTGGTTCGGTTCGTCGCTTGCGCTCGCGGGCGAGACTGCGGTGATCGGCGCGCCCCAAATCGGTGCGCAATCCGACGGTGATAACAAGGGCAAGGCATATGTGTTCGTGCGCAAGAAAACGCAATGGAAGCAGCAGGAAACACTCACCGCCAAGGACGGCACGAATGGCTGTGGTTTCGGCAAATCCGTGGCCATTTCGGGCACTACCGTGCTGGTTGGATCGCCCTTCGCCGATATGCCGACCGGGGGGGACAAGGGCTGTATCTATGTGTTTACGAGCAATAATTCCATACTTAATTCAATGCTGGGAGGAACACGTTCAATATGGAAGCAGCAAGCCAGGATTGTCGCCGGTGACGGTATTGAGATGGATAATTTCGGCCATGCAGTGGCGCTTTCGGGAAACTCCGCGCTGATCGGGCTATCAGATTCCGAGCATGCCTATGTATTCGTGCGCAAGGGTTCCGTGTGGAGTCAACAGGCCATTCTTTCCAATGACGATGCCGGGGAGTATGATACGTTTGGCTCGTCCGTGGCTATCGCGGGCGACATCGCGGTGGTCGGGGCGTATCATGACGACACCATGGCCGGGGTTGATGCGGGGAGCGCGTACGTTTTCGCGCGCAATGGGAATCTTTGGTACCATGAGAAAAAACTAACCGCCAAAGATGGGGCGCGATATGACTTTTTCGGCCATTCGGTGGCAATCTCGGGTGACACCGCGCTGGTCGGGTCGTTTTATAGCGATACGGGTGCCGGGGTGGATGCGGGGAGCGTGTATGTGTATGTGAGGGATGGCGGACTTTGGAGCCAGCAGGCAAAGCTTACGGCCAAGGATGCGGTGGCGGGTGACATGTTTGGCTGGGCGGTGGCGCTTTCCGGAGATACGGCGCTGATAGGGGTGCCATGGGGTGACACCGCAGTCGGGAAGGATGCCGGCAGAGCGTATGTGTTCGTGCGCAACGGAGTCACATGGAGCCAGCAAGCCAAACTTACCGCTGACGATGCGGCCGTGTCTGACTACTTCAGCATGTCCGTTGCGCTTTCGGGTGACACCGCGTTGATCGGAGCACCTTATGACGATATCGCTGCGGGCAATCAAGCGGGCTGCGCATATGTGTTTGAGCGCAGCGGAACCGTATGGAACCAGCAGGCCAGGCTTACCGCCGACGATGCTTGGGGGGGAGAACTTTTTGGATCTTCCGTGGCAATTTCCGGTGATACGGCCTTGATCGGAGCACCAGAGGCCGACTTAGCGGGTGAAGCTGATGGGGACTTCTACGATATGTACGATGTTAGCGCAGGCATAGCCTATGTGTTTGTGCGGCGCGGAGCGACATGGAGCCAACAGGCGGAGCTCATTGTCGATGACTCGGTGCCGTTTGCCAAATTCGGCACTTCGGTTGCGCTTGCGGGCGATACCGCGCTGGTTGGGGCCCCATGGAATGACGTGACAGGGGTCGTATCGGCTGGCAATGTCTATGTCTACACGCGCAGCGGGACGGTATGGAACGAACAAATGACATTGACCCCGGGGGTGGATATGTCATCCAATGATGAGTTCGGCATCGCCGTGGCACTTTCAGGTGACACGGCGCTGATCGGCGCATCTTATGACGACACGGCGGGGACGAATACGGGTAGCGCCTATGCGTTTTTGCTGGGTGAACGGCCGGAGATCACCCGGCAGCCCGTATCGCGGACGGTAATCCCCGGACAGCAGGTGACCTTCAGCATGGCGGCAACGGGATATGCCCCGCTTCGCTACCAGTGGCGCATGGACGGTTATGAGATTGCGGGGGCGAATGATCCAAGTTATACCATTCCATCCGCCCAGGTCACGGACCAAGGCAACTACGATTGCGTGGTTTCCAACATTGGTGGGGTTTCCACCAGTTCCCAGGCGCTGTTGACGGTGAATGCCTTGTCCCAATTCGCCCAGACGTTTCCCCTCACACCGCCGGACGCGTTGGGATATGTGTTTGTGAATCTAACACCGTATGGCGTCGGCGGCTGGCGCTTCGCGGGGGAACAACAATGGCGGCTGGCGGGCGTGCCGGTGGGCGGCCTGGCCACCGCCGACCGGGTGATCGAGTTCCGGCCGGTGCCGGGGTATCTGCAGCCACCGGCGGAAACGGTCGGCGTGGTCAGCGGCGGCGCGGCCACCGTCGTCGAGCGGGTCTATTATGAAACACCGGCCAGCGGCAGCGGAAGCATCACCGTCACGCTCAAGCCGGAGGCGCTGGCCGATGCGGGCGTGCCACAGGCGCAGCGCGCACAGTGGCGTCTGTTAGGCGAGGACGACAGCCATTGGCGTGACTCCAACGCCACCTTGGGCGGGTTGGTGCCTGGTGACTATCTGATTGAATGCAAGCCGGTGGCGGAGCGCAGCACGCCACCGCCGGGCGACGTGTGGGTGCAGGACGGGCAGACCGCGCTGACCACGCTGACATATTTCCTTGCAGACGCGGTGGCTGGCACAGCACCGGGGGTATTGCCGTTCGAGACGGTGGCGACGAGCCCGGGGATGCCGTATGCGTATGTCGGACAGATCCGCAGTGATGTGGGTGTGAGCACGGGATTTGTGGTCAAGGCGCGGGTGGTGGCAACCGCGGGGCACGTGGTGTTCGACGACGCGCGGCTGGCGGCGGTCACCGGGCTGGAATGGCTGTTCCAGCGCGACCGCGGCAGCAACGAGCCGAAGCCGCAGGTTCCGCGCGGGTTCTATCTGTTTGACAGTTATGCGGCGCAGCGGGCGGCGGAACACACGCCCGGCACTTCCACGCCACTCTCGCAGAACCTCGACGCCGCAGCCATGTATTTCCTGGAGGACGCTGGCCGCGGCGGCTTTGGCGGCTATCTCGCCAGCGACGCGGACGACAGCGAGTTTCTGCTGTCTGTGGCTAACAAAACGCTGGTTGGCTATCCGGTGGACGGGATCGTCGCGCTCTATCAGGGACGGATGCACGCGACGCCGACCATTGTGGCATTCACCCGCGCGTATGGTCACACCTACACCACATCGGCGATCCGCAGCAGCGGTGGTGCATCGGGTGGGCCGCTGTGTGTCCAGTTCGAGGGCGGGAGTTATTATCCGGCGGCGATCTATCTGGGCGGTTCGGGGCAAACCGTGGTGCGTTCGATCGACAGCAGCGTGATCGAGTTATTCCGTCGCGCTGAAGTGAGTGGCAACGGTGGCGACAACAACACCGGCGGCGGAATCACTCATACCAGTGTCATGTCACTCGGCAGCACCACCCTGCCCGGGGTGCTCAAGGTCACCATCGAACCTGCGGCGGCCCGCAATGCCGGCGCTGGTTGGCGGCTCAAACCTGAAACGTCCTACCGCCTCAGCGAAGCGCAAAAAACCGGACTCAATCCCGGCAGTTATATCCTGCAGCTCACCACGTTGAACGGCTTCCAGGCACCCGCCCAGCAGACGGTGCTGGTCAATGGCGGCCAACTCCATGAGCTCACCTTCACCTACCTGCCCGATTTAACACCCATGGAGATCTGGCGCATGGCCAACTTCGGCACCACCTCCAACACCGGCACCGCCGCTGATGGCACCGACCACGACCACGACGGTCAAACCAATCTATCCGAATACGCCGCCGGCACCGATCCTAACAACGCGGCCGACGTGCTGAGAGTGCTCGGCACTCAAAGATCGGAGGCCTCCTTTACCCTGACAGCCAACGGCAAGGCGGGCCGGACCTATGCTCTCCAGCGCTGCACCAACCTCACCACCGGCACCTGGGCCACCATCACCACCACCGGCCCGCTGGCTGCCGAAGGAACTGTCAGTCTGACCGATCCCGCGGCGTTTGCGGTGAAAGCATTCTATCGGATCCAGGCTTCCGCGCCGTAGTAGCCGGCATTGATGGTGATTTTTACGGGACGACCTACGGGGCCGATGGAAATGGATATGGCAGCATCTATCGCATGGTGTTTCCCGGGATGCCAACTGTCTTGTTACTGCCGCCTGAGGGCCTGACGACCACCCATGTGACGCTGCAATGCAAAGTCAACCCGCGTGGTGCGGCGACCATGGTCATGCTCGAATACGGCCACGATGGCATCGCGTTTCCACATGCCGTGCCGGTGAGGTTATCCCTGACCGGTTACCAGACGACTTGGGTCGGCAGTACGCTGGGTGATCTCACCCCCGGCACCGCCTATTACTACCGTTTCCGTTCAACCAACAGCGCGGGCGAAACCCTCAGTCCGGTCCAAAGCATTGCGTCCCTTGCGGAGCCTGCCGTTGCCATCGCTCCGGCCAGCGACATCCTCCCTGCCAGCGCACGCTTCAATGGCACCGTCAATACCCGCAACTTCGAGGCGTCGGTGGTCTTCGAGTGGGGCAGCGATGGCAACAATTTTCCTAACACCGTCGTGGCGGCACCCTCCATCGTGACGGGAAACTCCTCGGTGCCGGTGAGCGTCTCGGTGGCGGGCTTGGTTAAGGGAACAACCTACTATTATCGCGTGATCGCCACGAATCTCGCTGGGACCGGACTCAGCGGCACCCAGAGCTTCACCACCCTGACCGAACCGCTCGCAGTGCTCGGCGGTGCCAGCGCACTCTCAACGACACGGGCACGGGTCGCGGGGACTGCCGATGCGATGGGCGCGGCTGCGACCGTGTCGTTCGAGTATGGCACTGACGGGCGAACTTCCCTAACAGCCTCGCCGCGGGTCCGGCCTCGGTGGGCGGCAGCGGACCGGTGGCGGTGAGCGCCGTTCTAACAGGCTTGACGCAGGGAACGACGTATTATTACCGCATCCGTGCGGTGGGCCAGGGGGGCACAGGTTTGAGTGAGACGGGAACATTCAGCCTGAGCCTCCTCTCCGGTCTGGCACAGGTTTTCCCTGATCCGCCACCGCCGGGCAGTGGATCGGTAACGGTTTAAAAACCCTCACAACCGGGGTTCCTGCCCGTCGATCCACAAGCGCCCCTCGCGTCGGCGGAGCCTGCGCCCGCCCGCCAGATTGACCACCGCCGGCCCAGCGGTGTCCAACAACCCCAGCGCCCGCTCAAGCGACGCACGATCCAGCGAGGGAACACCTTGATCCAGCAGGAATCCGTGCAAAGCCGCACGCTGGAGCAGCGGCGGCAACCTCCGCAACGCGGGCAGGTGCATCCGCCCTTGCGGGTCCAGCACCCGCGCCTGTTTCAAAAC
>Ga0118677_10014617_pt1 | contig 11041 bp, 8 predicted proteins | sample AliMusrvi5mmetaG_FD_86154 | JGI IMG/M metagenome (GOLD analysis project Ga0118677, IMG submission 86154)
GTAGTAAGGCCCGTGCTTCTGCGGTTTTGTGGGATGCAGACACCGGCAGGCCGGATTTCCGCACACCTGGTACTGACGCGAGACACTACCTGGATGCATGGGGCCCAATGCCAATAGCTTCTGTTTGATCGCCTCGATTTCCCTTTCCAACCGTTCGGCAGATGGATTAGTGTTCATAACGGATATGATATATAGCATATCCGCTATGTCAACAAGGAAAGTGGGCCCCAAGATGAGCGAAAAGGAAGTGGCGAACTGGCTGTACGACAAGGCGGCGGCGACCCTGGCCGAAACGTACACCAGGGGAGACATGGAGCAGGCGATCGATCGGCAGAGTTTGGAAGTGCGCCGGCAGGTTCTGGAACGACTCACCCAGGCCGCCGCCAGCCGCGAAGCCTTTGACTGCCCGAAGTGTAACCGGTCATTGAATGTCGTGGATCATCATCGCCAACGCACCGTGAAGTCATATTTTCAAGAGTGCGTGAACGCCGCTAAAGTTAGCGCGCTTTTATCCAGTCGGCGTTTTCGCCACCTGTTGGCTGAGCATCGATCAAGTGCTGTAGCGGTCTATTGGCGCACGCAGGTCATTTCAGCCTTTCGGTTGGTTCTTTTGGGTCGGGACTTCCCTCTACGTCAGTATTAGGCGGCTTTTTCGGCAGTTTCCTGTTCCTGTTGCCATGCCAGCAGGCGGATCCACCGCTTGGCATTGATGGCGGCAGCCTGCATGCAGTTTCCCAGGGCGGTCTTGTGTCGCCCTCGATACCGGGTACGGCGACCGCCCGCGCATGTAAATTCGCTGATCGTACCTTCGATACCATTGCGCCGACTCAGTAACTTCTTGAACTCCTCGGTCTGCATTTGTCGCCGTCGTTCCTGGAGGAGATCGTGATGAATCCCGACCACCAAGATCCTGCGACCGGTACGGCTGTGGGTGCATTGTTTTTGCAGGGGGCACACGTCACACAACCCCGCCCACTCAAAACGCAGGAAAGTCGAATGATTGTACTGGTCATGAATCAGACTGCACTGCCGACTGGTATGCCCTGCCGGACAGACGGCGGTACGGTGGGTCGTGTCCACATCGAACTGTTCGGCACTGAACCCGTTGCCGGGCGCATTGCCGCAGGGGTGCGGCGGGCCGATCAGTTCCCGGCCCTCGATCTTGGCCTGCGCCAAGGTATCGTCGGACACATACGCGCCATCCACGTATAACTCTGAGGGGCGATCATTCTGATGCTGCGCCTCGGACTGCAGGATCTGCTGCATGCCTGCCAAGTCGGAGGCAATCGCCACGGTGGTAGCCACCCCCACGATGAACTGTTCGGTCGGATCACCCTTGTCTTTGGGGGTGTCGTTGTCAGGCACCGTCTCGGCAAGCTGCACCTTGTAGCCTTCCCACTGTTTGGTCCTGGCGTGATCCTTGGCCGCCCACTGCACGTCCGGATCGTGGGGGTTTTTGACCACGCCGCTGGACTCACTCTTGCGGCGAGCCGGCAGGCTTTCGCCGAATTCGTACTGTTCCAGAAACACCCGTTCCAACAGCACGGCGCGATCATGCATCCACACTCATCCTACCTACGAAGAAAGCACCCACCCTCGACCCTCAGCCCGCTTTGCGCCCCATGTCCGTGTCATGCAAAGTGCCTGCGAATATACGGTCAAATCCGTCGGGATGCCGTTCCGGGGCATGCCCAGTGCTGATGTATAAAGGCAGACCTGAGGTTGGTAGACCTCGCGGGACCGCGCCGAAAGGCGCGAACGAAGATGCCCACGACTACTGACAGACTGGCACGCCGGCAGGACGAATCCTGCGATAGGTAGCCGCGGCATGAGACCGCGGTTACTTTTTTTGTGTGTCCCGTGTACCGGACATGTATCAGGACATCGAGACATGAGACAAGTTCTCGCATGGGGAAAAGTCAACTCCGGAACGTCGCGCCTCCCGCCAGGAACGCTGCTTGTCCACCGCAGGCAAAGGATATGCCAAGATACCGTCAAACCTCATGAGGACGCCCGCTACGGCACGTGCCCTGCTTAAACAAGAAGGCGACCTGAGGTTGGTTGGCAAGTCGGGACGGCACCAGAGAGTGCAATCAACGGTTCCCACGCCTACTGGCCGACTGGGGTGCCCCTCAGGAGGCAATACCCTGTAAAAAGGAAACCGCGGCTCCGAAGCCGCGGTTTTCTTTTGTGCAGGTTGCGATCGGGCCAGGTCCTCATCCGCCTTTACGGAATCGGGAACTTCGCGGCAAAGGCCACGACCTGGGCGCGGATGCCCGCCAGATAGGCGTCATCGGCTTGATGCTTCACCGCATCGACGATCCAGGCCCCGATCTGTTTCATCTCGGCCTCGGCCATGCCACGCGTGGTTGCCGCCGGCGTCCCGATGCGGATGCCCGAGGTCACGGCCGGCGGCTGGACATCAAACGGGATGGCATTCTTGTTGACGATGATCGCCGCCTTCTCGAGCGCCGTGGAGGCGTCCTTGCCCGTGGTTTTGAGCGGCGTGAGATCGACCAGCATGAGATGATTGTCCGTTCCTCCGGACACAATGCGCATGCCGTGCGACGCCAGGAACGCGGCCAGAGTCTGCGCATTCTTGACGACCTGCTGCTGGTACGCCTTGAACGCCGGCTGCATCGCCTCCTGGAAGCAGACCGCCTTGGCGGCGATGGTGTGCATGAGCGGCCCACCCTGCAGACCGGGAAACACCGTGCGGTCGACATCCTTCGCATACTTCGCCCGGCACAGGATCAGCCCGCTGCGCGGCCCGCGCAGGGTCTTGTGGGTTGTCGTGGTCACGAAATCGGCATACGGTACCGGACTCGGATGCACGCCCGCGGCGATTAACCCGGCGATGTGGGCCATGTCAACCATCAGCATCGCGCCCGTCTCGTCCGCAATCTCGCGCAACCGCTTGAACTCAATGATACGCGGATAAGCGCTCGCCCCGGCGACGATCAACTTCGGCTTGCTCTGGCGGGTCAGGGCCGCGATTTCGTCATAATCGATCAACTCGGTCTGCTTATTGACGCCGTACGGCACAATGTTAAAGAAACGACCGGAAAAGTTGACCTTGTGGCCGTGCGTCAGGTGTCCGCCGTGGGCCAGGCTCATGGCCACGATCGTGTCGCCCGGCTGCAGGACCGAGAAATAGACGGCCATGTTGGCCGACGACCCGCAGTGGGGCTGCACATTGGCGTATTCCGCGCCGAAGATCGCCTTGGCCCGGTCAATCGCCAGCCGCTCCGCCACATCGACAAATTCGCACCCGTTGTAATAGCGCTTGCCGGGATAGCCCTCGGCATACTTGTTGGTCATCAAGGAGCCCTGCGCTTCGCGCACGGCCCGGCTGGCGTAATTTTCGGACGCGATGAGATCGATCGTCGCGCCTTCGCGCTGCTCTTCGTGCTTGATCGCTTCGTAGATCTCGCGGTCGACCTCCGCCACGGCCCCCATTTCAATGGCCGTGCCGCCCATCTCGTCGACCTTGTCCACACGGCGCTGGTGACGCGCCTCGCCGACGAACGGCGTCGCCAGCCAGGCGCTCACGATCTCGTCCGCCTGGATCGGCGACTCCAGGTCGCCCCCGAGCACCAGGATATTGGCGTCATTATGCGAGCGGGCCGCCGTCGCCATACGCGCATTCAGGCAGAGCGCCGCGCGAACGCGCGGGAACTTGTTGGCCGCCATGCTCATGCCCAGGCCCGTGCGGCAAATCAGTACGCCCTGCTCGACCGAACCCTCCGATACCAGACCTGCCACGACGCGGGCGTAGTCGGGATAGTCGACGGACGTGGTGCCGTGGCAGCCGACATCCTCGACGGCAATGCCCCGTTTCTCGAACGCCCGCTTGAGTGATTCTTTCAGTTCAAATCCGCCGTGATCGGCGCCCATGGCAATCTTCATAAGTTTCGGTTCCTTCCCTGCCGGCCTCAACCGGCCAGCCATTCGTGTAAGTGCAGCACCAGATCGGGCATGACGGCGTTCATCTCGTCGCGGACGTCCCGATACACGTCCACCGACTGGCCGATCGGATCGTCAATATCCTCGTCGCGTCCGGCGGGGCCGAACGACTTCAGCAGAAAAACCCGGCCGTGCACTCCGGGAAATCGCTTCTGGACGATGCGCCGATGATCGTCCGTCATTACCACAATGAAGTCCGCGGCGTCAACCAGGCCCTGATCCAGAAGCTGGCTGCGATGATGCACGGCACTGATCCCTTTATCCGCCAGCGCGATCACGGCTTCCTCACTGGGCGGCTCGCCGCCCACGGCCCCCACCCCGGCTGACCGCACGTCCCAAGGGCTGTCCGGCCCGAGCCAATGCCGCAGCAGGTGCTCGGCCATGGGACTGCGGCAGATATTCCCGGTGCACACCATGACGACGAGCGGGCGCGCGTGGATGGCCTCCACCGGCAGCGCGCCCTGGCGCAAAATGGTCAGGGTATCGCCATCCTCTTGCACGACCGTGCTCTCGGCGCCCAACGGCGCCGGCCCGGCATCGAGCACAATGCCGACGTGGCCCGCGAGGGCGGCTGCCGCCGTGGATGCATCGCAGGCGGCCGGCTCGCCGCTCCGGTTGGCGCTCGTCACGCGCAAGATGCCGCCCACCGCGCGCAGCACGGCCAGGGTCACGGGGTGATTGGGAATGCGGAAACCCTCGTACCCTTCGCTCGTGCGCAGGACCAGCGTGAGCGGCCCGGGCCAGTAGCGCCGGGCAAGGCGTCGGGCGCGCCATCCCATCACGGCGCCCGCCCGCGCCACTTCAGCCAGATCCGCCACCAGAAACGGGATGGGTTTCCCGCGGTCGCGGGCCTTGGCTTCGTAGATCCGATCCAGCGCGCCGGGCACGGCCGGATCGGCGGCAACGCCGTAGACGGTGTCGGTGGGAAGGATCGCCAGGGAGCCCTGGCGCAGGACGCTGGCCGCCTGCTCGATGGCGTGGCGCCCCGGCTTGCGCCGGTCGACGCGCAATAAAGTGGGATTAGAGTCCGACATGATCGAGCGCCTTGAGGCCCAAAATGATGTCCACGGCGCGGCGCAACACGACATCGTGGTTCACCCGCAGCATGAGTTCATGATCCCGCACGGTCTTGGCACTGGCGGCGCGGCCGCGGAACGGCGAGTCGCCGTTGACAAACGCGCCCGGATCCAAAAGATTCACGGTGACGTCGGGCTGCACGCCCGTGCGATCATAGGCCGGGCGGCCGGCCGGGACCAGACGGCGCGTCGCCACGTAGAGGAAGGAGCCGTCGGTCAACAGCAACAGTTCCCGCAGTTGCGATTCGCCGCGCGTCGGTTCGCCGATCGTCATCACGCCCGGCACGCCCCGGCTACAGGCCGCCAGTGCCTCGGCGCTGCCGCGCGTCTCCCAATCGATCAGCAACATCACGGGCACCCGGCAGGGCACGGCCGAGGTGGCCGCGTAAACCGCCAGCTCGCGGCCCCGCAGATCGCAGACAGCGAACAACGGCTCGCCCACACGCCGGAACGGACTGGCCACTGCCGCGATGGCGTCCAGGTCGGCGCCATCCGCCCCGCGCAGGTCGATAATCACGCCAGTCCGATCGTTGAGACACCGCAAATGCGCCAGGATTTCGGCGCCGCTGCCCGGACCGAGCGCGTTTACCTTGAGATACGCCAGCCCTTCCGGCAACAATTCCACCGCATCGAGCGTCGCCCGGTTGGTGGTGACACCGAAGGCTCCGAACACGGGCTCGCCGCGGGCCACCAAGGCCCGGGCAGCCTCGGCCGACACAAACCGCGCTCCGGCATCGACTGCCTGCAGGGCGCCGCCGATGGCAGCCGTCACCACGTTGGTTCGATCATACGGAATGCCGTTCGTATCGAGGAACCCGGTGAAGGCCTCGAATGTTTCGAAAGCGTTTGCGGAGCCAGCGGCCAGTAAAGTGGCGGCGGCCAACAGCGCTCGAAGGATGGGGCAGCGGCATCCCTGCCGCGCCTCTTTGTCGGCGGGGCGAGGACGCCCACGCCCTACCTCAGATGCGTGAGCGCCGTACATAAATCTTCGGAGTCTATGCATGCGCCGCGGCTTTCCGGGCCACATCGGCTTGAATGCGCGCATTGCCGTCCTTGACCTTCGCGATCAGCGATCGCTTGTGGTCCACGAGTTTGCGGGCCAAGTCCGGACGCCCCAGGGCCAAAATCTGGACAGCCAGCAGGGCCGCGTTCACCGCGCCCGCTTTGCCCACAGCCACAGTTGCCACCGGGATGCCCGCGGGCATCTGAACGGTGGAAAGCAGCGAGTCGAGCCCGTCCATGAACCCGCTCGTCACCGGAATGCCAATTACCGGCAGGGTGGTGTGTCCGGCCATTACGCCAGCCAGATGCGCGGCGCCGCCCGCCGCCGCAATGATGACTTTAATCCCGCTCGCGGCTGCCTTCTTGGCAAACGCCGCCGCCAGATCCGGTGTGCGGTGGGCGGACATGACACGCACCTCGCAGGCCACGTCGAATTTGACCAGCGTCTTGTAGGTCTCTTCCAGCAACGGCCAATCCGAGTCGCTACCCATGACAATAGCCACATCAGCTTTCGTTTTGCTCATCATGATCTCCTCCAATTCGAGAGTGTTCAGGTTTCAGTGTTCAGCGTCCAGCGCAGTCATACTCGTAATCCGAATCATAATCTATGTGGGTTGAACTGATTATGATTAAGAGTTAGATTACGATTAAGAATTTATCTCATACCCCTTCATGTGTTCCCGAACACCGAACACTGAAACCTTCCTGTTCACTATCTCTTCAGCGCTCTCGCCGCGATATCCTTGCGAAACTGTACGCCCGTCCACCCGATTTTGCCGACCGCCTCGTACGCGCGGGCCACGGCCGCCGGCAGAGTCGCGCCGAGCGCCGTCACGCCGAGCACGCGCCCACCGAACGTTACGACCTTGCCGTCCTGCAGTTTCGTGCCGGCATGAAAAACGACGGCATCCTTCACGGTGGCCGCATCCTTCAGGCCATGGATCTCCTGGCCCTTGGCGTAGGGGCCGGGATAGCCGCCGGCCGCCATCACGACGCACACGCAAGCCTGCGGCTTCCAGCGCACGTGCCGGGGTGCCAACGTCCCGTCGATGCAGGCTTCGAGCGCCGGGATCAGGTCTCCGTCCAGGCGCGGCAGAATCACCTGCGTCTCGGGGTCGCCGAACCGGGCATTGAATTCCAGCACCTTGGGCCCGGCCTTGGTCATCATCAGCCCCGCGTACAGCACGCCCTTATAGACAATCCCGCGCTTGCGCAGTTCGGCCAGGGTCCGACCGAACACCTCGCGCTCGATGACGGGCAGCAAGTCGGGTGTGACCACGGGAGCGGGCGAATAGGCGCCCATGCCGCCCGTGTTCGGCCCTTGATCGTTGTCGAAAACCCGCTTGTGATCCTGGGCCGAAGACAACAGCACCACGTGCTCACCATCGACCAGCGCCAGCAGTGAAGCCTCCTCGCCGTCGAGAAATTCCTCGACCAGCACCCGGGCACCGGCCGCGCCGAACGCGCGGTCGACAAGCGATTCGCGGATGGCTTGTTCGGCTTCCGCCACGGTGGCGCACACGGTCACGCCCTTGCCGGCCGCCAAGCCTTCGGCCTTGATGACGATCGGGGCCCCCAGCTGCCGCACATAGGCCGCGGCTTCGGCGGCGTCGGTGAACGTGCGGGACTGGGCCGTCGGCACGCCGGCAGCGACCATCACGTCCTTGGCGAAGACCTTGCTGCCTTCCATCTGCGCGGCCGCTTGCGACGGACCGAACACACGCAGGCCTTCCTTTTGCAGGGCATCGGTCAAACCGGCGCACAGCGGCGCCTCGGGACCGACGACGGTCAAATCGGGGCGGTTCGTTTTGGCCCAGGCCACGAGCGCAGGCACATCCTCGGCGGCGATCGGCAGGTTCGTTGCCAGCCCGGCGGTACCGGCATTACCCGGCGCGCAAAACAGCCGGGGCTTCCGGCTATCCTGGGCCAGCTTCCACACCAGGGCATGCTCCCGTCCGCCGCCACCTACAACCAAAATGTTCATGGGGCGAGAGGATACCGGAAGCGGGCGGGTAGTTCAACCGGAAGGCGAGCGGCGCAATGGACTAGCCAGAAAGAGGCGCCTGGCGTAGGCTCCCTGGTCCACAGACAAGAAAGGGCACATCATGACTCGGAAGACAGCAGGCGGCATTCGGTGGTTGGTGGTGGCGGCGGCGTTGGTCTCGCAACTGGCAGTGGCCCAAAACGCCACGCCCGTTCTAAAGCCGGGAATGAAACTGGCCGTGGCCGGCGATTCCATCACCGAGCAGAAGCTCTACAGCAAATACATCGAACTTTACCTGACCGTGTGCGAGCCCCGGCTCAAAATCCAGGTAGCCCAGTTCGGATGGGGCGGCGAACGCGCGCCCGGATTTGCGGGTCGCATGGAAAACGATCTGTCCTGGTTCAAGCCGGACGTCGTCACGACCTGCTACGGGATGAACGACGGCAGCTATACGACTTACACCAACACGATCGGCAAGACCTACAGTGACGCCATGGCCACCATCGTGACGAAGCTGAAGGCCACCGGCGCCACAGTGGTCGTCGGCGGGCCCGGTGCGGTTGACACGAAGTTCTATGCGCACGCCAATAACCCGGCCGCGGTCTACAACGAAAACCTGGGCACGTTGAGCGATCTTGCCCGCGATCTTGCCACCTCGAATGGATTCCCCTTTGCCGACGTGCACAGCACCATGGTGAAGGCCATGACCGACGCCAAGGCCGCCCTCGGCCCGGAATACGACGTGTGCGGCCGCGATGGCGTGCATCCCGGCCCCAACGGCCATCTGGTCATGGCCTACGCCTACCTGAAGGCGCTTGGACTAAAAGGCGATATCGGCACCGTCACCCTCTCGATGAAGGACGGCAAGGCCACAGCCACGGACGGGCACAAGGTCGTCACGAGCCAGGCCGGCAAAGTGAACCTGGAAAGCACCCGCTATCCGTTCTGCTTCTCGGGCGACGACAAATCCTCCGGAGGGACGCGCAGCATTCTGCCGTTTGTCCCCTTCAACGCCGACCTGAACCGATTCGTGCTGAAGGTCACGGATCTGCCCTGGGACAGGGCCAAGGTCACGTGGGGCGCCACCAACAAGGTCTTCTCCAAGTCGGAGTTAGAGCAAGGCGTCAACCTCGCAGCTGAGTTCATCCCCAATCCGTTCAATGATGCCTTTACCAAGGTAGAAGCCGCGGTCGCGGCCAAGCAGGCCCTGGAAACCCAGATGGTGAAGGACTGGATCACGCGCATTCCGAGCACGGTCCGCACCCTCGACAACGATAAGGACGTGGAGAGCAGCATGCGCATCATCGAGGGCAAGTTCGTCGCCAAGCGCGCCACGCTGCAGCAAGCCGTCAGTGCCGCCGTTATTCCGGTGCGTCACGCCATTACTATTGAGCCCCCACCTGCCGGAGGATGATGCGCGGTCACACGGGCCATGCCCTAAGGAGACATACCCATGTTTGAGAGCGCGATATCGGTCACGATGGCAACACTGGTTCTGGGATTGGTGACAGGACTCCTGAGCGGATCGCTCGGGATCGGGGGCGGGGTCGTGGTCGTGCCGGCCCTGGTGTTTCTCTTCAGCGTGTCGCAGAAAGGCGCGCAAGCGGTCTCGCTCGCGCTCATGGTACCCATGGCCCTGGTCGGCGCGATCCAGTACTGGCGGTTCGGCCATCTCGAGCTGTCGGGCGGTCGCCTGGTCCTTCTCGTCGCAGGCGCCCTGGGCGGCGTGTTGATCGGCAGCACCTTGGCGGACCGTCTGCCGGCCGCCGTGCTGCGCCGGTGCTTTGCCGTGCTCATCATGCTGGTAGCAATCCGCATGCTCTGGCCGGATTCGAAGCCGGCGACTGCAAAGCCCTCCGCCGAAGCCAAAGGCCCGTGATGAGCGCCGCGCTTCCCCGCTTGCCTGCCACCCGTCAAACCGCTAGGTTGATCGCAGTGGGCGAGTGGTGAAATTGGCATACACGCAAGACTTAGGATCTTGTGCCGCAAGGCGTGCGGGTTCAAGTCCCGCCTCGCCCACCAGCCTCAAAAATGGCCTATAATAAGGGGTTATTGAGCATTCTTGTCTTTCTTCCTGCCTAAGTGGTATCGGCGCATAGGGGTCAAAAAAGGCGCCAAACTACCCCAAGAATGTCAACAGAATGTCAACAGTCAAAACGCGTCTTGTGTCGGCCGCTCGATACGCTGGGAAGGCAGGATAAAAAAAGGGGCGGCGGCGGATTGGTTACCACCGTCGCCCGGGAGTGTCGGGCCACCCCTACTCGCCAATCGCCGTCGTTCGGAACCTATTCATCGCCGCGTCCAGATCCGCCTGCCTGAACAGGCAAACCCGGTGCGACAGCTTGATGTATGGCACGATTCGCTTTTGCATCCATTCCGTCAAGGTCCGGATCGAAATACTCAGGTACCGTGCCGCATCGGCCTTCCGTAGGTACGCTGGCGAGACACCCCGCGTCGTTTCCTTCTGCTTCATCTGTTACGCCGTTGAGATATTCATCAGATCCTCCTTCAAGGCCCGAGGGCCTTTATGTTCACGTATCTGGGTCATCCGTCGCATGCGTCCACAGGACCTGCTATCTATCGGGCCGCTACGTTTACATGGGGTCCTCCTTTCTGCCGTTCGCTACCGGTTCGCCACGAGGCCGACTAGTCGCTCGCGGCCGATGCAATCGGGGCTGTTTGCGCATCAGCCGCGCGGCCGTAGTCTGACTGCAGCCGACCGCCGCGGCGACCTGCCGGGTCGTGGCTTTCGGATGTGCGGTCGCGTAACTCACCACCGCCGCTTCGATGCCGGTTTCGCCCGGCGGCGTCTGATTGGCGGCGATCAGCCAGTACGGGTTCTGGTAATCTGGGCTATGCTGGACGAAGATCTGGCGGACCGGACCGGGCTGGCCCGGCATCTCGATACCGGTCTGCTCCGCCCCCTTGCCGAACGTCAGGCTGAACCGGTCGGTCTCCTGCCGGACCGGCACCAACTCCATTGAGGAGCGCGCCCAATTGGGCAACGTAGAGG
>Ga0118677_10014618_pt1 | contig 11041 bp, 7 predicted proteins | sample AliMusrvi5mmetaG_FD_86154 | JGI IMG/M metagenome (GOLD analysis project Ga0118677, IMG submission 86154)
AAAACCAATTGAAATCGTCACGCAAGAAACTACCCTATAAATAACTGATTATCAAATTTTTCAAAGAACGTTTTAATATTTAAACGAGACACTAGTGATAAGATATGAGATATAAGATATGAGATATGAGATATGAGTTATGAGATATGAGTTATGAGATTATTTTAATTGCGTTAGCGCACTTTCTTTCGTCTCAATATTTGAAATTTGCAGAATTGGCCATATCTCTCCTGCAGAAAACGGTATCCACAAATTCTCTCCTTTTTCTGTTCCTGGCAAGCTCAAAATAGATCAGCGTATTTTTATCCGCAAATACTTTCGTTTTTATTTTTGCTTTAACATCACCACCAATCCACCGGAAGGCGATATTTTGTTTCTCTCCAAAATTTTCAATTTCATACGGATACAGGTAGGATCCTTCCAAATCATTTGATTTCCAGATTACATAGAGGGTGTCACAAGCTGGCACCTTGCTTTTTCTGAAAATGGTGATCGTAAAATCAGTCAGTTTACGTATAAATAATTTCAGGAATTTACCGTCTCTGTTCAAATCCGTTAAGCCAAGGAGAATGGTTGAAGAAGCATAAGCGGAATCACCTACACAATAAAAATTATACAAGTTGGCATTTCTTATCTTTTGCAGTGTATAGTTGAAACGCCCGGTACTGTCGGTGGTAAACTGTCCTGCATCCACAGAAATTTGATTCTGGTCATTTTTAAGCAAAGCCTGTATGATTACCTTCCTTGATGGGATGGAAACTTTGGTATGATCATCGAGCACTTTTCCCTTTATCTCAATAGTTCCTACCGTGTGGTCACATCTCCAGAAAAGCAAAACGGCAATGAATGATAGGATACCAATGTATTTCACTTCATGGATGGTCCTTTTATAGATGTTTGTTCAGGCTTGCGTCTGAATATCCGCTATCTTACTACGCTTGTTCTGCTGCATTTTCCACCATTCACAAAACTTTTTAATTTAACAGTCCCCGAAACTTTAACCGGTTTGCTATATTTTTCGCTTTGCGCAATTGGTTCTGAGCCATCTGTGGTGTACCTGATTTCCAGTCCGGGAAACTCGACATTTGCATACAGTATGCCATCTTTGATGATGGCACCAGGCAGCGGAACCCTGAAGTTGTAACCGCCATTCATCGTGGCAAGTCGGGGAAGTTCCTTGGATCCCAAAACATTGGCGAGTCTGTTCCAGTCTGCTGCCAATTCTTTCTCCCTGGCCTCCCTGTTTTCAATGGTTTCCCATTTCCGTTCGGGTGACCAGGCCGTTTCAGCGAAGGCAACCAATCTTGGCAGATAATAGTATTCCAACATATCCGGGCCTTTGATGGTCTCGCTCCAGATCTGGGCCTGCACACCCAAAATATTCTGACGGGCTTCGGGTTTTAGTCTGACTTTGCCTGCATACTCCTTGTCGGTATCAATGGATCTGCCCATCGCACTCTTCGTGGTAGTCTTGAAAAGGTCAAATGGAGCAAACGCATAAAATTGTTTGGTTTCGAGGAATCCCGCCCAATAGTTTCCCGGTTCCAACGGATCCTTGTCGTACGGGAAATCAAGGTAGAAATTGGAAATGTCACACATCACCACTTTGTATCCCGCATTGGCCAGTTTGTAGCCCAGATCTTCCGATCCGTCCATATTGTTCCAAAGGTAGGGGAGAAGTCCCTTGCCTACAAATTCAAAGTTGGGAGTCGGTTTTCCGTTGGCATCGGAAATGAGTGCGGCCTCTTCCCAGCCTCCAATGTCCTTTACTCCGTTATTTTTTAAAATCTCTGAGATTCTTCTCAAACAATAGGCCTGCAAACTTTTATCGTCTGGCTTAATCTCAGGATGCTGCAATAGCAATTTTTTTACAAGCGGAGACCCATTCCAACAGCCGGCTGCAACTTCGTCACCACCGGTATGGAAGATCTCCATTGGCAATCCGGCTCTATCATAGAGTTGTTTAATTCCTTTGACTGCTGTATCATAAAAGTGATAGGCCGACTCACGCCCAACACATATGACATTGTCGTGATATCCCTGGGCTGAAATGTATTTGGAAGTATCGTCAGGATCTATCAGCCTGAACTCTTCTGCATCTGCCTTTTTACCCTCTTTCATCAACCGCTGGTACCGGAATTCCATCGATTTGATGGCCGACCGTACATGCGCTGGAAAATTGATGACAGGAATAACGGTGATGTGACGTTCCTTGGCATATTTCAACATCTCAACAAACTCTTCCGATGTAAAATGGCCACTTCCATAACTTCCTTTTGTATCGGCAAATGGACCACTCCCATAGGAGGGATGCAAGCTAGGATCACTTAAATTTCCGTGTTGTCTGCGGCTGCCCACTTCTGTCAGTTCCGGCAGACCCGGGATCTCCACCCGCCAACCTTCATCCTCCATAAAATAGAAAAGAAAATGGTTGAGCTTGTACAAGGCCATCACATCCAGCATTTTCAAGATCGTTTCCTTGGTTTGGAAATTTCGTGACATGTCGAATTGTAATCCCCGGTAGGCAAACCGTGGCTCATCCTTTATCTGAAAGGATTTCACCTGTAGTTTCGTTCGGCTGGATTGTTCCATCTTTACCGGCATGGAGGCAACAAAGCTCTGAATGGCATAGAATACCCCGGATGCGTCATATCCAGTTAGAGAAACTCCTTTTTGATTGTCAACAGTTAATAGATAAGATTCGGCTTTGGAAAGCAGTTTCTGATTGATTTTAAGTGAAAAGGCAGGAAAATGAGATGGCTGACCTTTTTGGGGAACAAAGTCAAATCCGGTCATTGCCTTCAGTTTTCCAGCCAGGTAGTTGGCTTCCATTTCCAATCCGGATTCGTAGAAAACAGGCCAGCTTTTATCGATGGGCACCATTTCTGATCCTCTTTTGATCAAAAGAGGAGATGGAACTATCAGTTGTTGTTGATTTTCAGGTAGCTGGTTGTGCGATATATTTTCATCATATCTGCTTTGCGGTGTTGGTACCAACGTTTCATCTTCGGCCGACCGTTTACGCTGTTCGGGTCTGTCAAATTCGCCGATGGTCTGTTTTCCGGCAGGGACTACCGCAATTTCCTTGTTGTTGGCATCGTAGAAAACAAAATAGATTCCCAGGGCAGCATCTGTTTTTTTTATCATGAAACCTGTGCCACAATAGTTGATTCGGATGGAATCCCCTGGTAGCAGCCTAAAATCTTTGGAGGGTACGAGTTTGAACCAATCGCCGTTGATGTGTACCACCCTGGCTTTTCTGACGGAATCTTCCACAATGGGAGTTGGGGGCATCTGGGAGAAAAACATGGCCCAACCTTTGTTCTCAAGGGTTATTCTACTGTGGTTGTAGAGGGTGAAAGCAGCCAACGCCTGCTGTTTTCCCTGATATAGGTTGGTCACTAATTCCCATTTAACCTCCAGTTCGGAGGAGGCCGGAACGGCCTGGGATTTTCCTTCCGAACAGCTGATGGTAAACGTAGCCGCACAAAGAAGCAGTGCAAAACTGATTAATTTAGTCATTTGAATATTTGTTAAATAGTTATAGTTAAATAGTTTAATTTCAAATTTGTCAAATTTTGGACAAAGCTTTTGAAAAAACGGCCGGATGATTAACTTTAGGGTGCGATATCCATCCCGAAGTCCCGGGAGAATAGATAAATAAACACCCTATCTTATTTGGAATACTTCGCACGTGCGAAAAACCAAAAATTATAAACCTGACATTTCAAATTAGATTTTCTTTTTAAAATTAACGAATCCTATTTAAAAACTACGAACGATGACTGAAACAAAAAGATTAATCTCGCTGGATGTTTTGCGCGGGTTCACGGTGGCCGCCATGATCCTTGTGAACTATCCCGGCAGTGAGCAATTTTCCTATGCTCCACTCAACCATACCAAATGGAACGGCCTCTCGCCAACAGATTTAATTGCCCCTATTTTTCTTTTTGTGGTGGGTGTTTCCATTGCCCTGGCCTATACAAAAAGGTTGAAAATGGGATTTCCGAAATCCGGAATGTACAAGAAGATCGTTGGGCGATCGATCAAGATCTATCTGGTTGGAATCTTTCTCAATCTCCTGCCGGACTTTAATTTTGCCGATCTGCGATATACAGGAACTTTACCAAGGATTGCGCTGGTCTTCCTTTTTTGTGCCATCCTATTCCTAAATACAAACTGGAAACAGCAGGCCTGGATCGGATTTGGAATTTTGGTGGGATATTGGCTTGTGATGCTTTTTGTTCCGACACCCGGATATGGTAAACCGATGCTGGAACCTGGTATCAATGTAGCAGCCTGGCTGGATACCAAATTTCTACCCGGAACCATGTGGCAGAAGACCTGGGATCCGGAGGGAATTCTCAGTACTTTCCCCTCTTTTGTGACCGGTATCACCGGTATGCTGGCGGGGCGTTTGCTCTTGGGTAATCTCGAAAAGAAAGACAAGGCCATCTGGCTTCTTTCGGGTGGATTCGTTGCCATTTTGGCTGGATATTTGTGGAACCTGCATTTCCCATGTAACGAGAATATATGGAGCAGTTCGTTCGTGCTGATCACCTCGGGTGCTGCCGCCCTTTTTCTTGGAACCTTCTATTACCTGATTGACATTCTTGGACGGACCAGGTTCACGGAAGTTGGACTCATCTTCGGCGCCAATGCCATTGCCGTCTATTTCCTGGCAGATATCTGGGCGCTCTTTTTCTATGAAATGAAAATCGGAGGTGCTACCCTGAATGATCATTTCGTTACACAACTCTCCGGTGTATCCGCCACTCCCCAATTCTGGAGCATGATTTACGCAATTCTGTTCGTTGTTGTCAACTTCATTCCTGCACTGCTGTTGTACAGGAAAAAAATATTTATCAAGCTTTAAAGCAATTGAAAATTAGCTAAGTGAGCAGGGATATTCTTCTCCCAATTCTAAATTTTTTTCTTCAAATCGCTGTAATCGGTTCTTTTTATCATTAAATTTAAGAACAAAATAATTATTAATGAAAATTGATATTTATACGTTCGCTATTGTACTTGGGATAGTCTATGCAATTCAGTTTATCATATTCTTTATTGAATATAATAACAACAGGAGTTATAAGGGTCCGGGATGGTGGTTAATATGGAGTGCAACCGCAGTCTTAGGTTTTCTTTTTATGGTTTCCCGACAGATAACTTCCTTTGAGCACTTTGCCATTCTGGGTCAAAATGCCATGCTTCTTCTTGCCATCAGTTTCGTATACATCGGCATTAAGCAGTTTCTGAATAAAGCGGTGGGATATAAGTTGATCAGCCTCGTATATATTTTATTTTTGATTCCCTTTTCCTATTATGATTTCATAGTTGACAACATCCATTGTCGAACCATAATACTGTGGTTCACGGTATTTTTAATATCCAGTCTATACGGGTATGATCTTTACAAAAGCAGGCCAAAAACGCTGGATATTGCATTAAATATCTGCATATTGGTGTTTTTTAGTCATGCACTTTTTGCCATTTCCAAGGTACTGCTGCTGCTCACAGGAAGTGAAATAAATCAGGCTTTTTCGGCAGAGCTTTTCAATTACTCCACCTATATTGAAATTTTGTTTGTCACCATTTTTTGGACCTATGCGTTGATTATGATGATCAATCACCGCTTATCCGAAGATGTCGGAAGGGTGAAGGATCATTTTGAGGCCATCTATAAAACATCGCCGGATGCCATCCTGATTACGGATATGGAACAAGGTGTCATCGAATCTGCAAATGAGAAATTTTTTGATCTCACCGGATTCAAAACGGAGGAAGTAATTGGTAAATCAACCATCGAAATACACATTTGGAACAGTCAGGAGGAAAGGAACCGATACATTCATCTGATCGGAGAACAAGGCCGCTATTTTAATTTCGAGTCGACTTTTATCCGCAAGGGCGGCAAGAATCTGACGGGTTTATTCTCCGGAAGCATTATCCAACTCAATGACAAGCCTCATTTGATTACGATTATTCATGATATTACGGAAAGAAAAGAGAGAGAGCTGGAGATTCTCCTGCAGAACAAACAATTACAAACGCTTAACGCCGAAAAGGACAAGCTCTTTTCGATCATTGCCCATGATTTAAAGAGCCCATTCAGTTCATTTTTGGGTTTGACTGAAATAATGGCCGATGAGATCCCTAATTTGCCGATCAGTGAGGTGATCCAACTGGCAGCCAGAATGCGTGATTCGGCACGTAATCTGTATGAATTGCTGGAAAATCTTTTGGAATGGTCACTGGTCAGGCAAGGAGTAACGAACTACCATCCAATGCAAGTTGCTTTGCTGCCGGAAATCCAGGAAAGCCTGTTAACTTATCTCGAGCCATCCAAAAAAAAGAAAATCACCCTTGAAATTAAGGTGCCTGATACACAAATGGTCTATGCCGACCAGAATATGCTCCGGTCAGTGATTAGAAATCTGCTATCCAATGCCATAAAATTTACTCCTGAAAACGGTTCAGTTTGCATTGCTGCTGAATCCATATTGGATGGAAGCTGCCTTATTTCGGTCAGGGATTCGGGTATCGGAATCAGTGAAAATATGCAGCGACTTCTTTTTCAGATGAATGCCAACAATTCCCGGAAAGGAACAAACGGAGAGATGAGCTCTGGATTGGGACTCTTGCTCTGCAAAGAGTTTGTTGATATGCATCAGGGTGAGATCTGGACCGATAGTGAGGAGGGTAGAGGGAGTACCTTTTTTATCAAATTTCCATCCAAACAAATTATATCCATTTCAGGAACCGCCTGATCTTTTAAAGTTTTCAAGGATTTGCAGGCACAATTCTGACTCTTCAATTTTCCTGCCGAGCGCCGCCGCCGCATAAATAGTCTGGATGGAGGATTGGGACATGTCAGTTTCCAGGAATAGCGCAGTGGGTGGAATTAATTGAATGGAGCGACCGATTTTGGAATTGGGTTTTAAGATTGCCTCACCTACCGAGAAGCAGAAACCATGCTTTACCAATCTTTTTGTCATTTCCTCGCTTCCATTGTATCCGTGAAGGATTTTAACGGAGGTATGGCCGGTAGTAATTTCAATTAGTTCCTCCCAGGCTCTAACACAATGAATTATAACCGGCATACGAAGTTCTGAACTTTTTTTTAGGTGAATTTCAAAAACTTCCTGTTGTTTTTGAAAGGAGACTTTGCAATTCTTGTCCAATCCACATTCACCAAAGGCATACAGATTTTCATTTGCGGAATAGTGATCCAGTAAGGTGGAAAGTGCAGTCAATGAAAGTTGATCGGCATGCCATGGATGAAGTCCGGCAGAAAAAAGTCCCGGTCCAGTGAGCGTCGTTTCATGAAGCAGCAGATTAAAAACTGAAATTGAGTCTGTCTCTACCGCTTTTCGATGGGTATGTATGTCGATGTAGGTTTTCAATGGCCCTAATCATTGGTAAAAATTGGTATATCTGGTGCCGCTAGTCATGCACGAAAAATAATATGTCGGTATCTATTTGACTATCAATAACTTCATAGAATGGTCGGTCCGCTTACAAACCATTCGGATCTTCTGACCTGGTACTTAACAGGTTTCATTTCCAAAATTAGATTTTATTTTCGCGGAAAGGTTGAATGCAAAGGACCAACTTTTTGCATTAGCTGAATGAGACGGTTTTCCGATCCTTGTTGCTGATCAGGCAGGTTTCTAAGATTCGAATGGTTGTCAGGGCCTCCTCCGGTTTTACCATCAATTCGCCGCCATTTCGGATGGCTTCGTAAAGGTTGGTGTAAAAACGGGCGTAGTTGCCGGGAACGGTTTCAACCTGGCCTTCGAGATGTAGCCCGTCCAGTGAAGTATTGAGCTTTCCCCAATCGGATGGGGGCTCTTTTCCCCAGCCAGGTTCGTCAGGAAGCCTGTTCTGCTTGAGCATCTCTTCCTGTGGATCTGTCGCCATTTTCACAAAGGATCCTTCCGTACCGTGAACAATGAATTGCGGTCCCATTTCCCTTACCAGGTAGGAACAGCGTAGCGTTGCATCAAAGCCTTGGTAATGAAGCCGAATATTAAATTGATCGGTCGTTCTTCCTCCGGTCCTCAATACGGAAAGATTGGCGGTAACGGCTTTTGGCTTTCCGAAGAGTACCAAAGCCTGATCGACGATATGAGGCCCGAGGTTAAAAAGTACGCCGGTACGTTCATCGCCATCCTCTTTCCAGGAACCCTCCTGGATGAAGTTGCGATAGCGGTCGTAGTGACATTCATATTCAACCACTCGTCCAAGCAAGTTGTTTTCCAAAACTTTTTGGACGGTGAGGAATCCTCCGTCCTGTCTGCGGTTCTGGTAAACTGTCATCAAGACATTGTTTCTTTTGGCAATCTCCATTAGGGCAACAGCATCTTCACTTTTTTTCACGAAAGGTTTTTCAATGACGATGTGCTTGCCGGCTTCCATGGCCATTTTTGCCATTTCGAAATGGAATTCATCCGGGGTATTGACGATCACCAATTCGACTACCGGGTCGTGAAGAATTTTGTCGAAATCCTTCACAATGGTTGCCTGCGGATAATATCTTTCGGAAATCCGGAGATTTCTCTCCAGAATTTTGTGAATTTTGAATTGTGGCAGAACTTTTAATGACGGACCGTGAAATACCTGCCCCGACATGCCAAAGGAGCAAAGTGCTGTTACGATTGGTTTCATTTATGCATTAATTTATAGGTTGAACTATCGTATTTTGAGTACTTCAAGTACTTCGAGGACTTCTAATACTTCGAGTAGTGGGAGATATTGCAGCGAGACACCAAAGAAAATCATTATCCCCCACCTATCTCATATCTAATATCTTATAACTCATAACTCATAACTCATAACTCCTCCTCACATCCATTTTCTTCTTTTAAAATAGAACAGCATAAAAACAGTGACCACGACACAAAAGATCCAAAATATCGGGTAACCCCATTGCCATTCCAATTCAGGAAGAAATTTGAAATTCATGCCATAGACCCCTGCAAAGAAGGTCAATGGGATGAATAGTGCTGAAAAGATGGTCAAAACCTTCATGATTTCGTTCAGTTTTAAACTGACACTAGACAGGTAAAGGTCCATCATGCTGGAAGTCAAATCCCGAAGACTGTCGAGGGTTTCAATGATTTGGACGGTATGATCATAAATGTTTCTGAAATAGATGCGGCTCTCTTCATGAATCAAAGGGTGGTCGGATCTTTCTACCTCATTGATGAGTTCCCTGACGGGCCAAACGGTTCTGCCCACATAAACCAATCTTCTTTTCAGTCGGTAAATGGACTCCTGGTTGGCACCTCCAGGATTGAGAATCAACTCGTTTTCAATTTCTTCTATGTTGTCACCAATATCTTCCAAGATAAGAAAATATTGATCAATGATGATGTCGGACAAGGCGAAAGCCAGATAGTCGCTCCTCATTTTCCTGACTCTTCCTTTGCCTTTCAGAATTCTCTGACGCAAAGTATCGAACAATTCGGGTTCTGTTTCATGAAAAGAGAGCACATAATTTTCGCCCAATATAATGCTCACCTGCTCGATGGAAACCTCCTTATCAACCGGATTAAGAAGCAAGGCTTTAAATACCAGAAAAATATAACCCGGCCTTTCTTCCATCCTGGGTCTTTGTGAGGTATTGGTCACATCTTCCAGTTCCAGTTGGTTGATTTGAAAAAGTTCTCCCAGTCCGGAGATCAAATCAACATCATGTACCCCTGTTACACGAATCCACTTGAGTTTATCGTTCGAAAGGAATGGTTTTAACTGGCCAATGTGTTCGATGACATGCTCAGTTACTTCAGCCTCGTTGTATTCGATCAGTTCAATTTTTGTTTTTTCTGTTCGTGGTTTCCCAATATAGGCTACTGTTCCCGGAGGAGTGTCTTTCCCTGAAATTCTGGGAACAAATTTTTGAACGTCCAATTTTTTCAAATGTTTTTTGTTCTTCATGAGCAGTCAATAATCAGGTCGATTATTCGTAATATTATTGTCACTAAGTTGCAGTGCTTTTCTGCCTAAAATTAGCAAATCTTTGCACTGTTAATAATTGCGGTGGAGAAATTTGAGGGCAGAAATATAGATATGTCGCATAAAAATAACGAACATTTTTTTGGAAGGATTGTTTCGTCCAAAGAAGATGAAAAGTAAATCGTATAAAAATGACTAAATTAAAGATTCTGTTCACAGCCTTAACCCTCCTTTGGTTTGTTACCTTGTTCGCTGGTAATACAGAGGTTGAATCGGTTCAAAAACTGACCAAAACTGACTTCTATCAAAAGATCATGAATCTCGAAAAGAACCCCAAAGAGTGGAAATTCAGTGGCAGTTTGCCCTGCATTGTTGACTTTTATGCGGATTGGTGTGGACCTTGCCGTCAGGCGTCACCTATTCTGGAGGAGTTGGCCAAGAAATACAAGGGACAGTTGGTGGTCTACAAAGTAAATACAGATCAGGAAAAGGAATTGGCTGCTATTTTTCACATCGAGTCCATCCCTGCATTTCTATGGGTCCCTAAGAATGGAAAACCAACCATGAGCAACGGAATTGCCTCCGGTAAAGAGGAGACCAAGGCGATGTTCGAGAAGATGATAAAAGAGATCCTGCTGAAATAGAGACTTAAGACATAAGACTTAAGACATAAGATACGAGACGCAAAAAACAGTATTTGCGTAACTCTCATGTCTTATGTCTTATATCTTATATTTAAATCTTTAGGTTTCCAGGACCACAATGGTATCTATCTCTTTCATTTTTTCTACCGGGATGGTGAACAGATTTCCAAATTCGGTCTGTTTGAATTTAACAAGAGACTGATCATCGAAGAACCATGCTTTCTTGATTTTCTTTCCAAAATCAGGAATCAGTAAATTGCCTTGTTCCGCATTGAAAATGTGGAGGTAGATTTTGGTTCCTTTGGTTGTTGTAACGCCCCACGACTTGGGTGACACCGGTCCACCCCGCGTGCCATAGACGGTTTCGCCATATTTTTTCATCCAGACACCCATCTCTCCAAGTGTTTTTACAAATTCGGGCTGAATCACGCCATTCG
>Ga0118677_10014619_pt1 | contig 11041 bp, 8 predicted proteins | sample AliMusrvi5mmetaG_FD_86154 | JGI IMG/M metagenome (GOLD analysis project Ga0118677, IMG submission 86154)
AGATGTGTATAAGAGACAGGGGCATAGGTCAGGAGGGTGTTGGCTTTGCAGCTGATATGCTCATGCACCTTGCCTGCCTGAGGAAGGATAATTTCGGCTGCCTTTTTACTGGAGCTCCCCGAAGAACAGGAGAGAACCTGCAGCATCATGGCAATTATCAGCAGGGGTTTCGATTTCGTTGAAATCATGTTATGATCATTTACTGTAATAATCTGTCGACTGGAATATCTTATCTGCCGATTTTGCAATGAACCCGCTGTAAAGCCTGCCGTCCTTATCGGGGTAACGTTTTGCAAATTCATAATAGCATCCTGGGACTTCGTAAGCCCCTTCGCTGAAAGCTGCTTTTACCATCCCCGCTTTAATGCTCGATTGCTCAAGAAGTTCCGCGGGACTGCCCTGTATTTCGCCACCCACATCATTTAGCATGAACCCATGCTGCTTCACGAACGCGTTAACTTTGAACACGGTGTCGTACTTTTTAAGGCCGTTCACACTTACCGTGAAATGGTTGGCGCAGAAGCCGTTCACGTAAAGCCATGCGGCATATTCCGATTCTTTCCTGAGCTTTTCGAACACCTCGAATGAAGGCTGTGACGAAAGATTGCCCGAACGTATCAGTTCATCCGAGGCAAGTTTATCCTGAGGAATGGCGTCGACCCATTCATCAACTACTTTTCGAACGAAAGGACTGAATTCGGAAGTAATCAGCTGGCTGATGAAAACCCTTGGAGCATTCAGGTCATTCCTGTGTTCAAAATGCCGGGCAAACAATTTTTTTTCGGTGAAGCTGTAATCGCCTTTTTGGATATACCCATTCTCAATGAAAGGCCGCGATAACACATCGATGCTGATAAGCGGGTGATCAAAGGTACGGAAAGCAACATGGTCGTTTATAATGGTTTCGCCTTCGGCGGATAAGAGATCGTAGACAGTTTTCACCCCCGGGTTCTGCGCGGAATACACCTGCCACAGCTTGTCAAATATTTCCTGGTATTTCATATGTTCTTATTAATTGCCAAATGACGAAATCGGGAGTCTTGTTAAAACAATTTCGCTACTTCGCTATTTCGCTACTTCGCTACTTAAAATATTCCCCTTAAAAATTCTCCCATCTCCAGATTTGCAAAGTAATCTCCCAGGTTAAATCTCTCCAGCGCCTTGCTGATGGCAGATTCCTCGTGCGAAACACCCACCAGGGCTTCCTCGATTTCCTCAGTGTCAAATTTAGAAAAATAATCTCCGAAAATCTTGAAATGTATGATGATTCCGTTTTTCACATCAAGGTCAAATTCAATGGTTCCGCTCTTTTCGGTCCTGAGGATCTTTTTAAAATTGTAATTGGGTGAGTACCCGAAGTTCCATTCCCAGGTATTATATTTTGACCTTACAAGTTCGTTAATTTTCTTATGGTCTTCATCGCTCAGATCGTACAGTTTTGCTTCGGGATACAAGGAAACAACATGATCATTGATAAGGTCGGCGAATTTCATAACATCCATGGGCTCTTTCAGGTGTTCACTGATGTTGGTAACCCTGCTCCGTATTGATTTTACCGCTTTGTCCTGGAATTTCAGAGGGTCGACATTCAACGCCAGGCTCAGGTCGGCCATCTTTGACGAAAAAAGCAGTGTCCCGTGGTGAAGCACCCTGTGTTTCCATATATGCTCGGCATTGCCCGAAAACTTTTTCCCGCCTATAGTAAGGTCATTCCTGCCTTCAAACCTTGCGCCAATCCCAAGCTTCAGAAGTACATCAAGAATGGGCTGGGTGAATTTCCTGAAATCCACCAGCATTTCCGACTTTCCTGTTTGTATGAATGTGAAATTAACATTCCCCAGGTCGTGAAATACTGCTCCTCCGCCCGAAAGCCTCCTTACAACAGGGATGTTGTTTTTCTTAACATAGTCCACATTGATCTCTGCAAGAGTGTTCTGGTGTTTCCCAACAATGATTGAAGGAGCATTTCTCCAGAGCATGAACGAATCATCGGCTATCTCTTTCAACACATATTCCTCAGTAGCTAGATTAAAGTAAGGGTCGGTATTATGTCGTTTGATGATGAGCATGATCGGTATTTTTCAACAAAAATAAAGCATTCCGCTAAAATTGTCCGGATTTATTAACATAAGCCTTGTGATCAAAAAATATGTATATAATTTTACGTGATACACCTCACTTTATGAAATCTGCACCTCACTTCTTCATTCTGGTTCTGACGACTGTTTTGATCTTCTGTTTAAATGGAACTCTTTTGGCCCAGGAAAAAATTAAATTTGGCAAAATCGATATTGATGACCTTAAAATGACCCGCTGCTCCTTTGATTCGGCGGCTGATGCGATGATCCTTGGCGACATTGGGAGTACACGCTATGAATATTCCGACACAAAAGGATTTGAACTGATATTTGAACGTCTGCTGAGGATTAAAATCTTTACCCGGCAGGGGTTTTCTGAAGCCAATGTTAAGATTGAGTGCCTGTATTACGACAATGACTGCGAGAAAGTGGAGTCAATGAAAGGACGGACCTATAACCTCGAGTCAGGTAAAATTGTGGAGACCAAACTGGAAGATGCTTCAATATTCGAAGAGGTTCGTGATATCCACACGAAAATAAAAAAGATAAGCTTCCCTGGAGTCAGGGAGGGATGCATTGTGGAATTGAAATATTCAATACGCTCTCCGTTTATCGGCAACATACAAGACTGGAGTTTCCAGGGAGATCTGCCGATCAGGTGGAGTGAATACGAAGTGAACATTCCGGAGTATTACAGGTTCGGAAAACAGTCTGCTGGATACTATCCTTTTGTAATAAATACAACAACGAGCCACCCTGAATCGATCGTCATTCAGGAGACAGTGAATCACAAGAACTATCTTGGAGTGGTTATGAGCACCTCCACCGAGCATTCGAGCGTAGATTATATTGTTTATACCGAAAAATATGCAACACAGAATGTACCTGCATTAAAAGAAGAGCCCTTCGCCAACACAATCGAAAATTACTCCACCAGGATCAGGTATGAATTGCAATCATACAAATACCCCGGCGGCGCCATCCACGAGCATACCACAAGCTGGGATATTATCGTACGGAACCTCGACGAGGACAGTGATTTCGGTAAACAGGTAAAGCGAAGCGGTCTTGTTAAAGATATTGTAAGTGAGATAAATGCAAAAGCGCAGACTCCTTTTGAAAAAATGGTGGCTGCTCATAATTATATTAAGACGCACTTTAAATGGAATGGATGGAACTCATTATACCCGACCGAAAACCTGAAAAAGGCTTTCCAGGACCATGCAGGCAATTCGGCCGATCTGAACCTTTCGCTCATCCTCTTGCTTCGTGAACTGGATCTTAATGTTCTCCCGGTAGCTTTAAGCACCTGGAATAACGGATATATTCTTGAGTCGATGCCGACCCTCAGGGGTTTGGATTATGTTGCAGGACTGGTAAAAATAGATTCGGTCGAATACCTTCTCGATGCAACCAGTTCATGTTTGCCTTATAACATGATCCCGCGAAGGTGTCTCAACAACAAGGGAGTAGTCGTTTCTCCAGGTAATGTGCGCTGGGTCTCTTTACTGGGCAGCGAAAAAAACAATGACCTCCTGTATGCAGCCCTGAAAATTGATTCGGCCGGCAATCTCAGCGGGAAGCTTGAATCGTCAAAGTCAGGCTATTCGGCTGTGTCTTCGAGGGAAGATTATTTTAGTTCAGGAGAACAGCCATTTACCAAAGAGGTAAAGCAGAAAATGAAATCCTGGGAAATAGGGGAGGTTAAGTATGAAAACATGTCCAATCCCGACCAGGTCCTGAAAATTAGTTATACGGTTAACCCATCCGAGATATGCCAGGCCAGCAATGATATGATCTACCTTAATGTCCTGGCAGGTTTGGGGCAGAAGACTAACCCTTTCAACGCTGAAAAACGAGTTTATCCTGTTGATTTCAGATGTCCTTTTAAGGATGCCTATGTTTTTACCTATGAGATCCCGGCAGGCTATAAGATCGAATCACTGCCTGAATCGGTAAGGTTCACTCTCGCGGATCAGTCGGCTTCTTTCAAATTTGTGATTGCTGCAAAGGATAATAAAATAATGGTAAGCAGTACACTGTCTATAACCAAACCTGTATACATTACCACCGAGTATGAAAATTTACGGGACTTTTTTGCCAGGATAGTTGCAAAACACGCCCAGCAGATCATACTGAAAAAAACCTGACCCATGCGTGTGATCCTTTGCCTTTTGATTTTCCTGGTTCCGGGGCTATCATGTTTTGCATCCGGAATTCATTACCCGGTTTCCGGCATTCCTTCATCACTTCTTGTAAATGCTGATGCTGTTGTGCGCCTTGATGAGACGAGGTTTGAAATAAAATCGCTGAATCATGCTGTGTGGACGGAGCACCTGGTTATAACCATTTTCAAGGAAACCGCTTCTGTTCAGGCAGTTTTCAGACTGTTTTATGATGAAAATACATCCGTTAAATCCATTGACGGGGCAATGTACGATGCGGAAGGACGTCTTCTCAGGCAATTTAAATCAGATGATATTATAGATCATAGTGCGGTTTCGGAGGCAGAGTTATATACTAATTCCCGGGTAAAAATTATCAGGCCGGTTTCCCCTTCCTATCCTTACACTGTAGAGTACTATGCCGAGTTTTCACGCAGGAAGATCCTGGCATATCCGGCCTGGACACCACGTGATGAATACAGGCAGAGCGTGCAGTCATCCAAGCTTGTCATAATAGCTGACGAAGGGCTTTTCCCCCGGATCAAAGCTCTGAATTTACCCGCGGATATAGTTATAACAGGCGATGGAGTGAGGGAAAGATCATGGGAGATCATGGATCTGAATGCCATGGAACATGAACCTTTAAGCCCGGGGCTGTTAAGTGTTTCCCCTGAAATAATTTCCGCTCCTGCCCAATATAATGCCAAAGGATACACAGGAGACTTCAGTACATGGAAGGGGATGGGCCTTTGGGTTGAATCATTGTATGAAGGCCGGGATACCCTTGATTTTAAATATACCTGTAAATTAGGAGCCGAAGTGGATGCTGAACCTGATACACTCAGAAAGATAAAAATGATTTATCGGTACATGCAAAAAACCTGCCGCTTTGTTGGGGTTGAGATCGGGATTGGCGGATGGCAGCCAGTAACAGCCAATGATGTTGCGCATTTCGGTTACGGGGATTGTAAAGGGCTTGCAAACTACACAAAAGCATTACTTAAAACATTTGGAATACGATCCTTTTGTGTGCTGGTACAAGCCGGAAGAAACCCGGTCACTATCGCAGAAGACTTCCCCAGCAACGGGTTTAACCATGTTATACTTGCAGTTCCTCTCAACAAGGATACCGTATGGCTTGAATGTACTGACATGTCTCAGCCTTTCGGCTACCTGGGAAGTTTCACCGATGACCGTTTTGTTCTTCTCCTGGCTGCTGACGGGGGCATCCCTGCCAGGACACCAATGTATCCCAAGGGAGTTAACACATTGCGCACCCACATCGATATCGTGATCGATACATCAGGGAATGCAGAGGTAGTGAGGAAATCCACATACAAGGGACTTCAGTATGAATCAGTGGAAGAATTCCTTTCAATGAACGCTGAACATCTTAAAGAGAAGGCTAAAGAAATCTATAACATGCCTGGACTTACCCTGACATCAATTCAGGTGGCATCTGCAGGTGACTTTATCCCTGAAGCATACGAAACCCTGAAAGTTTCGGTAAAAAATTATGCATCACTTACCGGTAACAGGATCTTCATTCCCCTGAACCCTTTCCTGGATGAACCGGGGCTGCTGAATAAAGACCCGGAACGAAAGAATGAGCTGGTTTTAAGAATGCCCTATATCGATTATGATACCCTTGTGTTGCATGTACCTGCCGGCTTTACCGTGGAATCCCTTCCGCAGTCATGTAATATAAAAAACCAGTTCGGCCATATGGAATCTGAACTGAAGGCAGAAGGGTCAACATTGAAATTTTACAGGAAACTGGAGATGGAAAAAGGGACATATCCTGCGGCCGCATTCAATGATTTCGTTGCATTCCTTCAGCAGATCAACAGGCAGGATAAAGCAAAGGTGGTTTTAAAACATTGAGATAAAGCCTTTCAGGTAAATTACTTTTATCTTTGCTGCATTAAATCTTTTGGATTTTGGACTATCTGGTTTACCTGCTGTTCAGGGCTTTTGTCGCCCTCTTTAGCCTGATGTCGTTCGGGCTGGCATATTTCTTTTCCGATCTTACCTATGTTATCACTTACCACATTTTAGGCTACCGCAAAAAAGTTGTCTTTACCAACCTGAGGAATTCCTTTCCGGGTAAAACAGAAGCCGAATATAATAGAATTGCCAAAGGCTTCTACCATCACCTTGGGGACATGCTTGTCGAGAGCCTGAAGTCCTTTACGATGACGGAAGTCCAGGTTGCCGAACGATACAGGTTCGAAAGGACCATGGAAATAAATGCTTGTTACCAGGAGGGCAGGCAGATTATATGTGTTGCTGGCCATTATGGAAATTGGGAATGGGCGGGCATCGCCAGCGGCATACAGATGCTTCATAAACCTGTTGGATTTTATAAACCACTTTCGAACAAACACATTGACAGGTATATGCAGCACACCAGGGTCCAGGGGAGGTCAGTATTGGTTTCTATTACCGATACAAGGGCAGTGTTTGAGACCGATTGGGGTGAACCTGCTGCTTTTTATATGATAGCCGACCAGAGCCCGACAACCCACCGGCTTGCGCACTGGGTGACTTTCCTTAACCAGGAGACTGCGGTGCTGCACGGGCCTGAAAAGTATGCCAGGGTGCTTAACCTGCCTGTGTTCTATGCCCGGATCAAACCTGTTAAAAGAGGATATTACACAGTAGATTTTATTCCCCTGAGCATGGAGCCAAAGGATACTAAAACCGGGGAGATCTCGGCAGTGTTCATGAAAACCCTAGAGCACCAGATCTCCGAAGATCCCCGGTATTACCTCTGGTCACACCGACGCTGGAAAATTCAGAAACCGGAACCAAAAAAAGTAGCGAAGTAGCGAAATCGCGAAGTAGCGAAAATGAGTGCTACCTTACAATACTTTATTTCGCTATTTCGCTACCTCGCTACTTCGCTACTTACAATAATCCCCCGTTCTTATAGATTGCCATCTGGGCATCATAGAACTTGTCGATTTTTCCTTCCGTGTTATTCCTGAGGTTAACAATCATACCGGTTTCAAAATTCACCCGTACGCTGTCCCCGTCTTTTAATTCAAGTTCCGCAATGATCCCGGGCCTGTATGTAAGGATAGGCATGGCAGCATTGATGGCGTTACGTTCATAAATGGCGCCGTAAGATTCGGCAAGAATGCAGCTGATGCCGAGCGATAAAAAACAATCCACGGCCTGCTGCCTCGAACTGCCTGCGCCGAAATTCTTTCCAACCATGACAATATCTCCGGGTTTGGCTTTTTTTGCAAAATCCTCGTATCCCTTAAGGTTGTCAAAACTGTACTGCCCCATCTCTTTTATATCGGTGATGGTAAGGTAACGGTTGTGAAAGATCATGTCGGTGTCTATATTATCCCTGCTGATGATCCACACCTTGCCTTCGGCTACGCTGGGTTTACCTGTCTTTATTTTTTCTTTGACTGAGGACTTGAGAATGGCGGTATTCTGAAATTCTGCCGGTTTTGCGGGCAGCTGGTCGGGTGTCGTAATGAAACCGGCAACAGCGCTTGCAGCTACCACAGCAGGAGATGCAAGGTAAACAAAACCTTTGCCCTGCTTGCCTTCGAAGTTACGGTTACCTGTACTGATGGTCACTTCGCCGGGACCGTTCTGGCCAACCTGCCCTGCGGCACAGCCTGCGCAGCCTGCATTTGAGACCATGGCTCCCGCTTCTTTGAATATTTTGATCAGACCTTCGTCAAGTGCCTGGTTCCAGATGGCATCGGTTGCAGGGACTATCTTCAGGACCACACCCGGGGCAACTTTCTTGCCTTTGAGGACGGAGGCCGCCGCCCTGAGGTCTTCAATGCGGCCGTTGGTGCAGCTTCCGATAAACCCTGAATCTATCTTCTGGTTCCTTACATTGTCTATTGCCGTATCATCTTCAGGATGGCCGGGCCTGGCAACCATGGGGACGAATTTCGACAGGTCTATATCGAACGTCTTCTCATATACTGCGTCAGCGCCGGCAGTCACAGCCAGATACTCCTTCCCGGTGATTTTCTTCAGTTCATCAAGCACTCCCTTACTCGTGGGGAATATGATCAGTATGGCTCCCATCTCGGTACCCATTGAGGATATAGTGATCCTTTCCGACAATGTGAATTTTTCGGTTTCAGCTCCGTAGATCTCCACTGAATAACCCAGCAGGCTGTTTGCCCCGAAAATGCCCAGCAAGTTCAGCACGATGTCCTTGGCCGATACGTTTGCCGGCCTTGGCCCGTCGAGGTTTATCCTCACCGATGCCGGCACTTTGAACCATACTGCTCCTTTTGCCCATGCAGCTGCAATGTCCTGGTCGCCCATGCCCTGTCCGAAGGAGGCAATGGCTCCCATGATGTTTGCATGGGAGTCGGTTGAAACGAAGGTGCTTCCCGGCCATGCGAGCCCGCCGTCAATGGCAAGATGGGTTCCAACTCCCGAATTGACGTCGTAGATGCGTATGCCTTTTTCACGGGCATACTGCCTGCAGTAATGCTGGTTCTGTGCATATTTCTGATCAGATCCCCCTGGATTGCAATCGAAAGTGAAAATAGTCCTGGAAGCATCAGCAACACTGAGCCCGTTGTCAAGTAAATTCTTTACCACGTTTGCTCCGCCGAAATCTCGTGCAGCGCGGGTGTCGATAAACACGTCAACTATATCCCCGGGTTTGACGGGTGCTCCACCGGAATGGGTGCTGATAATCTGTTCGATAATTGTCATAGAATTCGGTTTTTGTTCAATATTAAGTAGCGAAGTAGCGAGGTAGCGAAGTAGCGAAAATGTGTATTAGTAAGTTTTCGCTACTTAATTTCGCTATTTCGCTATTTCGCCATTTCGCTACTTATTTTAATCTATCTCTAAAAGGTTCGAAGGTCATAAAGTCTGCATGATGCACGATGTAGGCTTCAACCGTGCGCTTTACCATATCGCCTTCGCCGGCATGCGTAGCAATGATATGACAAACAGCAGCGGGTACACCACATTGCTCGGCCAGTGAAACGCCTGAGAACGGGTGACGGAGAAATTTTCCGTACATTCCCTGTACCGATTTCCCGTCCTTCATTTCGTATTCCAGCAGCTTGCCAACATCGGCCAGTATGGCCCCGGCAATCAGCACATCCATATTCACAGGAAGATCATCCTTGAAGAATTCATTCATCTTATTCCCGGCATCGCGGGCAACATGGACCACGCAACGTTTATGAGCCATGAAAGAAACTTTCATATCGGGCCCTGCAAGGAGGGTGAAAGGAATTTTATTGAGATCTTCAGGTGTGAGAACGCTTTTCTCCAATGCCAGTTCCCAGGTAGCGGCCGTTTTTTCGCGAAGATCATTATCGTTGATCCACATCAGTTCAGGCCAAAGTTTACTTACTCTATCGGTCATGCTTCTTTTTATTTAAGTAGCGAAGTAGCGAGGTAGCGAAGTAGCGAAAATGCATATTAGAAAGTTTTCGCTACTTAATTTCGCTATTTCGCCATTTCGCTACTTTGTTAATGAAAAAATCTACTTAAGTTTCGCAATAATCGCGTCTGCCATCTGGCTGGTTGAGACGGCTCCCTTGCTGAAAACATCAGGTTTCCCCGGGAGTTTCATCATGTCGTAGGTCATAACCTTTCCTTCTTCAACCACTTCTGCAATGGCTTTGGAGATTTTTGAGGCTATTGCATTTTCACCTATATGCTCGAGCATCAGGCAGGCGCTCATGATCATGGCGATGGGGTTCACTATCGAAGGATTGAATTCGGCATATTTGGGGGCTGAACCATGGGTGGGTTCGAACACTGCGATTTCAGGGCCGATATTGGCGCTGCAGGCGAACCCCAGTCCACCGATAAGTCCGGCAAAACCATCGGAGATGATATCTCCGAACATATTGCTGGCAACAACCACATGGTATGTTTCAGGATTCTTGGTGAGCCACATCATCTGGGCGTCGATATTGGTATCCTGCACCTTAATGCCGGGATATTCTGTTTTAGCCATTTCCTGGGCGATCTTGAGCATCATGCCGGAGGTTTCACGGATCACGTTTGGTTTTTCACAAACAGTGACAGTGTCGAATCCCTTGGATTTGGCATATTCGAATGCAGCTTTTAAAATACGGGTGGTATACTTTTTTGTTAATATACGGGTTGACACTGCAAGTTCAGGCCTGGGGCACCATGCAAAATTTTCCTTGAACTTTTTATGGGTCATCAGGGCATCGTATACCTGGTCGGGAGGATTGGTCCATTCCACTCCACCATACAGACCTTCGGTGTTCTGCCTGAAGATCATGGTGTCAACAACAGGTTCCTCGATAACTCCACCGAAACCACGGCGGATGAAGTTCAGGGGGTTTCCTTTAAAGGTTTTACATGGACGCATGCAGATATCGAGATCATATTTCTGGCGCATGCTTACGATAGGGCTGTAATACACATGACCTTTGCCTTTCAGTTCAGGGGATATCTCGGCTTCGGCTTTATCCTTGGGCTTTGAGGTAATAGCGCCAAACAAACCGATCTTATGCTGTTCGAGGAGTTTCTGAGTGCGGGCAGGAAAGGGATCGCCTTCCTTGCACCAGAATTCCCATCCGATGTCACCATGAATATATTCAGCTTCAAAACCGGCAGCATCCAAAACGCGGATGGCCTCATCCAGGACTACTTTACCTATGCCGTCGCCAGGCATGGCTACTATTGTTCTTTTTGCCATAAGAGTTTGATTTGTTTTATATTAGAGTATGTGAATCGATTCACAAAATTACAAATTTTTCATATCTGAATTAAGGTTGCTGATACTTTGCCGAAATTGTCTGATTT
>Ga0118677_10014620_pt1 | contig 11041 bp, 6 predicted proteins | sample AliMusrvi5mmetaG_FD_86154 | JGI IMG/M metagenome (GOLD analysis project Ga0118677, IMG submission 86154)
GGCTGGGCATGACCGCCGCCGCCGCGCGTCTCTCGCTGAGTCCGGCGGCCGGCTGGCTGACCGATGCTTGGGGCGCGCGCTCCGCGCTGTTGTTATGGGCGGTGCTGGCGGGTTGCGGGTGTTTGTTGCTCGCCGTGGCGCCGGTCACGGCGAGCGTGTTTGTCGCGGTGGGTATCGCGGCGGTCGCCGGCAGCGGATTCGCCGGCGCGATGAACGCCCTGACCAGCGGCATCCCGCCGCCGCACCACCGCGCCGGCCATTTCACGCTGTTAGGGTTCTGCATGATCGCCGCCAACTCCGCCGGCCCGCTGCTCGCCGGCTGGATCTTCGACCAGCTCACCTATCAACAGGGTTTCGCCGTGCTTGCCGCTGCCACCGCCGCTGTCACCGCCATCAGCACCTGGCTGCTGCGCGCCCCCTCAGCCCGCATGCCGGGGATTTAGCGCGGCTGCTGGCTCCCCCGGAAAGCACCGGAAAAACTCCGGGACCGGCCATGTAGCCACCGCCACGAAATCAAAAACCGGCTGGAAGCCCGGTGCCATTAAGGGGAAATGCGGCGTCTAAGCCTAGAATATCCGCCATTCCCGCACCCTTCTTGCTCGACACCAGCGCTTGGCTGGACGTCTTTGCGGCCCCTGATGTTAAACGTCTGGACGAAAATCCATCTTTGTGTAAGTTTCCCGCATGCCCGTTGCCGCCACACCCCCACCTGCTGAGTTGATCTACCAGGCGGTCGGCCTGAAAAAGCAATTCGACAATGGCAAGGTGGTCGCGTTGCGCGGGCTGGATCTGGAAATCCGGCAGGGGGAGTTTGTCGCGATTGTCGGCCCGAGTGGCTGCGGCAAGAGCACCTTGTTGCAGATGCTCGGCTCGCTCGATAAGCCAAGTGAAGGCACTCTGAACTACCGTGGCAGTTCGATACCCGACCTGCCGGATCCTGCGGCGTATCGCGCTCACGAGATTGGTTTTGTGTTTCAGGCGTTTCATCTGCTGCCGACATTCACGGTATTGGAGAACGTCCAGATTCCGATGTTTGGGGGGAATCTGTCACGCGCGCAGCGCAAGGCGCGGGCTGGCGAGTTGCTGGAATCCGTGGGCCTCGGACACCGGTTCAATCATTATCCATCCGAACTCTCCGGTGGCGAGCGGCAGCGCGTCGCCATCGCCCGCGGCCTTGCCAACGAGCCTGCCGTGGTATTGGCAGACGAACCGACCGGCAATCTCGACAGCGAAAGCGCATTGCAGATCATCGACTTGCTGCTCGATCTTCACCGCAAGTTGGGAATGACGCTGGTGCTTGTCACCCACGACCTAACCGTCGCCGGGCGTGCCTCGCGGATCATTCGGATGAAAGACGGGCGCGTGATCTCGGATGAGGTTGCTCCTTCCCACTAAGACCTTCCTGCCATGACCTTTTTCACCATTGTTTTCCGCAGCTTGATCCGGCGCCCAGTGCGCACATGCCTGACGTTGGTTGGCATATCGATCGGCATTGCCGCCGTAGTCACCCTGGTCGGCATGGCTTGGGGGTATGAAAAAGGCGTCGCGAAGCAATTGGACGCCGTTGGCACCGACTTGGTGGTGAGCAATATGAGCGGAGGGCTGATGCCCAAGGTGTTCAATGAGTCCCTGCAAGAGAAAGTCGCCGCGCTGCCGCGGGTCGCGGAAACGACGGCTGTATTGATGGAAATGCTGAGCGTGGAGGATGCGCCGATCATGATGATTTCGGGGCGCGAGTGGGGTGGATTCGCCTGGAAAAACATGACCCTTGTCCAAGGCCGGATGCCCAAAGACGCTACCGAAAAGGCAGTGGTCCTCGGCACGCTCGCCGCAGAGGTGCTCAAGAAAAAGGTAGGCGACACCGTGCAGATCGAGGTTGAGGAACTGCCGGTCGTCGGAATCGTGGACGGGCATGCGATGATGGAGAACGGCACGGTTTTCCTGTCCCTGAAGGTGATGCAAGAGGTCACCGGAAATGAAGGCAAAATCAATTTTGTGAACATCCGGGTTTCCCCCAATACCTTGAAAGCGGGAATCGCTCTGCTTTGCCAGGACATCAAGGGTGTTTTTCCGGAGGGCCGGGCGATGGTCGCGAGCGAGGTGGTCGGCACCAGCCAGGGGTTCCGCGTGGTCCGCGCCATGAGTTGGAGCACCTCGCTGCTGGCCATCATCGTGGGTGTGCTCGGGGTGATGAATACCATGCTGATGACCGTGTTCGAGCGTACTCACGAGATCGGGATTCTGTTAGCCGTCGGTTGGCGGCGGCGGCGGATTGTTTCCATGGTGCTGTGCGAATCCGCATTGTTGGGACTGTTTGGCGGCATTGTTGGCGTGGGACTCGGCGTGCTTGGCCTCATCACCTTGGGGTCATCGCCCGGCATCCGCGGCTTCATTGAACCGGATCTCAACCTGAAACTGATGCTCATTTCCATCGTCATCTCCGTCGTCGTCGGCGTGATGAGCGGCTTGTATCCGGCGTGGCGCAGTTCACGCCTGACGCCGAGTTTTGCGCTTCAAAGTTAACTCCAGCCCAATTCCCATGAACCTGATGACTTCATCTCTCCGTCAAGCCATGCTCGGCGCAGCGCTCCTTGTTGCGGTGGCTCATGCCCAGGAGGCCGCTCCTTCGGCACGCGATCTCGCCGCGCAACTCAGCGACAAGATCCAGAATGGATCATCCATCTTGCGCCTGAAAATGGACATCAGCAAACCGGGCGGCGGCAAGACCGCCTATCAGATCCGGGTGAAGTCGCGGCGCGCCAAGGGGTCCACCGATCTGGTCTATCAGATTCTCTGGCCCAAGGAGAGCAAGGGCGTGTCATTGCTCCTGCGCAAATCAGGCGGCGGCGCACCGGGCGGCGCGTTGTTCACTCCGTCGGATTCCATGGTGACGATCACCGCCGCGAACATGAGGGATGCCATCTTTGGCAGCGATCTGTCCTACGATGATCTGCTGGAGAATTTTTTCGCCTGGGAAAAACAGGCCGTCGTCGGCACCGAGACGGTGGACCGGGTCCCCTGCCAAATCCTGGAATCCAAACCGGGCAAAGCGGATGGCTCCGGCTATGCGAAAGTGCGCAGTTGGATCGATACCAAGCGCATGGTCACCTTGCGGGTGGAAAAATACACGGCCGCAGGCAAAGTGGCGAAGCGCATCGATACCACGCAGGTCACCAAGGACGACACCGGCAACCTGGTCGGATCGGGATACTCGTTGCGGCGCCCGGGGCAGGATTCCGTTACGGAAATCGAAGGGTCCAACAGCAGTCATGGCGTGATTTTCACCGCCGGTGATTTCACTCCGGACGCGCTCCGCACTCTCAAGTAATCCGCGACATGCAGAACCTCAAGCCAATGGCCGCTGTCGCCGCGTTGTATGCGCAAGATCAGCATGATTTGGCAGAGGCAATCATTGCGAGCTTGAGCCGCGCCATTTTCCACGGTAATGATCCGAAGCCGGCTGGCAAGGGCAAGATCTTGGTCGGGCGGGTCTCTCAACGAGTCGTGAGCTGGACCACCAAGGCGATTCCACCCGGGGATGGCAATGCGACCACGCTCTACCGGAATCCTCTGTTCGAGCGCTCCGGCCATCCCTACGCCCAGGCGCTTCTGACATCGTCCCAAAGCAAGACGGTCTCGCTGGTGGAGGGCGGGGATCCCATGAACGGACCCTACATGATGCTCTCCCCGGAGATCCGGAAAAATGGTGGCTGGTGGGATCGGATCTTTCTCGAATCCGTCCAAAGCAAAGATGTGCAGCTACGGTTCAAGCTGGAAACGCAGGCGACCTACAACGCGGCCAAGCGCTTGCTGGACCAGGGGAAACCCGTCCGCATCAAGGCGGTGGCCGCCGGGACCGGACTCAGCCTGATTCTCGCCTACGACCGACTCATTCGTGATGGATTCCCGCCCCAATCCATCACTGCCGTGATCGCCGACCTGGACTCTGCCAATACCGCGAAATCAAGCCGCCTTCTCGCCAAATTGGCCAGCACCCGGAACCATCAATGGAGTCCCGTGCAGCCCTATGGGATCATTGCCGTGACCGAAGATGTCTTCACTGCGCCGGACCCGTTAGATAACGCTCTGCATGCTCCCTACAACATCGTTACGGCCATCGGCATCCTCGAGTATTTCCAAGGAGCCTCGCATGGCACAACTCAACAGCGGCTGAAGCTCCATGAGCCCGAAGAACCCGTCACGGCCAAGGATTTGGTTGCGCGGCTCGCGGCAATGACCGCCCCCAGCGGCAACCTGATCGTGAACACCTACCGTGATCATTCCTGCATCAGGATCCTGGAACTCTTCGGCAAGCGCTTCGATTTCCGTAACCGTGAGCATCTGTGGGACCTGCTCGCACCGCTGAACTTCCGGCCACTCTATCTCGCCGGATCCGGTCACATTTACGACGTCGAGGTTTTTGAAAAATCCGGTATCAGAGAGAGTTGAGAAACTCCACGAGGTCGCTGCGCTTGTCGTCGTCCTGGATCACCCAAGGATGAGCAGGGTGTTTGGTGAACGGCTTTCTGTAGGCGCTGCTGCCGGGGAGAAGTCGCTGCGGATCCAAGAGATCATCAAGAGTAGCCACGGAGTGGTCATGGAGGTACGGCGCCGTGGCGTAGATCGAGAGCAGCGGTGTGACCCGGATCCCGCCGCTTTCGTTCATCCGCTGGGTCGGCGGGCCGTTGGAGCCGATCACCTCGAACGGGATCGTGCTCTGGTTGGTGTACATCCCCAGCCACGACGAATGGCAGGTGTAGCACTTGGCCTCCCCAAACACCTTGCGTCCCCGGGCCGCCTTGGCAAGGTCCACTTTGGTGTTGCGCAGGGGTGGCAGGCTGTTGAGGTAGCAGCAGAGGGCGATGGAGACCTTCAGCGGTGCCATGTAGGGCGACCCCTGATTAATCCAGGCGTTCGAGTGCCGCTGGTACTCCGGCATGGGCACCCCAGCCGATGACCAATACCGGAACCCGTGGGTGCCGCGGGCGAGCATGATCGCCGTAGGGTTCTCAACCCCGTCGGGGAAGTAGCGGAACGTCAGGTCGGCGGTGCCGGCGGGCCACCTGTTCGCCTGCTGGCGCAGATCCTCTGGAAGGTTCTCGGCCATCGCGATCAGCTTGCCGAACATCAGGGTACTCGACGGCAGACCCGCCGTGATCTTGTTGTCCACAGGATCGCGACCGGTGTGACAGTAGGCGCATGAGTAACCCACCCGGGTCTCTCCATCGACCCCCTTCTGGATCCGCACCCCCACGATCGGCGTGGGTTCGGAAAACCGTTCCGCCTCACCCTCATCCACCAGGCAGTCCTTGTCGTTGCGGGGGAGAAACCCGTATTTGGTGTACTTGTATGGGTCGGCGTTGATCTTGAGCTTGGGCACCTTGACCAACGACGAGGCCTCCTCGTTCAGTTGGGTCCAGCCGAAAAAGATCGCTTTGCCGAGCTTGATGTGCTCCTCCTGGCCGGTGACCTCGAACCGGATGCCGTTAGACGCACGCGGGTTTTTCACGAGTGGCCGGAAGTATCCCTTGGGGGTCATTTCCATGCGGATCATTTCCCAGAGGGTGACCGTGACATCGCCGGTGGTGGTGTGCTCCGGCACGGTGAACCGGATCTTGGTGTCGGTCCACTCGAGCACCTCGACCTTGGGGACGGCCTCGGTCATGTTGATGGCGACGCCGTTGAGATTCTGCTGGGCCATGAAGCCGGCACCGGTGACGGTGACCACCGTGCCTGGAGGACCCGAGCGGGGCGAAACGCCGGTGATCACCGGATCGGCCTCGAACGAGGGCACCATGGTGTTTTCGTAAACCTTCAGGATGGCGTCCCCCATGAGGGTCACGTCGTCCGGCACCGCCACGTTGAGCACCATCGCCTTGGGCACCGCAGGGTTCAGGATGGCCTGCACCTTCCGGTACCCCCAGAACGCCACCACGCCGACCACCGCCAGCAGCACCAGAAGAAGCCTCCGCCAGTAGTTCCTAACTGCTTTCACGGTTGCTGGAGGACTGCCTGTGGGATTGGTGCTCATGAGAAAGATTGGGAAAATTGACGATTAAGCATGAACTTCCAAACCGAAAAAAAGGGCTGAAGAAGGGATGCCGTGTTCTTGGTTTGGAATTTGTGATTGTTGAATTTCAACCGGGATTAGCGAAGCGGCAGAAGGGGTGGGAAAAAAAACGACGAATCTCAAGCACCAAATCACCAGGAATTGATTTGATGTCGGTTGGATTATAGGGTTTGGGTTGTCGCACACCAATCCCCGGGAACCACGTCCGCCATGCCTCACACCGCCGTTCAGAGCCTTGCGGCCGCCCGTCGTACGCCCCGGGCTGCGAAGGATTGACCTTTGGCAGCGGTTGGAGTCTTCCACTTCCTGAACTCAAGTCAGCCGTCATGAAAACAACGCCCACCCCACCCGATCTGACTGCTGGCCCGCAAACGGTGGGAACGGGTCCGGTGACGAAGCGCCCCTACCGGGTGATCTCGTTTCCCGGGGCCGGTCTTGATACGGTCATGCAGATGGGGGTCGTGCATGCACTGCTGGTCACGCGCCGCAAAGCACCGGACATGGCGGTGGGCCTCTCAGTGGGCGCGATCACGGCGACAGCTCTGGGTGAGGTGCTCCAGGCCAACGCAGGTGCCGAAGCGACCACAGTTGAGGACGAGGAGGTGCGGGTGGCGCGTTTCAGCGACCTTCTGGAAGCGTGCCGCAATGCGCCTTCCACGCTCCTCAAGGGGTTTTTCCCCGACCCACTTGAAACGAACTCCGCACGCGCGCTCAAGCCTGTCGAACTGCCTCGACATTTCAAGGAGGAGCGCGACAGCCGCGAAGAGTCCGTGGCCAGCCGCACCGGATTGATCCGGCTGTTCGATCATCTGCTCAAAGTGCGCGTCAGTGTGAAAGTGCTCACGCAACTGGTCCGGGCGCTGCTGGGGTGGAACGCCGCCGGGGCAATGAACCTGACAAAATGCTGGAGCACGCGCGCATTGCTTCTACCGCGGATTTGGTGGCTGGTTGCACGCAACGTCGTCGCGCTCAGCTTGCCGGTCAGCTTGGTCGCCAGGGTGAAATTGTGCGAGCTTCTCGGAATCAACGGGAAAGTTTACGCTGGCGGGGTCGAGGCGGGTTACATCATCTTCAATCCGTGGGCTTGGTTCCATTGGGCCTGGGATCGAAGCCTCTGGCTGCTGCTCGGCTTGCTGCCTCTCACATGTGCCCTGGCCACGGTTCCCGCGCTGTTGCTCATGGGGCTTATTGCGTGCCCGGTCATTCACATGTCACCGCAGTGGTCGATCACCGGATGGACCGGCCTGCGCATCGCGCTCCTCATCGGGCTCGGACTAAGCGCCTGGGCCTTCCTCTTGTCCAGGAAGAGCGTTTTCAGCAGTCTCCTCAAACATTATCATATCTTCCGTGACCTCGGTGATTCTTATGCCCTCAAAGTGGTCCTGGTGCAGAATTTCGATCCGGCCTACTACGGGGACTTCAAGTTTGACGACAGTGTCCGCCGGGCGTTGACGCACGAAAGCCCCTCGCCCGGTGGCGATGCGAGCAAAAAACTGCTCAAGGCATATACGGATGACCGGCAACACAAGCATGGCATGGTGGTGCTGCCGATTGCCGCCAACCTGGGCACCGGCAAACTCGAAGCGATGCCTCCAGAGACATCCGTGGTGGATGCGTTGATGTGCGCCTGTGCCGTCGTGCCTTTTCTCAGGGCGCAGTCGATCAAGAAAGACGGAGCATCGGCCACCTTCATTGATGGAAGCTGCATGTCGAACGATCCGATCATGCCGGCGTTCGAGGAAGCATGCAAAATTCTCACCCGGCAGTCCGGTTCGGGTTGTGATAGTCTGCGCATCATCTCGGTGCCTCTGCTGCCCTTGGAACAAGAGGGTTCACCCGGAAATAATAACTCTTACACCGGGCTGATCGATGTGGCGTTGCGCGCACGCCAGTTGCGGCGCTTTCAGGACATGCTCCTCGACAAGAGCCTGATTGATCGCGTCAGCCGGGCGCTTGGCGGCAAGGCGGCGAGAGTCGGTGACGACTCCGGAGGCAAGGAGTCATTCGTTCCGGCCAAGGTTCGCCTGGTGGTGCCTGACCGGCTCCAGCACCTGGGTCTGCGCATGATGCAGGCCGGATCGGTGGCGGAGCGACGGGAACTCATCGACACCGCAGTAGCCAACGGTTGCCGGGCCATGATCGAGCGGTTGGTCACCGATGCCCTGCCGGATACGCGGACACTGGAGGAACGGCGGCGGCTCCTGGAACCCGATGAGGAGATGCCTGACGAGTGGCCGCACCGCGATGAAGCCAACCTATCAACCCTGCGGGATGCGGTCGAGGCTCTTCGTTCCTCCAGGCAAACTCTCACCCGCCCCAGCGGAATTGAATATGTTTCATGCAGGAAATTGCTTGCTGCGTGGGGCGGGATAAGCGCCCTCCCCGGGAGCAGCCCTGTCAACGCTGCCAATCCGGATTCAGGCCCCGGAATATCAGATGTGTGCCGCTGTTGTGTCGCCTGCGATGCGAAAACCGGAGTGGGTGGAACGCAGGTGGCGGAGTTGCGACAACAGGTGCGGCTGCCACGCATGACTCGAAGTTCGTTCATCGTGGCCCCTCCGCCCGTGCCCACGCAGCAAGGCCCGGCCATTGTGTTCCTCTTCAGTGGTGGTGTTTTCCGAGGTGTGTTTCAAGTGGGTTTCGCCAATGCGGTGAGCGAACTTGGCATCCAGCCGGATGTCGTGGCCGGGGCTTCGGTCGGCACCATCATCGGGGCCTTCACCAGCAGGGTTTTTGCGAAACCGGCGGGCGATGACCTGGTGGAGCGGCAGCGCCAGACGCGCCGCATCGCCGCCACTTTCCTGACGGTCGACCGCTTCGTGCTGACGGACCGCTTCGCGGATTTCATTCGTCATTTCGCGATTCATGTCGCATCTGCTGACTTCTCGCCGCACGACATCGACATGGTCTTTCGGCGTTACGAACTTGACTCCGGCATGAGGTTCAGCCGGCGTGCCCGCCGGGTTTTCTCAGGGATGGAGCGGCTCTTTTATCTGACTCCGTTTGAACTGCTGGATCTGACGCGAACGCTCCGGAACTCCGACTGGCAAGGAGCGGCAAAACAGATCAAGAAGCAACTCCAGGGCATGGTGGACCGCTATGGCGTGGGGCTGGAACTGCTGGGTTCGGAGCCGCTCCAGCAACTCATCGACGGATTTGTCTTTCAAGGGAACCCCGCCGCAAGAACACGTCTTGACCACTTTGGCTTTCCCCTCATAGGCACCACCACGAACCTCACGCTCGGCCAGCTCGATATTCTTCGAGCCTCACACCCATGGGATCCGCGTTTCACGCAGAGTCTGCTGGCCAGCAGCGCATTCCCCGCCGTGTTCCGTCCGCGCTGGTCCTGGGAGGTCTATCGGCATCCCCAACAGGTGGCCCAATACGCGGACGGCGGCATCATGGATAATTTGCCGCTGGGTGCGGTGGTCGATTATCTGTGGGGAAAAGACGGTGCCTCAAAGTTCGAGCGGTGCCCGCAGGTGCCTCATCTGATCCTCACCGCCACGCTCGAACCCGAGAAGGCGGACTGGACCCAGAGGGATGACCTGGATCATGCATGCTGGACGGATATTCACGCTCGCACCACCCAGTTGCGTTACAACGGGAAGATCGATAAATTCCAGCAGGCCCAACGCAACATCCGGCGCATCCTCAAGCAACGCGCCAGTGAGAATGATCCCGACGTCCATGCCCACGATATCCCATTGAATCTGGATGTGCTGGTGGTCAAGCCCCAATGGCTCTGCGGCACCTTTGCCTTCCATCCGATGCTCGGGTTCAGTCGTAAAAAACAGACGGAGAGCATTGCCCATGGTTGCGCTTCGACCATCTGTGCCGTCGCGGATCACTTCGATCCCGGCAACCGCACCCACGCTGTCGATGTCGCCTCGCTCAGGCAGTGGGCGCGTGGCCGGGGAATCGCTTTGGATCAACTGCCGGAGCGCGTTCAGCCGGGAAGGAATGGCGCGCTGGATTTTGGCCCTGTCAACCTTTCCGATGACGAACAGCAACAAGGGTTCTGTTGGTTCCGCCGCGCCGACCCAAAATCCGGGAAACGGCCCATCTGTCCGTTCCACCCGGAAAATCCCGCCTGCACCGAGGGCGAGGAAGTCAGCCCGGATTTGCATCACATCTACCTTGCCTGCGGACGCAGAAACACCCATGAGGCGGGAAAGATCCTTCATTGACACCCACCCGATTGATGGTAGATCCAGACCTTCCCTAACATGCAAACACCCTCCTGTTTCCGCATTGTCCTGCCGGGGCTGGCGCTGGCCGTCACCAGTTGCACGAATTATTCTTCCGTCAGCGAAAAGCGGCCGGACTTCCATCCGGTCACTCCCGCCGGCCAAATCATCGCCCGGACTCTCAAGGATCCCGCATCGCAGCCCCAGGCGCAGATCGGCGGCTTCATTGACGGGGCGGCGGCAGCCGCCGCGGTCTTGGAGAAACACCCGGACGATTCGCAAGCCCGCAAGGATTACAATTTTGCGGTGGGGCGCATTTTCGAGGTCATCCACGCCGCCGGCTTGGAGCCATGGAAAGCCCCGGTGAGCTGTCCGGGTGCCGACGGCAATTGGAGCTTTGCCGTGGCCTCCGATGGCAAGCCCGAGCATGATCCCTCGCATTTCCGCATCCTCCCCGCCGACCGCTATCAGTTCAAGGGCAGTCTGGTGAAGGACCGCGCCGTGAAAGACGGCTTGGGAGCCCCGATGGTCATTGCCAGCAAGGATTTTGATCCAACCAAGTTCGATCCCTTCATCCAGGGAAAAAACGTTTACTATGGCGTGACCGAGGTGCTGCAGTTCAAAGGACGCAATTGCACCGCCGCCTACATCGATCCACTCGCAACCGAAACCGTGGATTTCGCCGGCCACACCTACCCGGTGGCTGCGGATTTCACCGCCCCGCTGGCGCTGGCGCTGGCGGAGTTGGCACCCCGCCAGAAGGAACTCCAGCGCCTGATCC
>Ga0118677_10014622_pt1 | contig 11040 bp, 11 predicted proteins | sample AliMusrvi5mmetaG_FD_86154 | JGI IMG/M metagenome (GOLD analysis project Ga0118677, IMG submission 86154)
GAAATGGACACCACCAACTTCGGGCACGGCGAGGCCACCGATGACATGCTCAACAAACGCGTCAACCCCAACACCTGGCCCGCAGATGCCAGCGAGTGTGACCGCTTGGTTCGCGAACATTGGCAGCGATCCGTACTGGCCCGCCCCGCTGGCGCGACCTTCCGGCTGATGGCCGTCGAATCGCCGCATTTTCCCTACTACTGGGCCAAGTCGTACACCCCGCCGCTTGCCGACTATTATCTCTCAGCCATGCTGCCTTTGCATCCGAGCGAACGCGACGTCCAGTTGGTAAAAAACCGCTATGTCAACTCGGTGGCCTGGACCGACGGCTTGCTGCGGGATTACATCACATTTCTAAAGGAGCACGACCGTTATGATGATGCAATGATCGTAATCACCGGCGATCACGGCGAGGAGTTCCAAGAACATGGTTACTGGTTCCATGCGACCGGCCTGACCCGGGAGCAAACAGCCGTGCCACTGCTCATCAAATGGCCAAAGGATGTCGGGCTCGGCGAGCCGGTGGCGCAGGCAAGTCACTTGGACATCGTGCCGTCGATCCTTGATGTGTTAGGTTGCTCGCCGGAGCAGTTGCAAGCACTGGCCGGGCGCTCGTTGCACCACGGCGGCGATGCAACAGTGATGGTAACGACGCATTTTGCTTCACATAACTGTGAGGGCATGCACTGGCGGCGCAATGGCTACGAGGCAGCGTTTTCCTGGGCTAAAATCTGGGTTCCAGGTATGCCACAACGACTCTGGCTGGAGCGACTCACCGGTCCCGGCGGCGACATGCGCTTCACAACCCCGGATGCGGCACAAGCCGCCCTGCAGCGGTATTTTCCCGATGCGACAGAGCGCTGGTTCACCCGCTTCGAGCAAGATGTGACGCCCCCCTGAGTCGTAACCTACAAACCATGATCGACCCATTTCGCCAGCAGATGCCTAAAGCCGGTGGTGAGTCCATCGACGACACCCGGCAGCGCCACCTGCCGGGGCGGCATCTCACCGCGCTGGACGGGTTTCGCGGCGTGGCTGTGCTGATCGTGATGTTGAGCCACTTCATCAAAACCGGCGGGGTGATCGGCGACCAGCAGCCGTGGCATTTGTTATTGAGGGGCGGGTTTGTGGGAGTGGACATGTTTTTCGTACTATCGGGCTTCCTAATCACCGGCATTCTGGTGGACTCGCCCAAGTGCGGTGGGCGCTACTTCAAGACATTTTACCTGCGGCGCATGTTGCGGATTTTTCCGTTGTACTACGCCGTGTTATTGTTAGCCTTTGTCTTTTTCCGCCACCCCGGCGGCGACTCGCCGTTATGGTTTGTGGGGTTTGCCTCGAACCTTGGCGACGCCTACTACGGCCGCTGGTTGAATGCCACCGACGGGGTGTCCATCGCGCATTTCTGGTCGCTCGCGGTGGAGGAGCAGTTCTATCTGATATGGCCGTTGATGGTATATCTGTTGCCGCCTCGCCGCCTCGTCCTCGTAAGCCTGGCGTTGCTCGTCATCGCACCACTCAGCGGGGTGATGTTTTTTCTAGCAGACAACGGCTTGGGAAGTTATGTGTTCACGTTGAACCGGTTTCACACTTTGGGCATGGGTGCCCTGCTCGCCGTGGCGTGGCGCCATCCATCCTTCTGGCAGCGCTGCCAGACATGGGCGCTGCCAGTTGGTTTGCTCACCGGCTTGCTAACGACGGTGGGCATCATGTACGCACCGCGCTCTGGATTTTGCAGTGCGGCACCCGCGCTGTGGGCACCTTACCTGTGGGGGAGCGTGCTGGTGCTGAGCTTGCGGCCCGGCGGCCTACTGGCACGTGGCTTTTCCTCGCGATCTCTGGTATTCATCGGTAGGATCAGTTTCGGACTGTATGTCTATCATTCATTTTTTGAAAACTGGGCGAGCCAACATATCTACGAGGCATGGTTGGTGCCGGCGATGGGCGGCGAGCGGACCACGGCCTTACTGGTGTTTCTGCCAATCGCTTACGGCCTGTCGATCACCTTGGCCTATCTGAGCTGGCGGTTCTTTGAAAAACCTATCCTGTCCTTGAACCGCAAATTCCAGTACCACTAACAGCAATAGAACGGTGGGTCTCATACACACGGCGAGCCTCCTCAAGCTGACAGTTTAGTGATTTCTGATTGGAAAACAGGAGTCTCGTCTGTGAGGGAAGACAGCGCGTCCCGCCTGTCTGCATAAGAATACGACAGGCTGGAAGCCCGTCGTCCATGACAGGCAGGATGCCTATCCTCCTACAAAATCGCTTGTATCGGGCTTGTCACGGGCCGGAAGATGCCTAGATTGCAGCCGTGACGCGCAAAAATACATGTTGCTGGTTCCTGGTGCTGGTGATGGTGGGCGCCGGCCTGTGCCGGTTGCCTTCGCGGCGGCAATCGGCGAATCGCCCGGATCACGGCAGCGGCCAGGCCCCGGTGGCCGCAGCAGTGGTGTCAGACATCCAGGTGGCGGCTGCTGTGGCAACGCCGGAAGAACCCGTGGCGGACCCTTCACCCGGCAAACGCACGGCATTTGAATTGGTATTGGACGGCGATTCGGTGAAATTGCTGAGAACGGACGAATTGCAAGGGGATTTCCACCGGCGGCGGGGGCAGCTCGCGTGGTGGCCGGGGATGTTATACTTTCGTTTATTAGATACTCAACAACGAGTGGTGGCCGAGGAGACGATGGCCGCACCCGAGCGGACTTGCGCCGTGATTGCAGCGGCCACGCCAGGAACCGCGCCCACCCCGCCGCCCGCCGCAATGGCATCCGCCCACGTGCCAGGGGTGCTCCAAGTTCGGCTGCCCAGCGTGGTCAGCGCCACCCAATTGCAAGTGTACCGGATAACGGGTGAACGCCCCGCCGACACGAACGCCGAACTCCCGGCTAAATTGCTAGAAACCCTAACCATACAGCGATGAAGCCCCTCCGATTGATCATAGGATTGTTGCTGCTAGGCCAGTTGTTGTGGGGTATGCCCGCACAAGCGGCGGCCCTGGTGGCCGTGGAGGAACACGGCAGCCGAGCCCAACACATCAACCTGGTTTATCTATCAGAAGGCTACACGGTGGCCGACATGTCCAAGTTCGCCGACGACGTGGCGGCCTCGGTCGCCTTCCTTTTTACCAAGGAGCCGTGGCAATCATACCGCTCGTATTGCAATATCTATCGGATCGAGGTAGCCTCCAACGAAAGCGGATGCGACAATGGTGCCACCAGCGGTCCCGGGGTGATGCGCGACACGTATTTCAACACTGGCTTCACCGATCCCAGCGTCCCGCAGTACCTCGCGGCCGACTACACAGGCTTGACCCGGGCCTATGCCTTGCTCAGTGCGCTGCTGCCGGAATATGATATTCCCGTGCTGTTGGTCAATGATGCCAAGTATGGCGGCACCGGCGGTCAGATCACAGTGGTATCCACCCATCCGCTGTGCAGTGCCGTCGTCGAGCACGAACTCGGCCATTCCGTCGCGCTCCTGCAAGATGAGTATGCCGAGAATTACCCGCAATATACACCCTTCGAAGCACCCAACGTCACCGCGCAGACCAACCCGGACTTGCTCAAGTGGAACTATTGGATCGACTATGGCACGCCACTGCCGACGCCACCGACTGCGGATTATGATGCGACGGTGGGTTTGTTTCAAGGGGCGATGTATCGCGCCACAGGTTGGTACCGCCCGCATAACAATTCCCTGATGCGCAACCTCAACCGTCCCTGCGGCCAAGTCAATTCCGAGCAATTCGTGTTGCGCTTTTATTCCTGGGTCAGCCCGCTTGACGGCTGGTCCCCCGCCGCCACCGCCACGCGCTCGGTCACCACCTTGCAACAACTCAGCTTCAGCATCACGCCCAAGGTGCCGGATAGCGGCGTGGCCTTGCTCACCAGTTGGGCCATCGACGGTTACGGCCAATACGATGCCAGCGGCAATACTTTCGCCACCTATTCGGACACGCTCGGCAACGGTCCTCACACCGTCTCCGCCACCGTGATGGATCCCACCCCCTTGGTGCGCCAAGATCCCAAAAACGTGCTCCAGCAATCGGTCACCTGGAAACTGAGCATTTTCAACCAGCCCCCCAACACGCTTGTCGGGTGGCGTGCCACCTACGGCGCCGACCTAGCAAATCCCGCCCACGACGGTTTGCCAAATCTGATGAAATACGCGCTGGGCGTGCTACCTAGCGCCCACGCCCGGCCCGACCAGTATCCCTCCGGCAGCGTAACCCAGGACGGCAGCGATACTTATCTAACACTCACCGTGCCGCGCCGTACCATGCACTACGACGTGGACTCCATCGTCGAGGTGAGCGACGACATGGTGACGTGGCACAGCGATTGGTATGACACAGTGACGCTGCGCGACGACGCCTCCGCGCTGGTGGTGCGAGACGCCACGCCCTGCAGTCCGGGAGCCCGCCGCTTCATCCGCTTCAAAGTGGTGGCGTATTGATCGCATGAAATCCTTGCCTTGCGACAGGCGGGCGTTAGGCTCGCGGGCAGCCCCACCTATCCAGAATGACCCTCCATCCCAGCGCCCTGATCTCGCCTGAAGCTGAATTAGCTGACGATGTGGTGGTGGGGCCATTTGCGGTGATCGAAGGACCGGTGAAACTGGCGGCCGGCGTGAAAATTGGCGGGCACGCGTGGATTTGCGGCGACACTTGGCTGGGCGAGGGCAGCAGCGTCGGCTGGGGCAGCGTGATCGGGGCGGACCCGCAGGATTTGGGGTTCGACCCGGCGCTGCACACCGGAGTGCGAATTGGAGCACGCAACCAGATCCGTGAGTACGTGACGATCCATCGCAGCTCGAAAGCTGGCGGCTACACGACCCTGGGCGAGGGGAATTATTTGATGACCGGCGTGCATTTAGGGCACGATTCTCAGGTTGGGGATGGCAATGTGATTGCCAATAACGTGATGTTTGGCGGACACGTGCATCTTGGCAACCGGGCGTTCCTGGGCGGCGGCGGCGGCTACCATCAATTTCTCCATATCGGCGATTTGGCGATGGTTCAGGGCAATGCCGTCGTCAGCCAGGATGTGCCGCCCTATTGCGTCGCCTATGGCAAAAACCAATTGGCCGGTCTCAATACCGTGGGATTGCGCCGAGCCGGTTTGGATGGCACCGCCCGCGCCGAAATCAAAAAAGCTTATGCCTTGTTGTTCAGCTCCGGCCTGACTCTGAGCAAGGCGCTGGAGGCTGCGGCCGCAATCGAGTGGAGCCCGACCACCCGATTATTACTAGACGCTGTGTCCAAGCCATCGCGCAAAGGAGTTATTGCCCGCGGCTGAGTGATTTTGGTGATTCGCAGCCCACCGGCGGACTACGCGCTGGACAGAACCAGCATCTGCCGCCACCCTACCCCATCCTGTGCCCACCATGCGGCCAGGTGGACGCCCATGACTGTTTTCCGCTTGTTGCCGCTGCGCTTCCTGTTGCCTCTCGCCTGTTTGGCGGTGGGTGTGGGCCTGTGCTTCTGGCTGATTCCCTCGGAATTGCGTGACATTGCCGAACAACTCACCGGATTTCCAGATTCGGACGTCAATGCGCATCTGGCCCGGCCCTACGTACTGGCCGGGCTATGTTTTCTGCCCACCCTCGCCGCGCTCATTTACGCCTGTGGCGGCACCCTGGACCGCCACATCGCCCGCCACTTCGCCAACATTTTTTTCATTTGCCTCGCCTCGCTGTTACTCATCTGGATGCTCGTTGACTTTGCCGACAACCTCAAAAACTTCAGCAAGACGTCGAACACCTTGCTCACCGCAGCCACCTATTACCGCGTCCGGGCACCGGCCATCGTGTTGCTGGTGTTGCCGTACGCGCTGCTGCTGTCGTTGATCTATTCATTGGGCAAATTATCCCGCGACCGGGAAATCATCGCCATGGTGCAAAGCGGCCGCAGTCTCATCCGACTCACCGCGCCGCTCATTGCGGCGGGCGTCTGGTGCAGTTTGCTGTGCCTCGGCCTCAACTACCAATGGGCACCCACCGCCGAAGGACGCCAAGCCGAAATCCTAGACGCAGCCCGCGGCATCCTCATCACCGAGGCCAAGCACGTGATCTACCATAACCCGGATCGCCACCGGCTGTGGATGATCGGCGCTTTTCCCAAAAACTACGAAAAAGGCGAACCCTTGCTTAACGTGGCAGTGACCACCACCCGCCCGGATGGTGTGCTTATCTCCCGCCTGGTAGCCACCCGCGCCCGCTGGGATTTACAGGACAATGCCTGGACGTTTGAGGCACCCGTCATTTGCCATTACACGGTCGGTCAGGCCCCTGAGTTTGATATCCCCAATCCCCCTGCGCTCCGCCTCTCGTGGTCGGAAACCCCCTGGCAATTGATCAAACCCGGCTTGGCCGCTCCATTCCTCGGCATCCCCGATCTCAATGGTTGGCTGCGGGCCAACGCCACCAAACACCATACCCCGCCCAACAAAAATGCCGCAGCCCCCTACCTCACCCAATGGCACTACCGCTGGGCGCTGCCTTTCACCTGTTTGGTCACTGTGCTGCTTGCCGCACCGCTGTCTATCCATTTTTCGCGCCGCGGGCCCGGCGGCAACCTGTTTCTGGCCATCGTCCTGTCCGCCCTGATGATTTTCAGCACCAGTGTCTTTCTCAATTTTGGCGAAGCCGGCTTGCTCCACCCCGCCCTCGCCGCGTGGTTGCCTAATATCGTCTTTTCGCTTCTCGGTCTCTTCCTATTCCACCGCCGCATCGCCGACCGCTCCGTCTATCAGTCGCTACTGCGCTTTTTCAACCTCGCCAAACCACCCGCCCCCACATCGTAATGGCCCTAGCAGAATCTTGGCACATCCGCTCTCGCGGCCGCGAATGCGCCGCCACCCAACGTCCGTTTGTGACGGGTGAACCGATCATCACCGCCTTGTTTCCTGATCCTGAAAGCAGCGGTTACCTGCGCCGTGATTATTGCTTGGAAGCCTGGAGTGCCCAGCCCGCCGAAGCCGAGGTGCCATTTTCGTCCTGGCGCACCAAATACGCCACCCCGGGGGGCGATAAACCGCAGGCTGTCGAACGCGAGCAGCCCGAAGACATTTTGCGCCGGATGGTGGAAGAAGACCAGAACTACACCGAAAACACCCGCTACATTCTCGCCGTGATGCTCGAACGCAAGCGGATCTTGCGCGAAACCGACACCCAGCGCACTCCCACCGGCATTCTACGCATCTACGAAAACCGCAAAACCGGCGAAGTCTATATCGTCAAGGATCCAGATATTCCTCTCAGCCAGGTCGATGCCCTCCAGCAAGAGGTTCTACTCCTATTGGAAGCCAGCCCCCTCCCCTCACCCGATCCATCCGCCCCGTCGGATCCGTCTGATCCGTCTGACGAGGCCCCACCGCCGACCGCCGGCATCTGACCTCCGCGCCATGTTTCTCCCCGGCTACAAGGATCTTGCAAAATCTCAGTGGGTGGCCACCCTCGAGGAACTCAAACTCGCCGGCGAACTGCCCGTGAGCGATCTCTCCCGGCGCCTCGGCATGAGCTACATGGCCGTCAAACAGTACTGCGAAGCCCTCAAAAACCTCGGCTACCTCGAACGCACTCGAGCCCCTCGTGCCGAAGTCGGCCGACCCGAAATTTTCTATCGGCTAGCCCCGAAGGCCGCTTTGCTCTTTCCCCAAGCCGGGGTCGGGTTCTCGCTGGATTTATTAGAAAACCTGCGCGGCCTGTTTGGCGAAAGCGCCCCGGAGCGGCTTCTCTTCCAGTATTTCCAGCAACGCCAGGAACGCTGGCAAGCCCGTCTGGCCAAGGGCAAGTCGCTGGTGGAAAAGGCCACCCTGCTCGCCGGTCTATTGGAACAGGACGGCTGTTACTGCCGCTGCAAGTACGATTCCGAAAATGGCCTCCGCATCGAGGCATATCATCAGCCGTTGCTGCCGGTCTTCGCGAAGTACCCCCGTGCCCTCGGCATGGAATTGCGCCTGTTCGAAACCCTGTTAGGCACCCGTGTGACCCGCCGCGAAATCCACGCCGGCCGCCATGGCCCCACACGCGTGGATTTTGAGGTGGCTACACTCGGCGTCCTGTGAGGTGCCTAATTCAGCAATCCGCAGCATCGACAGTCCGGTGATGCGGGCTATGACGTCGCCTGCAATGCCGGCCGCTTTCATTCCCGCTGCCGTCTCAAGCAGGGTTTCGGCTTTGCCCTTTGCCTCGCCTGCAGCCAGCCCCTCCGCTTTCCCCTCCGCTTTCCCCTCGGCGAATTTCCCGCTCAGCAGGCTGCGCTCAATCCTCACGGCGTCCCAGAATCCGTCATAAAGGGCAAGTTGTTCGCGAGTGAAGCCGCATTCTTCGGCGATACTCAGGGCTTGGCGCAGCGGCTCGTTAATCCCAACCTGGGCGCTGAACTCCTCCACTGAAAGATGCCCCTGGCTGCCAGCATCCCCAGCTTCCCGCAGGAATTTGAGCCAGGCCCAGCGCAGTTTGCGGACCTCCTGCGGATGAGTTTCCCGGTATTTGGGCAATTCCACGAAGATCAGGCGCAGGCCCTCAAGCACCCGCTGCGGGTTGCTGGTTTCCACAATCTGATAGTCGTGGTAGTAGGAGTCTGGATCGGCATCGTAGGTGGCGTCCAGCAAGCTCAGGCCCCAGACCGGGCAGAGCAGATCGTAGCTCTCACTTTTTTCCAACTGGCGCACGTAGGCTTTGCTGGCGTTGAAGAGTACCCGTTGGAGAAACGAGCCGGTCCATTGCATCTGCATTTCCACGATGAACTGGCGACCGCTGGCATCTTTGCAGCGCACATCGACGATGCTGTTCTTGATGATCGGGATGTCCGGCACCTGCTCGCTGGGTAAATACTCCAGCGAGGCGATGTATTGACTCTCGTCCGCAAACGGCAACATCCCGTTGAGGAAATTCCGCAAAATCTCCGGGTGCTCACCGAAAATCCGCTTGAATACCAAGTCACTGCGCGGATCAAGAAAATGTGCCATGTCCCCAACAGCATGGCTCGCTGGGCTTAGCTGTCAAGCCGACAGGCTCTAGGCTGAGCGTTGTCGGTCTTGCCATTCTGATTCGAGAATCCAATAGTCGGAGGAATGGTTTGTGAATCGGTGGGTGCTTGCTATGCTAGCGGTGCCCCATGAACCCCGCGCCATTACTGCCGCCACCACCGTCTGGAGCTTGCGTGTTAGAGGTACGCGCAGTGCGCAAGGGTCACCAAACCGGTGAGGTCGGGGTGGTGGCGTTGCACGCGCTGGACGTGACCACAGGCATCACGGTGTTGGAGGCGATCGAGCGGATCAACCGTGATTTGGGCACGCTCACCGTCATCATCACCCACAATGCGGTGATGGCGGAGATGGCCGACCGGGTGTTGTTCCTTTCGGACGGAAAAATCGTCAAGGAGCGGCGCAATGAGAGCCGTCGCCCGGCCTCGGGCTTGGAGTGGTGACCCCGGCAATGAACCTCCCGAAGAACATGCTGCGGGAACTCCGAGCTCCAGCTCGCCGAGAACCCGCTTCACAGCCCAAGTTCCTCAATTTTCCACACCCATCTCCTCCATCGGCAGTCCTGTAATGAGGGCGATTGTCTCGGCTGGGATGCGTGCCGCTTTCATTCCCGCCGCCGCTGCCAACAGGGCCTCTGCTTTGCCTTCGGCCAGCCCCTCTGCCTTCCCTTCTGCCTTCCCTTCGACCAGCCCCTCTGCCTTCCCTTCGGCCTTCCCTTCGACGAGCCCCTCTGCCTTCCCCTCGGCGAATTTCCCGCTCAACAGGCTGCGCTCGATCCTCACGGCGTCCCAGAATCCGTCGTAGAGGGCGAGTTGTTCGCGTGTGAAGCCGCATTCCTTGGCGATGCCCAGGGCCTGGCGCAGCGGCTCGTTGATCCCGACTTGGGCGCTGAATTCTTCCACTGAAAGATGCCCCTGAGTACCCGCATCCCCAGCTTCTCGCAGGAATTTGAGCCAAGCCCAGCGCAGTTTTCGAGCGTCCTGCGGGTTGGTTTCGCGGTATTTGGGCAATTCCACGAAGATCAGGCGCAAACCCTCAAGCACTCGCTGCGGGTTGCCGGTTTCCACAATCTGATAGTCGTGGTAGTAGGCGTCTGGATCGGCATCAAAGGTGGCATCTAGCAGGCTCAAGCCCCAGACCGGGCAGAGCAGATCGTAGCTCTCGCTTTTTTCCAACTGGCGCACGTAGGCTTTGCTAGCGTTGAAGAGCACTCGTTGGAGAAACGAGCCGGTCCATTGCATCTGCATTTCCACGATGAACTGCCGTCCGCTGGCATCCTTGCAGCGCACATCGACGATGCTGTTTTTGATGATCGGGATGTCCGGCACTTGCTCGCTAGGCAAATACTCAAGAGAGGCGATGTATTGACTTTCGTCCGCAAACGGCAACATCCCGTTGAGGAAGCTCCGCAAAATTTCCGGGTGCTCACCGAAAATCCTTTTGAACACCAAGTCACTGCGGGGATCGAGAAAGTGTGCCATATCGACAACAGTTTCGCTAGCCGGGGGCAGATGTCAAGCCAACAGGCTCCAGGTACAACGGTAAGCGGGGGGCTGAATGCCCGCGCGATGATGTGGACATGTTCACCTGGGATGTCGCGCCCGATTTCAGCCGCCTGACACTCGGCAATCAAAGGAGTACGAGGGATTGGCTTTTGCATAGGTTTGTTGCTGTTTTCTCCATTAGCCCGCGCCGATCACGCGGATGTTGCCGCCGCGCAGGGTGAACCGCACGGTCAGGATGCCCCGGCCGTCGGCACCCAGGCAGTCGTATCGGCACTCGGATCCAGAGTGCGAGGCATCCGGCAGGATCAGACGGCGGGGATCTTCAAAGGCCGCAGGAACGGTGGAAAAATCAACGCCGTGCTTATCCACGTTCGCCGATTCTTTAGCCGCATCCCACCCAAAGGCCATGTGGACAGGCTCAGAACTCAGTGTTCGACCTCAATAAAGCCAAATTTGGGAGCAAGTTGGATTCCCTGAATTTACAGTAAAACGGCGATTCGCCCGTGTCTTCATCCCGGAGGGATTTCAGCCATTAGCCC
>Ga0118677_10014624_pt1 | contig 11039 bp, 6 predicted proteins | sample AliMusrvi5mmetaG_FD_86154 | JGI IMG/M metagenome (GOLD analysis project Ga0118677, IMG submission 86154)
ATTAAATAATTTGCTAATGTGCTAATGTGCTAATGTGCTAATTTGCTAATGTGCTAATGTAAAAGAAGATGATGATGAGTTGAAATTTGAGGGTAGACTAATTAGCACATCAGCACATTAGCAAATTAGCACATTAATAAAGGTAAATCGGATTCGTATAGATCCAGGGCTGCCATTCATCACCGGGTTTTACTTCAACCTCCAGGCGATAGGCTCCCTTGGTAAGTGATTTTTTAAATGCATATTGAAAACCGTCACCAGCAGTTACTTCGACGGTCTTTCCATCCCTGACCAGGGTAAAACGGCCAGGAAAAGGAGATATTGCCTTCAGTTTGCCGATATCAGCCAACCTGATGGAATCGCCCATCATTCCAAGCATCTTTCCGTCTTTGCCTTCGCCAAAATAACAAAAACCAGTCGCATCGGCAAGGAATTTGAAGGCTGTAAAATGATGTCCAAGAATCAAATGATGTGAAATATTCGGAACCGTAAGGCTGTCAGCAAAAACATAGTTCACCGAATTATTGAAGGAGGTCTCGTAGGTATTGACAAGCATCCACCTGAAGATCCAACCGCTCTGATCGGGTTCGTGGAACATCCAGCGATTCCAGAACGATACTTTCATGACACCCATTGGTTTGGTATTGATACCCATCCACTGTACACGACCATCTTTCAGGTACCGGGCCCTGAAATTTACATTCTCATGCTCATCTGCCGCCGAAAATCCCACAATTTTCCGGTGGGTATTCAGTGAATCCCACCGGGCTAGAATCTTGGTTTGACGATCAAAAATGCCTCGGTAAGCCCAAGCCCGGTATTTGTAGCCATTGATTAAAAAATCTGTCAGGATGGGTAATGTGGAAGTTTTTTCCAGGACATTCGAATGGAAATTGTAGATCTCCATACCCTGAAACCATTCGTTGGACCAGTTATGCGGCTCTTCCGTGTGGGCATAAAAAACCATGCCGCCATTTTTTACCAAATTCCTGGCAACAGTATCCTTATCAACTTTCCAGTCAACAATTGTAGAATCCTTAAGAGGCCAGGCATCAAATCCTTGTTTTTCACTTCCTGGTTCAACCAGCACCCCGTCATAAATTCCCCTGTATCCTCTCGGAAAAGTATCCCTGTCACCATGCGGATGGTCTGTCAGAAACATGAAATTGATGTTGCGCAGTTTTGCTGCAGCAACGAGTTCGAAGATTGTTCCCTTGCTGTCGTGCGACCAGTAGCTGTGGAGATGCAGGACGCCCCTGTAGATTTTTAATCCTGTCACATCTGGACATTCCTTTTTCCTCAGGGCAAATGCTTCCACCTGCTTTTGGTATTTGGGATAGGTAACAAAATGTCGCCACAAAGGCTTGGCAAAGATCACCACCAAACCTATCAGCAATATCCCGACCAGAGGCAGGCATGTATATTTAATGATTCGTAATCGTCGCTTCAGATTCTTCATTCAATTTTGGATTTTCGATTTTGGATTTTCGATTCCCTGCAATCCAAAATTTTCTATATTATCAAATCGCCACATTAGCACATTAGCACATTAGCACATTAGCACATTACTTCCCCACAATATCCGTCAAATGCCGGATCAGATCCATGGAGTAGTCGCCCATGGTTGGTCCAAACCACCCCATGATCTTTGGTTCGTATTCGTCCATGTAGAAATACCTGCCGGGAACAATGTATCCAACGTAACTGCCGTTGAAGCTGGAAATCACTGCATAATAGCCCTTTACAGTCAGACTATTTTTTATCTGTAGCGCATATTCCCCGCTGAAATCGGATGGGGCAGAGATCCAAATCAATTTACCGATGCGAATAGCCTGAAAGAAGACATTTTGTGGTTCAGGCATCAGTATTCTGCTCAACCATGTCGATAAATTAATTTTGGGTGTTAGGCGAAGGTGGTATTCCGGTAAGGTTACCCTTAGCGTGGCATCTGATATGCCGGAGGTTTCCTGGTAAGCGGTTGCTGGCAGTTTTTTGATCAGGCTATCAGCCAGGGATTCCCCAATATACCTTGCACTTTCAAATCCCTTGCCTTTTCCCGTCGGACTCTGACTTCCAATTGAGCCGGCAAAGAACACGGCCACATCATAAGTATTAGCCTCCATTTTGCGTTCCCAGTAACCGGGATAGTCGCCGCTGAATTCCATGTTTCCGGCCCCCTGGGTAGTGGCATGGGCAGAAAAAGTACCGATGACCGCTTTTCTTTTCCCTTTCTGGTTGACAAGCAGGTAAGTAAAATCATTGTTCTTCGTTCCCAATTCTCCGATAAACCTGTTTCTGGTTAAACTGGCCGCATCAAAACTACCATAACCTATTTCAGATTTTGAAAGGTCAGCAACTGCAGTCACAACTGATTTAACAATGCAACCAACCATCCATTTTTGAATTTCCATATTGGGTACTCCTGCAAATTGCTCACCGACAAAACCCGGTCCCCAGGCACCTATGCTTGAATGACTGTGAGTCGCCGAAAAAAGTAGCTGATCCCTTGAAATACCTTTGGCTGCGAGTTGTTCAGTCACAATATCGATGATATTCGGAGGCATAATCAATAGATCCGCCCCCACGAAAACCATCATTTTGGGTCCTACTTTCAAGGCAACGGCCTTTACAAAAATACTATCGTGAACCCCTGTAGCAAATTTACCTTTCCGCGCACCAAATCCTGCAAGTGGTACAGCCTTGAATTTTCCGGCTACGGCATCATCTGTCGCATAGTTGATTCCTGGAGTTATACTGACCTTTGAGAATCCTGCCAAAACAGAATCATTCACAGCCATCTCAGTTTTCCTGATGCTGTCCACCCTGGCCATCGTCCTTTTAAAATAGGACGAAGTCACGAAAGGATCCACATTCACAGATCCAGTGGAAAAAAAAATTAATATTCCCAGAAAAACGACAAAACCGATGAAAATATAAAGTGCTTTTTTCATAGAAACAGCTTAATTAATTAAGTGATTCTTTGCGTCTTCTTTGCGAAATCTTTGCGTCCTTTGCGTGAAATATTTAATTTGAATTTCACGCAAAGATCGCAAAGAGAAGAATCGCAAAGACCGCTAAGAAGTAAAATACAAAATTTTCAGGACGCCTTCTAATCAACTAATCAACTAATCAGCTAATCAGCTAATCATTTTTGTTTGAATAATACCTTCTTGTCCGAAGTTACAAACATCCTGGTACATTGGGTAAAGTCCTGGCCAAATGGAGATTTGTACTTCAATTCCACATAGAATGCCTTAAAACCGGTTTTGGGGTAATCTACATCCACGGTAACAACGGGCTTTTTCTCTGCATTCAATCCGATGAAACCCCATTTTTTGTCGCGGAACTCTTGATTTTGCGATGTAGTTGAGAACAGGGAAGCATCCACAAGTTTGTCGGCGGTAGCATTGACTGTGATGGTAATCTTTCCATTTTGCTCCGAAATTTTATAGTCACAGATAGGATATTTACTCTTACTGACCGTATTTCCCAGGAAGGCACTCAATGTGGCGAAAGCTCTTTTCTTGTCTCCCATGTCATGGGCTGCATTCGGAGTATAACAGATGTGATTGTTCCCCGGAATATCATCAATGTAATTTTTCACAGCATCCACGGGCCAGTAAGGGTCGTTGGTTCCCATGAAAAGCATTTTGGGCATGGTCAGGGATTTGCGGTAGGAATAAGGATCGATCATCTTGACCAGATCATTGCTCTTGCTGTCGGTATTGCCAAATTGCTGGGCCAGGCCAAGTTTTACGTAATCTTCGATCTCGATGCTGTAGTCACCCCATACCACCTTTTGGTAAGGAATATTGACTGGCATGTTCAACATATCAATTACCATTGGTCCAATGGCGACTACACGGGGGTCATTGGCCCCGGTAAGCCAGGTTGTCCAGCCGCGTTTGGAAGCACCTGAAACGACAAAACCCTTGATTTTTTTATGCGCTTCCTTTTTCGCGAATTCCTGCATGATGTCCATGGCGCGAACAGCGCTCTTGGTCATAGGAAATAACAATGGCCAGTTAAAATCGTGGTCATTCTGGTAATTGTGCAAGGTATAGGAGATAAGCGCATCCTCCGTCAAATTATCATACAATGGCTGATTGGGCACCTGCCAGATAATCGCGATCATTGTTTTGTTCACCTTCGACATTCTACCAAACTCAGCTGGAAGATCCTCTGTAAATTTATGTGAGTTGGGTACTTCATTCTTGTTGCTTCCTCCGGTAATAAAAAGAAGTGCTTCGTTGTACTTCAGGTCATCCGGAATAATAATCATCAGGTCGTGTGTCCAGTGGATTTTCTGCCAGGTCTGAGAGGTAAATTCAACTCTGTAGAATGTGACTCCGTCACCCTTGAGTTGATCTTTCAACTCCCATTTAAAGGATGTATCTCCATTATGAAGATAGGCCTGCAGGGCTGTTTCGGGTGTAACCTGTTTTTTTTCAACCGAAAAACCGGGTTGGAACAGAACAAATGTGAATAAAATCGATAATAAGAAAATTTTCATACGTAAATAACAGTATTAATTTATTGATAATTAGAACGTACGTATGGAACCCTCAGGACAATTTACATGCTATTTTGAAAACGATTGTGCATGAGGGTTTCATCTGTAATTGTAGTTAATAATTTCTGTAAACATGAATGAAATCCTAATAAATATTAACCTTAACTAATCAGTAATTAACCTTAGGAATTTCAATTTCAATTAATTTTGAAAATTAGTGTAAATAGCTATAAATCGGTTACTTGAATTTATATTCTCTTATGTATTTCGGATGTAAATATCCGAATATCCCAACCATTCACAAACTGATTTGAGTTAATTTATGTTAAGAAATAGGGGCTTCACCTCAAAAAAAGGAAAAGCCATAAAGCATAATGATTGGATCATTTCGCTTCATGGCTTCTTCATATCTATTCAATCAACCAATGGTCTATTGCATCAACCACATTTTGGAGAACTCGGTATCCCCCTTGTCCAGTTTGGCAATAGCTGCCTGATAATTGGCTGCATTCTTGTTCATCTCATCCTGCGGATACCTGAAACGCAACGGGAATACGTACCCACCAGTACCCAAATACGCATTCTTATCGATAGCCGGAAGTTTGGTCCTTCTGAAGTCAGCGTACGATTCAACACCCATCATGAAAAGACTCAACCATTTCTGCAGGGCAACCTTGGAGAGTTGCTGGGCAACGGTACCTGTAGCCGGGTATTTAGCCTTTGCATTGTTGAAATAATTGGCAGGAAGCGGTTCACCCCATCTGTTCAGCGCCAAGGTAACCCCGTTTTGGTAATACGTTTGAGCGCTGCCGGTGATATAGCCTTTCAATACCGCTTCTGCAAGCAGAAACTGGACTTCGGAAGCCTCCATGACAGATGCCCTCAAAAGTGGGTTTGAATTTTCGTTTAGCAATTTTGAAAATATCGAGACCTTATAGTTCCATTTGGTATCAGGAAATGCGTAGCTTCCGTTGGCCGCAAGAACATCGATAAAACTTCCGGCAGGATATCCAGCATGGTAGGTAAGTGAATCCTGGATTAATTTAGCCACTGAGGCGATGACGGGTTTGCTTCTGTCAATTACTTCCCAAAGAATATCATAGCTGTAACCTTTCTGAACAATGTTCCTTTTCCCGTACTTTATTCCTGTACTTGGATCAGTATATGGATTGATCAGAACTGAATCCACTTTATTGGTCCAGGGCCTTTCGATCGGGGCAACCCAAACTTTTAACCTTTCATCATTCAATGCCTTCAAAGAGTCAACCAGTGTTTTGGATGGCCGGTTTTGAAGAAAATTATCCGAGTATCCCATATACAACGCACCCATCGGCCATGAATAGGTTCGGTCGCCTCCCTGATAAGGGATCGATGCGTTGTCGGTCGTAGCGCTCATCAATGGAAGAGCTGCGACAGCTGCGATATCAGTTGCGGCGGTCGCAATTTTACCGGAAGCCCTCATCAGCAATCTCAACCTCAAAGAATTGGCTAATTTGATCCATTTGGTCTTATCGCCTGCATAAAACAGATCATAGGTTTTGTCTAAGTCTTCTGTTCCGGTTGTCAATAATTGGGTCGCATTTTTCAAGTCTGCAATCAATGCAGGATAGATATCTTTCTGATCATCAAATTTCGGAAATAGAATTCCATCCTGACCATGTAAACCTTCCGTATAGTAGATGTCACCATACAAATCTGTTACTGTGGACCACAACAAAGATTTGAAAATAGTGAATACACCTTCATAGTTTTTTAATCCGCTTTTATGTACAATATCAATGGAAGCCTGAACCAGTTTGATCTGGGCAGTCAGCGAGTACAAATCACCTCTGGGGTTCTGAAAACCCTGATAAATGTTATCGCCGGCACTTCTGTTCCCCTGCATGTACTGCATGGTAGTAGCAAGAATTGTTGTACCAGGTCCACCCTGCGCATTATATGCAAAGGCAGACTTCTGAATCACAGAAGACAACAATAGATTGGGCTCCGCGGTTTCAAGAACATTTCGTTTTTGAAGTAGCTCATCTTCTCTCAAGGTTTGTTTTGAGCAGGAGGCTAAGATGAAAAGAAGCAGGAGTATAAATAATATCTGTTTTTTCATAATTGCAATAGATTTAAGGATTAAAAATCGAATGATAATTTGAATCCGTATGATCCGATTGAAGGTAAGGCTTTACCTACAATACCCTGGTTTGAACCGATTCCTTCAAAAGCAGTTTCAGGATCACACATCGCATCGTCTTTGTTCCACTGGAAGACATTTCTTCCGACGAAACCTACCACAAGGTTCTGGAGACCCAGTTTTTTGCTGTATTTGTATGGTATAGTATAATCCACGGTAACCTCCTTCAATTTGAAGTTCGTTGCATCGCGCAAAATAGATTGTGGAAAAGCCCAGAATTCCTGCCCCAAAAGTAATCCTGGCAATCCCCAGAATGTAGCCAGCGGATCTGCGCCGTTGACGATGTAATCATTGTCATTTTTAGGATCACCACCTGGTTTTAACCAAACGCCCTTCATGTAACATGCATCGTCTGTTTTTACATTCGTCCCGTAGGTGGAGTAGGTTGCCACAAGATTGGCCATGGTCGGAAATTTCATATCCGCCGCATTTGGCCATGGGTAACCTCCGCTTGCTGCGTCGCGACCGCCTGATTCATACTTACTTGGTCCGTTAACTTTGTCACCGATTGTATTGATACTATGACCGTTAGTTTGCGCTCTGCGCTCAATATCAGAGATATAGCTACCACCGGCACGGAAACTTCCTACCATTCCCAATCTGAAATTTTTCCATTTTACCGATGTATTCATCCCCAAAATGAATTTTGGATTATAATTACCAATTGACTGCCTGTCGGCTTCGTTGGTTGAGTATTTCCAGTCCGTACCACTATCCGCAATAACAAGCATGCCTGCATATTTACTGGTAGAAGGCATTCTCTGGAAAGTCCTGTCGGCCCACATGGTTCCGATTTTTTCTCCCTTGGCCAGCCTGATGTCGATATTAGGTCCGTTTCCGTAGAAAGTGTAACCGTTTGGTACATATTGCGCAGAAAGATCCGTAATGGTCGATTCGACCTTACTGAAATTGACTCCAAAATCCCAATTCCAGTCCTTTGTACGAACAGGATTGAAATTCAGTGAGAATTCGTAGCCCTGCGCCTCAACGGTACCAACATTGGTTAACATACCGCCGTAACCAACACCCTGGGAGGTTGGAATATAACCCTGCTGATTGCTGTGAATTTTTTTGTATACAGTAAATTCTGCAGATATGCGGCGATCAAGCATTGCGATATCAAAACCTCCTTCATAGGAAGTGGTTACCTCAGCTTTGATATTTGGATCCACCAGGTTTCCTCCTATATTGACGATTTTAGTACTTCCGTAATCAAGTGGACTGAAACTGAAAGTATTGTTACTTCTTGGAGTACCTATACCATGACCAACCTGCGCAATGCCAGCCCTGAATTTCAATAAATTGATAGCCTCAGGCAATTTGAAAGTTTTTGATGCCAGCCAGCTTAGAGAAGCGGAAGGATAAAAATGGTGTGCCTTGTCTTCCTCCAGTATACCGCTCCAATCATACCTTCCCGAAATATCGAGGAACAATTGATCCATATATCCTAACTGACCCGTTCCATAGACACTTTGTGATTTCCCGATACCCCAGCCATTCGAAGATGTCATGGTTCCGGCTACTGCATTGCTAAGGGAATAATCATTGGCCCTTACCAATTTTTCGGCATTTGCTGAATAATCGTAACTATTGCTGTATGCATAGTTGTAACCCAAGGAGGCATTTGTTGAAAACTTGCCTACATTTTTTTGCCAGATAAGCATCAGGTCAGTCTGCACACCCAGTCCATTGGTTGCCTGAACTGAATATTTACCGTCCCTCATATTAGAATCGGCAAAGTCTTTGGCACGTTTGTACTCATAATTGTCTCCGTTGTAGTCTATACCTGTGCGTGCCATAAATCTCAGCGGTTTGGCAATCTCCCAGTCTAATTGAGCCTTACCAAAGAAGTTATCTTTTCGGTATGTGTTGATTTCCGAATAGACGTACATGTATGGGTTGTCAGCGTATGGAGTTCCGTCAGGCTTGTAATAGGGAGAATTTTGCTTGATCCCCTCAAAACCTGTTTTCCAGACAGTCTGCATCTCCTTGACTGGCTGAAGGTGAGCAAGGAAATTCATGGTCAGCAACTCTACCACATTACTGTTGGCAGAGGTTTTGTTTGGACTGTACTGGCCCATATAATTACCATTGACAGAAATTTTCAATTTTTTGGTAACGTTGTATTCCGCACTGAAGTTGGCATTGATACGGTCTGTCCGGTTGTTGGGCATTACACCCGTATTCGACATTTTTCCAAGTCCAAAACGGAAGGAACCATCCTTGTAATTTCCGGAAACACTTGCATTGAAATTTTTGGTTGTTCCGTTTACCATGAATTCCTTTAGACGAATCTCATCTGCCGCAGCAAATGGCCTTGTTTCAATGCGCTGGGTGAGGGTATTGTACTGGTCAATCGGATAGTTCACAAAATCGGAGAATTTTGCTCCCCAGTCGTAACCTTGTCCTGGCAGTACGAAGGAGGAACGAACACCAATACCATATTGAGTTTGTGTTTTGAAGAAATTGTAAGGTACATCCACAAACATGGAGGTATTGACCGATACACCGATCCCTTGCTTGCCTCCTTTTCCAGTTTTGGTGGTAATCATGATGACTCCGTTACCTGCGGCAGACCCATAGAGAGCACCTGCGCTTGCACCTTTCAGAATCGAAATGCTTTCGATATCGTCGGGGTTCATTTGTGATAACAGGTTACCAAAGTCAGCGCCATTGCGGTTGTCAATACTTGCAGTTCCCATTGGAATACCATCAATAACATAGAGTGGCTGGCTGGAAACCGTAGATGACTGAATGTTCAAACTTGTAGCTCCACGAATGGTGACAAACACGGAACCTGTAGGATCAGTACTGGTAGAAGTAAAATTGACCCCACTCACACGTCCATCCAGTGATTTCACAAGATTGGTGTTACCTGCCCTGGCGAGTTCGTTCGATTTAACCTCAGAGACCGAGTAAGCCAGAGATTTCTTCTCCCTGGATATACCCAGAGCGGTAACTACTACTTCATCAACGCCGATGGTGTTGGCAGCAAGTGAAATATCTATTTTCCTCTGACCAGCTATATTGACCTCTTTTGATTGCATTCCCACGAAGGAAAATACAAGAGTACCATTTGCAGGAGCCTGCAGTGAGAATTTCCCGTCTATATCCGTCACTGTTCCGGCAGTTGATCCTTTCACAACTACACTGACACCCGGCAATGTTTGCCCGGTATCATCCTTGACACTACCTGTGACAATATTTTGAGCAAACAGGCTGCTTGATACAACCATTAAAATGCACAGAAACATTGCTTTAAGCATTTTTCTCTTCATCATAAATAATTTTTGTTAGATGTAATTATTGATAATACTTATTTTCATTTCAAACTTTTTCTGGCCTATCGGAAAATTAGGGCCGAATTTATTCTCTGTACACATCAACTTACGGAGCAACCTCAAAATAAAGGTTCAGCACTAAATTGGGCTTACCCAATTGTGTCTGAGGAGGAGCTACAGCAGAAACAAAAAGATTGGCTATAATCTGGTTATCTGTAATTGACTGAATGATACACTCACTGGAGAAGTCCTTGATTCCAAGAAACCCTCCGTTGGTAAAGCTTAGTGTCATTACATTGCTATAGGTTACTGCAGATGAGTTCATACCGTCAGGACTAGTTGTAATAGTGAAATTCTTGCCTTCATTGATCTGGAAAGTCGAATTGGTAGGCGCAGTAAATGGTTTAATATAAGATAATCCCGATCCGCCAGCGTTTCCAATATTCGGAACACCGTTTAGAGCACAATAAACATAACCTGCAAAAATTCCGCCGCCATTGGGATGAATCGTCAGAGTTCCATCACTCTTGAATTCAAAAGTGTCATTGTATACCTGGCTCAAACCAACTGCAGAAAGAATACCACCCGGATAGGACTTATAATTCGGAAGGAAATTCGCAGTCGCAAGATTGATGTTAAAAGTCGGGGCACCGGAAGCAATTCTCCATTTCTTGGATTTTGGCGCTGCTGGTGTACCACCAGTCAGGTATTGCATCTTTGTTTTGGCAGGAATCGTAATCTTGTTGGAGGTTGTAACTTCACCACCAGGACCTTTAATTGTCAATTTAACTGTAATGTCTGTAGGAGTGGAAGCCTGACTGTAGGTATGAACCGGTGCAGGAAATGTGTTGATGTAGCTGCCATCGCCGAAATCCCATTCATATTTGCTGTCATTGGTCACTACAGCAGTAAATGTAACTACGCCATCATTCACTGCAGCAGTAAATGAGGCAGTCGGTGCAGGAGTTTCTTTTTTACAGGTGACAAAAAGTATCAACCCTAAAAAGACTAAGCCGGCTAATTTGAATCTTTTTTTCATAGAAGTACATTTAAAATTTAATAG
>Ga0118677_10014625_pt1 | contig 11039 bp, 5 predicted proteins | sample AliMusrvi5mmetaG_FD_86154 | JGI IMG/M metagenome (GOLD analysis project Ga0118677, IMG submission 86154)
TGAAATTCGAGGTTATTTCGATTGCGAGTTTTGATGTTGAAGATCCGGCCTGCTCTCGGTTTGTTCTGTATGCCCAACATGTTCGTCCGGTTCTGGAAGAGCGTTCATCAGAGTTGGAGGAGATGTACGCACCTGTCTTTGGGCGTCCCGAGTTATCGCCCGTGCTGATGGCGGGTATTACCTTGTTGCAAATGATGGAAAAGGAGGCCGACCGTGAAGCCGTCAATTTGTGCCGTTACGATTTGAGGTGGCGCCATGCGTTAGGCATATCGGATGATGAAATAAAGATTAACGCATCAACGCTATCCCAATTTCGAAAACGATTGGCAACCCATGACAAGGCACGACTAGTACTTGATGCGGCACTGGACGCCATGCGGCGCGCAGGGTATTTGAGGAAAAAGGGGGCGGTGCGGATTGATTCGACCCATGTGCTTGGCTGTTTGGAGAATCTTTCCCGGCTTGAATGTGTGCGCGAGACGTTACGTCTGGCACTGGACTTTTTACAGGAATTTGGAGGGCAGGTGTTTTGGGAGCCGTGGATTAGTCATCATGAGGACGGAACCAGTGAACTCAAAAGAGGTAAGCTTGAAAAACCGCAACTGGAACGCCGCATGCTATTAACCGGGACGGACGTGAGGGATGTGCTGGCGCAAGCGGATAACCTTGGACCTGCCGTTGCCAACGCTCATCCAGTGGCACTGCTGCGCCGTGTTTTCGGCGAGAATTTCATCCTAACGGAGTCAGGCCTTCGACAATTAGAGGCACAACCTTCCGGATCGGTTCATAATCCACACGAGCCAGAAGCGCAGTGGAGCACTAAAGGATCGCTCAACAAAGAGGGTTGGGTTGGATATAAAACGCAAATCTGCGAAACGGTTCCTGAGACGCGCTGCGAAAAAGGTGAACCCACAACCGCTGTAATCACCGCCGCGGTAACACAACTAGCCATCACCAGTGACCACGGATCACTATTGCCTGTCATAGCGGCACACATGAATAACGGTCAAGATGTGCCGGATACCGCACATGTCGATGCGGGGTACATCAGTGGTCCCGAGCTTAATCGAGCGGGAAAATCAGGACTGGATTTATGTGGCCCCGCGCCGGCCCCGCCGCATAGCGGCGGCAGTCGTTTCGGAACAGATACTTTCATAATTGATTTGCAGGCACGCCTGGCGGTTTGTCCGGCCGAAAAAACAAGTAGCGCCTGCTCAAAAATCACCGAATCCCGGGATGATCGCACCTATTATTATTTTGAATGGACGAAGTCTGACTGTATCGTTTGCCCGCTACGTGAGCAATGCCTGTCCAAGAAAATGAAACGATCCCGTCGCAGCATTCAGGTCAGTGAATTCCACGAGTTGACACAGGCACGAAGAGACCTCTGTAAAACTCAAGAGTATCAGACACGTATGAACCGGCGTAGCGCCATCGAAGGAACGAACAGTGAACTCAAACGGGGCTATGGCCTCAACCGTTCGCGGTATCGAGGCCATAAACGGACGGACATTCAGATGCAATATACGGCTGCCGCATGCAACCTCCGCAGGTGGGCGAACCGGCTTTGCTGGCTCGCACGAAAAAATCCATGAAATACATAAAGGAAAAGGGTTTTCGAGGTGATTAAAGTAGAAAAACGATGATTGTTCGTTAATTCACTGCAATCGCCGGATTAGCGCCCAAAAAAAGGCAAAACTAAAGCCCGAGCATTATTTTCGGATCCGCATTTATGTGCGAGGGGGAGCCTTGCGCGACTGACTTTTTCAGCGGAATCAAATGTCCATATACGACCCCGGTTTCTCTTCTGTCGAAATTAATTGAATCAAACAACCGCCGCAGAACCTCTTGACAGTCATACCAGCAGCGATTCACACTAATGGCATGATTATTCCAAAACGGGTTGTATGGGGGGGGGTATTTACATGGCTATTGTATTGCCAAAGCGTTATCGGGCAAACCCCTGCGCCGCATCCGCACCTTGTTTGCGACCAGGCCTTATTTGATTACGGGGTTAAACCCAATACCGTGGATGTCGATCATGTTTTTACCATTCGAAACACTGGCGACGCCCCCTTGGTGATCTCGCAAGTTCGTAGCGGCTGTGGTTGTACCCAGGCCAAACTGAGCCAGAACACCATTGAACCGGGAAGCAATGCCGTCCTGAGCGCCCGCCTCTCCTTGAGAGGTGTCATCGGGGCAAAGCGGACGTCCATCTATCTTCATTCGAATGATCCGGGGAATCCCGTATTTCAGTGCCAGTTATCCGGTTCGGCGGTTATCGATCTATCCGTATCGCCGGCCCAAATCACCTTCACCTACTCGCCCCTCACCACTCCGGCTGAACAGCATCTCATCGTGACCAGTCAGGCGGGATCAACAAACCGCATTACTGCCGTTGAAAGCCAGGGGGCGTTTTTCCGGGCTGCCATCGCGACCAACGCGCCAGGATACGGAGTCGTGGTTGTCACCCCTGCCACGAATACGCCCCCGGAAACGCTTCAAGGAATGATCATTATCTCTACTGATCACCCCCGATTCCCGCAATTCACCGTTCCCATTCAGTCATTGGTGGCACATGACATCAATGCCTATCCCTCTGAAATTACTCTCGGTGATGAAGGACATGAAACTCCGGATCATGTCCGATACATCATTTTACGAGGATTCAATGATCAGCCGTTCAACATCACCAATGTGGTGGTTATCCCCCCTTCATTCCCGGCCCGGTTGCACAGCATGAAACCAACATGGGCAAAACTCAAGGTCGGACCCATTATTCCGGAAACCGTCATTACCGGCGCCATAATCCGAATTTACACCGACACTCCGGGCTCGGCACCTCTTGACATCCCCGTGAAATCCCCTGTATCCCGTAAAGCGACAACCGGCGTCAAATAGACGGGCCCCTCTGTCACAACCGATCCATCAGTGCGGCCACCCCACCCAGGCGTTTATCAACCGTGGTGCGGCCGATGCGACAGCCTTCAAAGGACGGCCTCAAAGCATGACTGCGGACTTTGTCGCAAAAACTCCCCAGGACACCATCCCGCGCCTCAAAGAGAGCTCCATGAACCAGTATCAGTTCAGGATTGAACACGTTGATGATCATGCCTACGCCTCTGGCGAGGATGTCCAGGGTATCATACATCAGTTCGGAGGCATTCCAACGGCCCTCCCGCACAGCCTTCACGGCAGCCTCAACGCTGACTTTCTGACCGGCTTGCTTTGAAACATTATTGGCAAAGGCCAGGTCGGTAGCCACCGTCTCCAGACAACCCCGGTTACCACAACCACAGGCATCCCCTGCGGGATCAATGGTCATATGGCCCAGTTCGCCCCCAAATCCGCGGCTACCGGTCACTAGGCGTCCTCCACTCACTACGGCCATGCCTAGCCCGTCACAGATATCCACCACGGCAAAATTATCAACACCCCGTGCGGCGCCGAACATTCGCTCCGCGATACAAAACCCGTGCTCTTCCTGATGGAGGAGAACGGGCGCCATCACCCGCTGCTCAAGATCGATCCCGGGCTGACTGCCATCCAGAAAATGCAGATTCGGCGATAAGGCGATCCGCTGGTCGGAATCCAGTACCAGACCGGGAACACTGAAGCCCACCCCGAGACACGGCGCATTCACCTGATTCATTACAGATTCGACAGTTTCAGAAAGAGTGGATAAAAATTTGCTATAGGTATTCGGGGTTACAAAAGAGACAGAACGCTTGGAATCCAAAACTCCATCCAGACCCGTTGCTGTCACATATGTATTACGAATTCCCACCATCACGCCAATCACCTGCGCCGCTGTCCGGGCTGGCCGGTAAATGGCGGCAGGCCGTCCAGCCCCCCGCCGCCTTTCAGGATCACACTCCACCAAGCCGGCGCGTTCAAGCGTATCCATCAACCGGGACATCGTCGGCGCACTGATGCTTGTACGCCGCACCAGTTCCGCCCGCGACACCGGCCCCTCCTGCCAAAGCAAATCCATGATCCTCCGCGCATTGATCTGCCGCAACAATGAAGGCACCGCGCGAGTATGCCCTGAAGGGGAAAGACCAACGGACGGCACAGAGGACGTCGCTCCGTTAGTGAGGGAAAATTGATTCTTAATCATTTCGGAAGGTCGGTGGTGCTTCCGCCCATCTGAGCCGGGCTTCATACTATTTCTGCACCGAAAACCGATAGATGACGGTGTTCTTATAGACCTGACCAGGCTTCAAGACCGTGCTCGGGAAAGAAGGTTGGTTGGGCGAATCCGGATAGTGCTGGGGCTCGAAGCAAAGCCCATTACGAGCCCTGTAAACCCATCCCCCCTTACCAATCAAGCTCCCATCCAGAAAGTTGCCCGCATAAAACTGCGTGGCCGGCTCGGTGGTCAAGACCTCCATAACGCGACCCGTCAGAGGATCCTCCACCACTGCCGCGAGGCCCAATTGTCCTTCCGGCTTACGCAGGACCCAATTATGGTCATATCCACCCGCATATTGGATTTGCGGATCAGGGCTATTGATCCGGGCTCCGATTTTTTCAGGCTTCCTGAAGTCCAAAGGAGTCCCTGAAACCGGGCGCAACTCCCCTGTGGGAATGAGGGTTTTGTTAATGGGCGTAAAAAGATCAGAATGAATGGTGACGACATGATCGAGAACATCCCCCTGACAGGCCAGATTGAAATAGGAATGGTGTGTGAGGTTCACCACCGTGTCCTTGTCCGTCACCGCTGTAAACTCCAAAACCAGGCCATTGTCGTCGGCCAACGTGTACACAGCGGTAACAGACAAGGTTCCCGGGAACCCTTCTTCCCCATCCTGACTGACGTAGTTGAGGACAAGCGATGGTCCATTGGCAGTCATTTTCAGGGAGGCCGCCCAGATCACCTTATCGAAACCCTTGAGACCCCCATGAAGCGTATTGGGCCCATCGTTTGAGGCTAGAGAATAGGATTTCCCGTTCAGGGTAAATTTGCCGCCGGCAATCCGGTTCCCGAATCGTCCAATCAGACAACCAAAATAAGGACTCTTTGAGACATATTCATCAAGCGTCTCAAAACCAAGGACTACATCCCCCAATACCCCGGTCCGATCCGGAACCTTGAGGGACAGCACGATACCGCCGTAGTTTATAATGCGGGCTTCAACCCCGGTCTTGTTCTTCAGGGTAAAGACGTGAACTTCCCGGCCATCCGGCAAGAGGCCAAACACTTCAGGATTCACCGCCACACCCTCTTCGACGCCGAATAACGGCAAAAATTGGTTGCCGGAAGGTCAGCATCAACGAAACACAGGCAACAATAGCCAAAGCCACGGATTCCGGTTCAGGAACAGGTATGCTGGTCGTAAAATTATCCAGGCCATAGGTAAAAGCTGAGCCATTCGCATTCAAGTGGTTAACGTAAAATCCAATTTCTGTGACGTTGGTCACAGCTGCCGTAAAATCAACACCGCCACTCCATCCAACCCCGGTGAAATCAAACGAGACCGCAGTCCACACATTGGAGGGAATCGTGAAACCCCGGGACCATTTCTCTGCGCCGGAGTAGAAATAAAAACTCAGGGCTACGGTCGGATCAGAAACCGGCTGAACCAAAAAACTGAACGAGACAACGTGATCCAAATAGTTACCAGTGTGATTGGCATCATTATTAAAAATGTATCCAATTTGCTGCCCCGGCGTACCCGTCCCGTCAAAATACAATTGATAATAACCACTATTTCCTACCCCTCCAGAAGTCGCAATGGAATCGATGCCGTCGGACCCGGTACTCTGCCAACCAGCACGACTAAAACCCGGCCCATCAAAATTATCCGTCCCCAACACCGGCGCCCCGTGGGCCATAACGGCCGAGATCCCTATAACAAGGAGCATCAACAGAGAACGAACTCGTATCTTATTGACTAGCATTGTTTTCACGGTGCAGTCCTCACATCCAGCCTATAAAAAATCGGGCCATCAACAGTTCCATCATCATATGTCGCCTCAACATTATTCGATTGAGCAGCAACATCCGGACTAATCTTGCTGAAACCGTGCGACAAATCGGTACTACGCCAGACATTATATATCCGCCCTGCCTTTGTATTCCAGCGTAATCTCGGACCCGTCTGAGAGTCCGGGTCAATATAAAGACGCAGGCAATCGTTCGAATCACCCGCCGATGTTCCCGCAATCCATTCTGCGGAATTAGGCACCCCATCCCCATCAAGATCGCCTTCCGGCAAAGGAGTGCGGCCATCTACGAAACCGCCGCCGCTTCCATATTGAGCCATCCACGCGGCAAAATCGGCCCCGGGGCCTGTTAACGAAAAATCATCGATCTGGACGGTCTGCCCGTATAAAGAACTGTTCCGACGCACAATCACCCCAATCCATGACACATTCCTGAGGTCCTGCTCAAAGGAATTCCAGTCTGTCGCGCCCCGGAGCTCTCGAAGCACGGAAGGCATCACCGGCACGGCAACCGTTTGCCATTTCCCCGTTGCTTGAATCCCCAGACTGATCTGCCACCATCGGGGAGATGACTCATTCTGGAAAGCCAGCCAAGCCTCAGTAGGGTAATTACAATAAATGCGAAAACTCACAGCCGCCACCCCATTGTTCAAATAATCCCCCACAAACATACCGGCACTTGCCGCAGGGCCCGCTTTGATCAGATATTTTTCCGGAGGCATCGGCATCGTGGGAATACCGTCACGGTCAAAATATGATTTAAACACGACGGCCATCGCCTGATTCGTCACCAGAACTTTCCGGGAGTCGGTAACCACAACCTCATTCACCAAATCATAGGCCACCCACCCTGCCGTATTTGACGCCGACCAGGATTCCACACTGTTTACCATGGCCGCTTCAGCAGAGACGCTCCACACACTGAAAAACAATCCTATTATGTAAAACCACTGTTTCATTTGGCCCCCTTTTAAGATCACGGCAACCACCAATTGCTATTCGTGGCCGGCGATTCTGCCGCCCAGCTGAACCCAGTTCCACTATGATAATAGTAATACCCAACCCCATGCTGTAACCGGATGTCCGAAGCCGGTGCATTCGTATTTCCTACCCGATACCAACGCCCATCCGGTCTCATAAACAGGATTGTCGTCGTCAATCCACTGTTAACATATAGTCGATCTGCATTCGGCCAGTTGATATCGCCATGGGCACCTGCGGCAGCAAAGCCCCAGCCAATATCAGTCCCATGAGATTGAAAACCCTCTGTTCTTGATCGCGGGAACGGCCAACTGATCATCTTCCAGGCATGTGGGAGGAAGGTATTTGTTTCGCTCGTCAGGCGAACCGGGCCGATATATTCGATATTTGTTGAAACCCCGCCCGATAGCCGCTTGACCCAGTAGCCGACATTAGGACTGACGCGATCAACCGTTTGAGTGCTTTCGCCATCACGAACCCACTGATTGGTACTGTTCAGCCTATAGGTCTGCCAGGTTCCATCCTGTCTTAACGCAAACAGCAGATCGCCATCCACATTATCACCGCGCAAACCGACCTTCAGTTTGTCACCCAGTGTCTTGTTCAATTCATAATCAAAACACTCTACCGGCATCGCCAGTTCATGCCACCAACCTGTAGTCAAATTCTGCACAAAAGCCTCATACATAACCGGATTCGTCCAGGAGACTCCGGCCTCATCCCAAACGATCTGATAAAACCGGGTATTACTCACTTCCTGCACCACGTTCGAGTCCGTATACGTAACCCAGGTCGGCATATTCGACCACGTCACCATGAGACGCCAATCCTGATTATTGGGATGGTCAATATTATTCGACACGGAAATAACGTGGTATACCGCCCCTGAAACTGTCGTAACTTCGAAGGTTACATTACTTTGCGGCGGCAATGTATTTGTAAATGTAACCGGAAACCCGACCGGAATCGTTACTTTAAGATCCGCCATGTTAGTTCGCCATGTCGTAAGCCCTGCGAGCCCCTCGAAGGTGGCCATACTCATCACAGAGTTGGTCGTCTTCCCTGCCCCGGTGCTGGACACCGCCGTGAAGTTACCGGTCACTGACGCCGTCGCCCCTACCGCAAGCCCACCGAGATTGGTCCACACCAAGGCCCCTTGCCCAACGTTATACGTTGCCCCCGGAGCCGAGGTGATCAACAACACATTCGTATCATAACTGTCATCCAGGCGAATGGAGTGAAGGGGCGTATCGCCCGTATTGGTCACCGTCATCTGGAAATAGGCCGGACCACTGGTAACGGCGGATCGTCCCACAGGGAAAATCACTGTTTTACTAAGGGTATACGTGGGCAGAATGGCATTGGTGGCACTGGCGCTGAGGATCGCAGGCGAAGCGCCATTCGTCGTCACCACCGCCGAAGTAACCAGATTGGTCATGACACCCGGATAGGTGTTGTGCATTGCCCTGAAGTTCACTGAAATATTCATACCCCCGCCAACGACAATGGGACCGACATTTGACCACACCAAGGTGCCCCCCGGCAGGGTTGTGTCCGGGACGGGGGTTGCACTCATATAGTCAATATAATTGGTCGGATAATTATCAGTCACCAGCACCGAACTCATCCCCAAATTACCCAGGTTCGACACAGCGATCTGATAGGTCACCGTCTCACCCACATTGGCAAGGGAATTGCTGACAGTCTTGGTAATCGTGGACATGGGAAGCAACAAGATATTGGTGCCACTGACCCCCGGCTCCACCCGTTCCCACGGACTACTCCCGCTGATGGTGCTGTTCGAGACAATACATGCCACATTGGTAACGCTCCGCCCGGCATTGGGTTTCGACTGCACATTAAACAGGAATGTTGCCGCCTCTCCCGCCTTGATCGCATTTGTCGGGAGCAGACTGTTGTCCCCGCTCGCCAGGGTGATAAGGGTCGAGGAATCGGCCGCTAGACTCGTCGCGAATGTAAATCCGGCAGGCAGGAATGTATTCGTCAACGTATTGGGTTGGAAATACGCAACCTCCAGACGATCCGTCACGGCGATATCATATGCTGAGGCAAGTCCCTCATTGGTCACGACCAGTGACAGGGCCACCACCCCGTTAAACGGACCGGACATGGTCTTAATCATCTTCAGGGACGGTTCAACCGCTTTGGCGAAGGCCACCGAAGAGGTCACGGTATTATTCCCCGGTCCGGAAAAGGCCGCCGTCGCCTGATTCGTGAACACCGTCTGGGCCCCCGTCAGTCCGGAGTTCAGATTCGTGTTGAGCACCACGGCATCCACTTCAATGCCAAGTATATTGTCGGCCACAATGTTATTACTCAATACCACGGTATTCCCTGCAAAGGTAAGAGTCACAGGATCACCATAACCCACTCCGCCGGTCACCCCTTCCACACCCAGAACCATGTTGGCGTGAGAGACGACCCGGTTGGTAATATACTGCATCCCCGCCGGAATCAGATCCTTCACCACCAGGTTGGAGACCGTCCCCTCCGGCAAGGTGACCTCAATACGGTACGTGGCCACCTCGCCGATTTGGAGATCATTGGTCGCCGACTCCCAGACATTTGTCAGGCTCGTCCCTATCAAGTTCTTGGCGATCGTGATATTCGGGATCGACACCACCGCAGTAGACACCCCGCATGTTACCGTACGCTGGTTCGCGGCGACGCCTGCAATCGTATCTGCAAAAACGCCCGCCAGATTGGTCACCACGGTGTTCGGCGGCACACTCTGCGCCGCCCTCACATCAAAGGTAAACGTCACGCCTTCGTTCACACCCAAGCAGTTCGTCGGCGCCACCGCTCCATCAGGCACCGACTGGATCCTCACCGTCGCGTTGCTCACAGTCAGCGTAAAGCCCGGGGCCTTGTTCCCGCTCACCATGAAGTTCGCCACCGTATTCGTGTCAAAATATACCGTGTTCAACGCATCCGTCACCACCAGGTCATACGCTCCCGCCAATCCTGTATTCGTCACAATCAAGGACACCGTCACCACGTCCCCGGCATCCATCACGTTTGTGCTGATCAGTTTTGTGATTGCCAGCACTGGCTCAATGGCCTTTGCATACACGTTCAAGGAACTCACTGTATTACTGCCAGCTCCCGCGAACGCCGCTGTCGCCTGGTTTGTGAACACCGTCTGCGTACCCAACAGCCCGTTGTTGATATTTGTATTCAACACCACTGCATCCACTTCAACACCAAGAATCATGCCGAAGGGATCTGTGTTATTCGTGACTACCGTATTGCCCAGTAGACTGATAGTCACCGATTCGCTGGCCTGAGAACCGCCCGAGACGGCAGGAGTTCCCAACACCATGTGCGAGGAGGGATATAACCGATAAGCCTCATACTGCATCCCGCGCGGGATCAGATCCGTTACCACCAGATTCGACACCGTCCCGTCAGGCAGGGCAACATTTATTCGGTATGTCGCCGTCTCCCCAATCTGCAGGTTTGTCGTCGAGGATTCCCAGGCATTTGTCTGACTCGTCCCGGTCAGGGTCTTAACGATGGAAATGTTCGGAATATCCACCCAGGCTGTTGCATCCGCCGCACTCACTATCCTTTGTTCAACAGGGGTCCCCGCCATGGTGTCAGCCCTGAACGACGCGGTCAAGTACACCCTCGTATTCGGCGGCACCGTCTGCGCACCCACCATCTCGTAACTGAACGTGATCCCCTCATTCGCCTCAAGACTGTTGGTCGGAGCGCTGAAATTATTCGTATCTGAAACAATTACGACTGCGCCATTGATGGATCTCATCACATAGCCCGTCGGAGAATGACCATTTACCTTGAAGCTCGCAACACTGTTATTTGTATCGAAATACAAGGTGTTCACAGCATCTGTCACCACCAGGTCATATGCCGTCGCCAACCCTGTATTTGTCACCACTAGATAAACAATATTCGTGTCACCTGCCTCCATCAAGTTGGTACTGAACGACTTGGAAATCGCGATCACCGGCTCCACATTCGTCACAATCACCAGCCCGTTGGTCGATGCCGGCAGATTCCCGCCAAAGCTCACCGCGCACTTGTTCGTGAAGTATGTCCGCGAGGTCACCGATGTCCCGTAGTTG
>Ga0118677_10009795_pt3 | contig 11038 bp, 9 predicted proteins | sample AliMusrvi5mmetaG_FD_86154 | JGI IMG/M metagenome (GOLD analysis project Ga0118677, IMG submission 86154)
GGGTTCCGGTGATCGGCACGCTGGCCCCCAAGCAACCCAGTTACAAACCCGATTTTGCCTTCGCCTCACGCGACAAAAGTGTAGGTGAAAAAAAAGCAAAAGACCCGTTGATCGACCAAAAAGGGCTGCCTGCGCGCAGCGGCGCCGAGGGTTTGCGCGCCATGGCAAATGGGCAAAAGCGGATGGCTGAGTTTGTTGCCCCGGTTTTGATCATGCACGGCACTGAAGACCGCTGGACGAACATTGCAGGCAGCCAGGACCTGGGCCAGCGCGCCGGCTCAAAGGATAAGACCCTCATACTCTACGAAGGTTTTTACCATGAACTGCTGACTGACCCGGAGAAACAGTGCGTGTGGAATGATATCCTGGCGTGGATGGAATCACATCTGTAAATGGACGGCCTGCCTGGATGATAAAAGCCGGCTGAAGCAAGGGTTTTTGTCTGAAATCATGATATGATTTTATGATTCAGGAGGAACAATTCATGGAATATGTGCGTTTTGGCTCGACGGGTTTAAAAGTTTCGCGAATTTGCCTGGGATGCATGAGTTACGGCGGCCCCTCTGAGCGCTGGCAGTGGGCGCTGGATGAGGAACACAGCCGGCCCTTCATCCAGCGCGCCCTGGAACTTGGGATCACCTTTTTTGATACGGCGAATGTGTATTCGTCCGGCAGGAGCGAGGAAATACTGGGCCTTGCGCTGCGTGATTTCAGCACGCGCGACCAGGTGGTTGTGGCGACCAAGGTGCACGGCGTGATGGGGCCGGGCCAAAATGACCACGGCCTTTCCAGAAAGCATATTCTCAGTTCGATTGATGCCAGCCTGAAGCGGCTTAAAATGGATTACGTGGACCTTTACCAGATTCACCGCTGGGATTATGAAACACCGATCGAGGAAACGCTTGAAGCGCTGCACGATATTGTGCGAATGGGGAAAGCACGTTATATCGGGGCATCCTCGATGTACGCCTGGCAGTTCACCAAAGCCCTGTTTACCTCAGACCTGCACGGCTGGGCCCGGTTCGTGTCGATGCAGCCGCATTACAACCTGGTGTACCGCGAGGAAGAACGCGAGATGCTGCCGCTGTGCCAGGATCAAAAAATCGCGGTGATTCCCTGGTCGCCGCTGGCGCGAGGACTGTTGACCCGCAAACACGTGTCCGGGGGAAGAGAGACCGACCGCGCGCGTACAGACGCTTTTGGCAGGGGCCTTTACGGCCGCGAGGATGATTTTTTGGCGGTGGAACATGTGGCAAAGACAGCCGAAGCGCACGGCGTTCCCATGGCCCAGGTTGCCCTGGCGTGGATGCTCTCCAAACCGCTGATCACTTCTCCAATCATTGGGGCGACGCGCATGCAACATCTTGAAGATGCTGTGGCGGCGCTTTCAGTTAAACTTTCGCCGGAGGATATTCGCCTGCTTGAGGAAGGTTACCAGCCTCACCCGGTGCTGGGTTTTTCCTGATCCGCGGGTTGGAACGATTTTTGCGGTCATGCCGGGTTGATTATTTCCACCATGCGGATGCTGTTGGCAACCCGGCGAAAAAAGGGCACTCGCCGCTGGCTTCTTTGTAATATAATGGGTATAACAAGGATATGATGGCGGCGTTTTGAACGCCAGGAAAGGTTTCCGGGTCCTTTCTCCAGGGGATGAAGGGACACTCCATCAAAAATGAAGGTGATTGTGTGCATGCACCAGATCAGGAAAGATAAGAAAAATTATGCCGCAAGACTTAAGATTTAATTTACCGCCCTGGGGTTACGAAGAAAACCAGCTGGATTCATCCAAAGATGTTCGCCTGGCGAGGTTGACCAAGCAGGATGATTTAACCGCTGTTCTGGTGGGACTTAATAAAACTTTTAAATCGGATGAAAAACTGAAAGAAATTTACCCGAGCAGCATCCTTGTGGGAAGGCGAAATGTCAGTCTGCCCGAAAATGTTTCGACTGTCGCCGGGAAAATCATTAAAGCCTTACAAAATAAGATCCAGGAAGAATTTCCTGATGTGAAATTACTGGAAACCATCGCCATCTTTCCCTACCCTGTGCCGGAAAGCGAAGGGGTTTGCAACCATACCGTGATCCGGATTACGATTGGGACAACAGACCGGGTTATCCCCGATGTGGATGCCTGTATTGGCCGTTTTGGCAATGAAATATCCGAAATTTACACGGTTAAAAGTATCAAAAACATTTTTTGAGCCGGCGATGGCGCCTGTCATGGACGATTGCCCTGACCTGCTCCAGGAGCGCTGCCGGCCAGGGCCTTTTTTAGATTATGTTTTGTACGAGCCGGCGACCAGGACCTTGAGCGCCTGTCTTTTTACTTCCAGGGTCATGGAGCCCTCACCGAGGGAAGCGCCGTCGGCCAGAATGGGCAAAGGCGGGTCGCTGGAGATGGTTAACTTGCGGACGTGAAAATGCTGCAGGCGCGGGTCGGCGACCGGAGCGTTTTCATCCTGGCCCACCCCCGGCAGCGCATAATCAATTAAATCCAGGCGAGTCATATCGCTGAACACCATCACGTCCAGGAGCCCATCGTGGCAGGAAGAATCGGGCGCGATTTGAAAATGGGGGCCCAAAAACGGCATATTGGAGATTAAAACCGAGTGCCCCGGCGTGCGAAGGTGGCGGTCGCCATCCATATCCAGGGTGAAACTGGCGCCGGGTGTGGATACAAGCAGGGAGAGAAAATCTCCAATTCCGGCCAGGTCGCCGTGCTGGATATGGTCGGCGGATGGAAAAAGGGCTGAAATGAGGCCCAGGGAACAAACTTCAATGAAAGGCCGCCGTTTTCCAGCGGTGGTCACATAGCCCAGGTCGATTGACAGGGCTTTGCCCCGGGTGATTAAACCTGCCGCCGAGGGAATATCGATTGGAATTTGGAGCGACATGGCAATATTGTTTTGGGTCCCTGTGGGAATGATGGCCAAAAGCGCGGCGGAACCCGCCAATGCGCGCGCCGCGCAGCCGATCGTCCCATCGCCGCCACAGACCGCAAAACAGCCTGTCCCATCGTGGAGAGATTGTTTTATAAAGGCTTCCAACCTGTCTTCCGTGCTGGTGAGATATACCTGGGGGAAGATGGATTGTTCCTGAAGCGACAGCAGGATTTGCAGAAGGCGCTGCGGGGAATCGGCTGGACTGCCGGAGGAGGGGTTAAAGATGAGTACAATGCGAGTCGTTTTCATGGGACAGGAACATTTTACCCCAAAACCATTGCCTGTCGCGACAATTCCCATTGAACCATAAATGTGGTAAGATTTAAAGGTCTATCTGGGGGATGACATCGTTGTCAGCGCATCCTAAAAAAAAGTTCGACCGGTAAGAATTCCATAATATTACAAATATGAAAAACTTATACAGGTATATTTTAGAGGTGATCAATTCACGGGGAGGAAAACCATCATGACCGAAAAAATGAAGCTAGTTATTATTGATAACCATGTGCTGCTGCGTTCAGGATTGGGCAACCTGGCAACCGAGTGCGGTGAAATAAACCTGGTGGCGCAGGGCGGACTGGACCAGGCGCTGGACCTGGTGGAGACGCACTGCCCCGATGTTGTCTTAATTAACCTGGTCAGCTGTGATGGGCAGTATTCATCCAGCCTGATCCCGGAATTGGCCAAGCGCTGCACAGCAACCCGCGTCCTGCTGCTTGCCAACCAGGTCGAAGACCAGCACCTGATGCAGGCTTTAAAGCAGGGTGCCAAAGGATGCCTGCTGGGTGATTCCATGCCCGAGGAAATTTGCCAGGCAATGCGCGTGTTGATTAACGGCGGTTCATATTTGCCGGCAAAGATGAGCCAGAAAATTATGCGAGGCTTCAACCAGCCCGGCGCATCCAGGCAGAGTAATGCCGCCGGCCTTTCCCCCCGGCAGGTGCTGGTTTTGCGCCAGGTCAGCCACGGGCTGACCAACCTGCAGATTTCAGAGCAGTTGAAGATCAGCAAACGAACAGCGGAAATGCATATTTATAAAATATTTAAAAAACTAAAAGTGAACAACCGCACCCAGGCCGTCCAGGCTGCAGTCCGGTTGGGCATCCTTGATGTAAGCGACTGGCAGGCCTCTCACGAAGAGCAGGACGAAGCAGGTTAAAGGGAAACGTGTTTTTACTTTCCTGTCTCTTCAGGAGACAGCCGGGCGGTTGGTGACGACAAGAACATTCAGAGACCGTATGGACAATGCGCTGGTTTGGCGCTATGATTAAAATTGTGAGGTGGGCACGTCTTTAAAGGGGAGAGAAAACCACGCACGTTTGGAGGAATGGTATGCCAGTGCCGCATCATTCGGACGAGGGAAAGGAAAAAAGGGGACTGCTGCCGGTAGATTTTGACCGGGATTTGCTGGACCATATGCTTGAAGGCTGCCAGATTATCAGCAATGACTGGCGCTATATCTACCTCAATGATGCAGTGCTTAAAATGGCTCACAAAACCAGGGATGAACTTCTCGGGCACAGCATGATGGAAGTGTACCCCGGGATTGAAACCACCGCCCTTTTTCGCGCCGTGAAGACCAGTATGAATGAGCAGGTTTCTCAAAGCCTGATTAATGAGTTTGTTTATCCCAATGGAGAACGAGGCTGGTTTGACGTTCAAATCCGGCCGGTTGACGCCGGGATACTGATTTTGACCATCGATATCAGCGAGCTGATGCGGAGCAACGAACAGACAAAAAAACAAAACCGCATTTATGCGGTGTTGAGTGATATCAACCAGGCCATCGTGCGACTGCGCGACCTGCAGGAATTGTTTGATAAAGCGTGCCAGATTGCAGTGGAAAAGGGACATTTCCTGCAGGCCTGCATGGGTTGGATTGATCCTTCGAGCAGACAGTTCAGATGGCGGGCGTCCGCCGGAGTTTGCGGCGGTTTTCCGGCCGGGATGGAACTCAATCTTAATACTGATAGCCTTAAAAGGCCCGCCCTGCTTAAAATGTTATTAAGCGGCCAGATCTGGATCGACAACCAGTTTAATCAGCATGCCAACCCGGACGCCTGGATCAAAGAAGCCCTGGCGCTCAATTTCCAATCAGGGATCGCCTTTCCCCTGGTGGTCCTGGGTGAGATCCGCGGCGTATTTTGCCTGTATGCCGGCGAGGCGAACTTTTTTAATGATGATGAACTGGCCCTGTTAAGCGAAATGGCGATGGACCTGGCTTTTGCGGTTGAGTTCTCCGAAAGAGAAAATCAACGCATGTTGGCCGTGAAATCTGTTCGGGCAAATGAAAAGCTTTACCGTTCCCTGTTCGACAATATGGCCGAAGGCCTGGCCTACTGCCGCATGGAATACCTGGACGGTTTGGCACAGGATTTTGTATACCTTGAGGTCAATAAAAATTTTTCACGGCTGACCGGGTTAAATGATGTGGTGGGAAAAAAGGTGAGCGAGGTTATCCCGGGAATCCAGCAGGACAACCCCGAGCTGATTGAAACTTACGGGCGGGTGGCCCAAACGGGCGTTCCTGAAAGATTCGAATCCTATCTGCCTGCCCTGAAGATGTGGTTCTCGGTCTCGGTTTACAGCCCTGAACCAGGATATTTTGTGTCTGTGTTTGAAATTATTACCGAGCGCAGGAACGCCGAGGCCGCGCTGCGCAAGAGCGAGCAGACCTACCGCCTGCTGGCAGAAAACACAAGGGATGTGATCTGGGTGATGGACGCAGAAACCTTGCGTTTTACTTACGTCAGCCCGTCTGTAACAGCGCTGCGGGGATACACACCGGAAGAGATCATGGCCGTACCGATGGACGACGCGCTGATGCCCGAGGCGCGCAAACACATGCATGAATTGATCCGCCGGGTCTCGGCGGATTTGCGCGCCGGAAAACCCAACCCGGAAATCGGCGCGATCAACGAGGTTGAACAGCCGTGCAAGGATGGATCCACAGTGTGGACCGAAGTGACCACACGTTATTATCTCAACCCTGAAAATGGAAAAGTTGAAATCGTGGGGATCACGCGCGACGTGACCCTGCGGCGCAATACCCAGGCAGCGCTGCGCGAAAGCGAAGCGCGCTTCCGCTCTGCCTTTGAATACAACCTGGCGGGCATGTCACTGGCGAACCCGGATATCAGGCTGATACAGGTTAACCCGGCTTTTTGCCGGATACTGAGGTATGCGGAAGACGAATTAATTGGCCACAGTATCCTTGAATTTACCTACCCCGACGACATCGCGGTGAGCAGGGATGCACACAAAGAACTTCTGGATGGCAGACAAAAATCTTTACGGATTGAAAAACGGTATATCCGTAAAGACGGGCAGGTAATCTGGGCGGATGTGAGCATGGCGGTGGTGATGGACCCGGAAGGGCATGCACTTTACATGATTTCACACCTGATCGAGATCACGGAGCGCAAACAGGCAGAGCAGGAGATTCGCGACCTCAACGTGGAGCTGGAACGGCGGGTGGAGGAACGCACCGCAGAATTAAGCGACCTGTTTAACAATGCGCCCTGCGGTTATCATTCCCTGGATGAAAAGGGAACCATCATCAATATCAATGACACTGAATTGAAGTGGCTGGGGTACAGCCGCGAGGAAATCACCGGGAAACAGCAAATTATGGATTTGTTTACGCCCGGAAGCCGCGAGGTTTTTGCGGAGCAGTTCCCGGCTTTTAAAGAACGCGGCTGGTTGAAAGACCTTGAGCTTGACATGCTGCGCCGGGATGGATCAACCCTGCCGGTGCTGGTGACCGCCACAGCCATCCGGAACGAAGACGGACGCTTTTTGTTGAGCCGGTCGACGCTGGTGGATAACACCGACCGCAAACAGGCCGAGAAGGTGAGGCAGGAAGCCCAGGCCAGGCTGGAAACCGCCAAAAATGAATTGGAAGCAGCCAACCGGGAGCTGGAAGCATTTTCCTATTCTGTGTCGCATGACCTGCGCGCGCCGCTGCGCGCGATCAACGGGTTCGCGCGGATTATCGAGGAAGATTATGCCGCCAGCCTGGATGCCGACGGCGTGCGCCTGTTTGAAAACATCCTCAGGAATACGCAGCAGATGGACCGCCTGATCACTGACCTGCTGGCGCTTTCCAGGGTGAGCACGGGCGAAATAAATGCCGAAATGATTGATATGGCCGGGCTGGTGCAGAGCAGTTATGATGAAACGGCGTCTGCAGAGGCAAAGGAAAAATTCACTTTGCTGCTGGCGCCACTGCCGCAAGCCTGGGGCGACCCGATTTTAATCCGCCAGGTTTGGGTTAACCTGATTTCAAACGCGATTAAATACAGCCTGCGCGCGGAAAACCCGCGGATTGAAATTGGCAGCCGCGAGGAAAACGGCGCGGTCACCTATTTTGTGCGCGATAACGGTGTGGGATTTGACCCGATTTACGCGCCCAAATTGTTCGGCGTGTTCCAGCGGCTGCACAAATCCAGCGATTTTGAAGGGGTCGGGCTGGGCCTGGCCATCGTCCAGCGCATTATCAGGCGCCACGGCGGCTCGGTGAAAGCAGAAGGCATGCCGGGCAAGGGAGCGGTGTTCAGTTTTTCTCTGCCAGCGAAAAAAGAGGCGGATTAAATTTTGGACACCGGGTGGCGCAGAATGGTTTTTAAAGCTTCGGGCTTCGAGCGCCGCGGGTCCCCCAGGTAAATTTCATGGTGTTTGTAATCGAATTGGAGCTGGTTATCGCGGGCAAATGTCTCAAGGCGTGCCACGGTTTCAGGCTCGTCTGCATACGGCCCCAGATGCATCACCTGGACGCAGAGCCCTTCGTGGAAAGATTCAAGCTTCAAACGGGATAGGGCAGGGGAACTGCGCTTTTTGGCAAGGCGGGCCAGGGCTTCCTGGAAGAGGCTGTCATCGATAAAATCGGGGGTCATGATCATCAGGTTCCAGAACCAGTTGTCCTTAATTTTGATGTCAAACCGGCCATCTTCCACCCACCACAGACCTTCGAGCGCCATGACGGGGTAATCAATGGGCTCATCCTGGCGTTGTTTAATCATAAACTTGAGCGTATACGCGGCGCCGTAAATCGCCTCAGTGGCTTCCTGGAACGCGGGTGAATTCCCCGGCTCCCGGCCCGGTTCGATGCTGCCGTCGATCATCAGGAATTTGAAACGCGGAACTTCAACCAGCTGCACAATTTTTGAAGGTGGATTATAAAGCGTTTTAAAGGTTTTTTTCAGATCCAGTTTTTGCATTTGATAGGCTCCCCAGGTTGGATTGGGTTGATTTTACCAGCCTGTTCTTCTCCCAGTTTACGGCGGATATATGACAGATTCTGGCATAATTCCGGATGAGATTTAATTAACAGGGTGACGGCTGTTTTATCCAGCACCCGGTTGTTGTGTTTCACGGAATTGATACAGGGCGAGAATCTCACGGGCAGAAGCGGTAACCCGGTCCTGCAGGGATTGGGGATCAAGAATGCGCACCCTGACGCCAAAACTGAGCAGCATCTGGGCGGCGTACTCAGGGTCTGAAACCGGCATGTTGACAATGACAGATTGATCGGGCAGGGTTTCAATGGACGACCCTGTGAAGGCCAGGCTGGATGCCAGCGGAGCTGACCCGGGTGAAAATAAGAGGCGGGCCACAAAGAGGGTTTTAACCCCCGGCTCCGCAGACAGGTAAGCGTGGATATTAAAATCCGGGGGAACCTCAAAATGAATTTCGAGCTGGTCCAGACTACGAATGCGGTCGAGGCGGAAGGTGCGCAAAGCCTGGCGCAGGTGGCAGAATCCCACCAGGTACCACCATCCCTGGCGAAATACGAGGGCATAGGGGTCCACCTGGCGCGCGGTGGCTTCGGGCCGGCCTGAGGCCTGGTAAACCAGGCTGACAGACTGCTGGCTGCGCATGGCATTTCGGATGGCCGCCAGGAAAGGGGCCAGGGAATCAAAATCAATGCGGCGAATGCCTGAAATCACGAGCGCCCGGCGCGCCCAGCGCACTTCAGCACGCTGTTCGTCAGGCAAGATATGCTCCAGTTTCAGGAGGGCAGATAAAGCGGCCTCCTGATAAAGGCTGCCCAACAATTCACCCACCAGGCTGGTTCCGAGCGAAACGGCGGCCGCTTCTTCGGGGGTAAAGATGAGGGGGGGCATTTTATAGCCGCGGACAAGCGAAAAACCGCCGTAGGGGCCGCGCTCGGAGTAAATGGGGATGCCCATTTCATCCAGCGTGCCCAGATAGCGGTGCAGGCTGCGGATTGAAACTCCCAATTCGGCAGCCAGTTCCGCCGCTTTTCTGCCCGGTTTTTGCTGCAGAAGGAGGATGAGTGTCAGCAGACGGGAGGCACTGTTGGTCATATTTTCCTGTGTGTGAGCCATGCCAGTTCGAGCCATGCGGGTGAATGATTTTATTATAATGACAATTTAATAAATGAGCGTGTCTTTGAGAATTTTGAGGGCTTGAACGAGAAATCGATTATGATTAACGGTGCTGATGAATCCGGTGGATGAAAGTGGAATTAAATGATTGTGCGCGGCAATGATTTGTGGTTGGCCGATTTGCGTTCCGGCGGATCCCGCAGGGATGAAGCCCTGACGGATTTGCACGCAGAGATTCGATCCGGCCTGCCTTTTGGGCTGCAAAAATGGATTGATGCGGGCGACGCGCGGTTTAATGCTTTTATCGAGGAAACAGCCCAGGAGACCCTGCTGCGCGTGCTGGCGCACCTGGATGATTTCCAGGGACGCAGCCAGTTTACCACCTGGGTGCACAGCATTGCGGTGCGGGTGGCATTAAGTGAACTGCGCCGCAGCCGCTGGGAGGAGATTTCGCTGGATAAACTGCTGGAGGGGGATGATTCCGGCAGCGCGCCGCGGGATTTCGCCGAAGCAGGCAGCGGCACGGAAGAGAGGGTGGAGCAGGCTGCGCTGCTGGAACTGGTCGATAAAATCATCCAGACCGAATTGAGTGAAAAACAGCGCCGGGCGCTGCTGGCGGCCGTGGGGGGCATGCCCTCGGAAGCGGTGGCCGCGCAGATGCAAATGGAGCGCAATGCGCTGTACAAACTGGTGCATGACGCCCGCTTAAAGTTGAAGAAAAAATTGGAAGAGGAAGGCCTCTCCACAGAAGATATCCTGGCAGCGTTTGAGCCGCGCTGATGGATGATGCGAAATTGCCGTATAATAAATGCAGCTTCTCAAACCACAAGGCCCAAACACGGCGGGATGAGAAGATAAAAAAAGGTGGTGGCCCTGGATGGGCAGGCTATGAAATGGATTAATTATATTTCCCGGCATTTCCCATGGCGTGTTTTGTGGGCGGAAGAAGGGGCCCCAGGGCATTTGCCGCCCCGGGGTTTGAAGGCCGTGATCGAAATGATTGATAAAACACGCGAAGATGAGTTGACCTGCGAGCAGGTGCACGCCCTGCTGGGGGCGTATGTCGAGTTAAAGGGCAGGGAGCGCGCGGTTGAAATGCCGCTGGTGGCAGAGCACCTGTGTTTGTGCCGCGAATGCCTTGAAGAATACCAGGCCCTGGCGCGCATCCTCGAGGGAAAACAGCAAAATTAAGCGCTGAAAAGGAATTATCAGCATTATGCAAAATATCGCCATGATTACCGATACAGACAGCAGCCTGCCGCCAAACCTGGCGGCGGAATACGGCATTCGCCAGGTGCCCATCGGCATCCATTTTGAGAATGAGTCTTACACCACCGGGGTTGACATCGATGACCGGTTGTTATTTGAAAAGGTGGAAAAACTTAACCGGCTGCCGACTACATCGGCCCCCGGCCCGGCGGATTTTATCAGCGCTTTTGAAGGCGCATTTAGCGCGGGGGCAGAGGCGATTGTCTGCGTGTGTGTCTCGAGCGAAGTGAGTTCCACTTACAATTCGGCTGTGACGGCCTGTGAGCAATTTCCGGGGCGCGAGATCAGGGTGGTCGATTCGCGCAATGTTTCGATGGCGCAGGCCTTTATGGTGCTGGACGGCGCCGAAGCGGCTTTAAAAAATGGCAGCGCGGCCGAAGTCGCGGCGCTGGTGGAGGAAAGCGGCAAAAAGATGCACACCTATGCGCTGCTGGCGAGCTTAAAATACCTGGCGCTGAGCGGGCGGGTGGGCAGACT